>Ga0105044_10001650_pt1 | contig 30141 bp, 28 predicted proteins | sample MAT01_FD_78092 | JGI IMG/M metagenome (GOLD analysis project Ga0105044, IMG submission 78092) | Freshwater microbial communities from Lake Fryxell liftoff mats and glacier meltwater in Antarctica - MAT-01 | ecosystem: Environmental > Aquatic > Freshwater > Ice > Liftoff microbial mat | place...
ACCGCGCAGATCTGCAGGTGCGGCATCGGCAACCATTGCCGAGAGAAGCCCCTGCGTGGCCCCCATGTGAAGCCCCCAAATCATTGCACCCAGAATCAACATCCAGATATTTGCGGCCAACGCAAGTACCAGATCGGCAATAATCAGCAATGCTATACCCCAGGCAAGCAACCTGTTGCGGTTACTGCTGTCGGAAAGCCGGCCAAAGGGGTAGGCACTGGCAGCATAGACCGCGTTCATAACAATCAGAACCAGCGGTACCCAGGCAACTGCCAAACCGAGTCCCTGACCTCGCAGCAGCAGAAAAGCCTCAGAAAACCGGGCAAGTGTCAATACTGCTGCAAAGCCGACAACCCGCCAGAAAGTCGCGGACAACTGTCGCAGATTGGCGGCATTGATTGGAAACTTAGCCTGTGCGCTCTGGCGTGTTGATTCCGGTTCTTCAACACCGAAAACAATCAGCAGTACGCATATAAAGGCGGGAATCGTGGCCATCCAAAACACCAGGCGGAAGTTGTCATTTGTGAGCAGCATCAGCACTATCGCCAATATCGGTCCGGCAAAAGCTCCAACCGTATCCATAGACTGACGGAGCCCGTAGGCAGCACCGCGAATTTTCTGTGGTGTGATATCAGCAATCAGCGCATCACGAGGTGCCCCGCGAATCCCCTTGCCAATGCGGTCCAGGAATCGTGCTGTCAGAACTTCACCTACACCTGTGGCCAGCGGAAACAGCGGCTTGGTAAACGCAGCCAGACCATATCCCAGAAGCACAAGCGGTTTTCTGCGACCAATCCAGTCCGAGATTGCACCGGAAAAGACCTTGACAATCGAGGCGGTGGCCTCGGCGACCCCCTCAATCACTCCGACCGTCATCGCTCCGACACCCAGAACAGTGACAAGAAACACCGGCAGCAGGCCATGAATCATCTCTGACGAGAGATCCATGAAAAGGCTCACCATCCCAAGCGCAATGACACCTCTTGGAAGGCGTTCAGCAGCCATAGCTTAATCCAGTGTTCATGATATTTTCCCGACAATGCCCTATTAATTTAATGGCATGACCTATATCCTCAGTTACCCGGATACGTGGACCTGATGCTATTAAACCAGGCATAGGCACTGGCCTCGCAGCCAAGTTGTTTTCTAACGACAGAATAATCCACAGCAGGCTTTCCTGCAACGCATAAGGCCATCAGTTTGGCTATGCGTCGCGTGATTTCCGGATTATCCTCCACCAGCACAAACATTATAAATGTCAGAATGATTCTACACTTCATCAACATAAGATTTTCCAAAGTTAATTATACCAATATTTGAGCATTCTATTGTGTTGACGCCCCCTAAATATTTACGGTAAAAACGACGTAGATAGACAAAACGTTATCAAAGTTATCGGATGGGTAAACGGGTGTAAATGGAATAGCCCCAAAATGCCTCGCTCAGAAATGAGCGAGGCATTTTGGGTCACATGTTACGGTTTTTGCCCGTACGGGTCCTTGAGTTCCTGTTCAGGTTTAAACATCAGCTTCTTGGCACCACGGTTGTTTGTATACTTACCCAATTCTAGATCAATCTTGACTGGCACATCAACACCTGCCTTCGCCAAGGCCTGACGCAGCATGGCTTCTGCCTTGCCGGCATACATGGTGGCATCACCCAGGACACGCATTGCTTCGGTCGGGTTATGGAATCCCACCGAGTTTTCTGCGCCGAAGAACAGGTTGCGGTAGAAACCTTCTTCATAACTGTCCTTTGCCAGATCATAGAGGTTCTTGTCGATCAGCCTGCCAGCCGCCTGCTCCTTATGTGTCAGCTCAAAGAGTTTGGCAACGGCAGCCAGTGAATAACCGGAACGAATATATTGTGAGACGGCGCGATCCTGAATTGCAATCACCTGATTCTTCAGCCATTCCGGTGATTCCGGATGACATTGCTGACAAGCCTTGAAGTCATTTTTCAACGGACTCATAATCCTGTGATCAGCGATCTTTCTGCTGCCTACCTTGGTGTATGGCATGTGGCAATCGGCACAGGCAACACCGGCCATCCAATGTACACTGTTATTGGAATACATCTCGAATTCCGGGTGCCGAATGAAAGCCATCTTGAATCCGGTCACGGCCTGAGTCCACTCACCATAGGACTTGTCGCTGCGTACCTTTTTGATGATATTTTCTATTGTGATCTTGCCCCACTTGCTTCCATCCCATGGAAAGAAGACATCCTGAGATTTCATATCCGCACTTTTAGGGATGGTGTAGGTGACATGGCACTGGGCACAGACCAGGCTGCGCTTGTCCTGGTTAGTGAACTTGGCCTGGTCAACTCCGATTTTCTGCAGAGCTTTGCTCAAGGTAAAGCCACGGGAAATTTTAAGACCCATGTCTTTATTGTCGTGGCAGTCGATGCAGGATACGCCAAGCTCCTGATGCTCTTTGGGGATCATGGCAACAGCGTCTTTATATGATGCGGAAAAATAGTTCAAACCATGTTTTTCGGCCAATTGCGGGGCATAGGGGGTTTTACAGGTCAGGCATGATCCACCGGCCTTTACGCGAGATGGGTCAACCTCAGCCTGATCCTTCATCATGTGAACATGACCACGTGGCTCGTTGTACTCAATGCCAAAGCCCCAGCCATTGAACAACAGGGCCGCAAAAGGATATTCGGATAACTTGTCGTAAACCTTGCCGCCGTCGTTGCCTTTCTTATACTTGCTCTTGCCTTCCGGGGTTGTTTCAGCGGTTTTTTTCCATGTTTCATATTCAGCGGGATAGTTTTTTCCCCAGACTGCCGGATCAATGGTGCCATCCGGAATCTCGACGGCTTTTACCTGCTCCGCTTTTTTCGGTGCACAAGCGGTTGCCATAAAACCGCAAAGTGCCGCCACTATGAGGGTTGCAATCAGTTTCATCTTCATATGTGTCCTCCTGGGTGAAATAGTATGGGTTAACGAGTTTCTATGCTGCCGGTACCGGTATGGGTAATGCGACGATGGCATTTCCAGCAATCACGCGAGGTATCCATCTGCGACACCAGCGTACTGTGGCATCGGATACAGTTTGCTTTGACCACTTTGCTACCATGGTCAGACAGAGTAATCCGCTCCGGTACATGACCGGAATAAAAGAAAATTACATCCTTCATACCGTCGATAGACTTCCAGATATAATGCATGGCAGCATTATCGCCAGGCAAGTGGCAGTCGACGCACCTGAAGCGCCGGTGGGCCCCGGAGTGCATGAAAGAACTATACTGGTCTTCCATAACATGACAACTTGCGCAGAATTCCGACGATTCGGATTTTGCCAGTAATTGCGGTGGTCCCAACAGCAGGAACAGTGCAAACAATGCAAGCACAGCAACGGCAATGGCTGCGACTTTAAGGCGCTGTCCGCGCATAAATGATTTCATCTATTATCCCCCTTCCTGAAAGAGGTACATCATCTTGACTCCCAGTCATCTCCATTTTTCACCCACTTGTGAAATTAGTCGCAAAAACCTGCTATCAGTATATACCTTAAATCAACATTCCTACTGTTTGACCAAAGTCAACTATGTACGATTTTCTGAAAGTTATCCGACACCAAGGGGCACAAAATTGTAACCCAGCAAAAAGCCCCGCTCAAATTCTGAGCGAGGCTTTTTGATAATACAGCTATGCAGATAAAATTACTTCTTGACTACGCCTTCTCTGGCCACTTTCATGGCGTCATTGAGGATCTTGACGCCTTCCTTGGAAGCGGTGATGGAGCCGGTCAGACTTTCTCTGGCCTGCTCGGGGTTATGGAAACCGTCCGAATTCTCGGCGGTCCAGTATTCCCACAGCGCGTGACCTTCTTCGTGCTTCAGCCTGGCACTTGCCAGCACTGATTCAACCACACCCAGACGCTGGGCGGCAGCATAGGTGTCAATCAGCTGACCCAACCAGTATTCTGCTTTGCGCATCTTGCCCTTGCTGTAGGCCTGGATGGTTTCAATCTGGTACAATTTGCGCTCTACACTTGAAGTTGGATGACAGGTAATACAGGATTCCTTGACTGTCAGCTTGGGACGAGTCACACCGTGTGTGGAGAACATCTTGCCGTTTTTACCCTTCTGCTGAGGCATGTGACACTGGTGACACTGGACACCAGCCTTGTCGTGGATGCTGCCGGCATAGGTTTCCGCCTCCGGATGCTGGAACTTGATCAGACGGGCGCCGGTAACGGCATGCTTGAAGTCAAAGAAGTCAATACTCTGGTAATATTTGAACAGCTGCAGGGAGTTCTTGAGCGGGAACAGATTGGTGCGACGATCATCAAACTTTACCGGCTTGCCGTCGCTCAGCTGAGTACCAGGATTACAATTGTACTCAACGTGGCACTGTGCACACATCATACGTGAATCGGATTTTTCCATCACGCCGATCTTGCGAAAACCGTCACGGAAGGAAACAACCTTCAGGTCGGTCTTGCCATTTTTGGCAAAAATATTGCCAGCAGGATCCTTGCCAATGGCATCAATCAGCGCATCACGTATAACACGCGGCTGTGCACCATGCGGGTCGTGGCAGTGAATACAGCCAACCGCATTGTTGGTGGCCTTGGCAACATCGACCGGATTGGAGCCGCGATCAAACTTGGCTTTGGGATCTTTATCGGCCATATATTTGATATTCAGGATATGGTCGGAGGTCTTGCACTGGATACAGGTTGCATTACCAGCCATGGCGGTCTGCTGCATTTTTTTGCCGGTATCAACCAGAACATCCCAGGTTTTGCCGTTCTGATCAACGCCATCCCACCCTTTTTTGTACTGGAAGCGTCCACCCTGAAAACGGTCGGCAACAAACTGATCGATAACCATATAGGCGTGCCCGCGCGGCTCGGCATGCTCAAAGGTAAAGCCGTGCCCATCCAGCAGTTTGTCCTGCATTGGCGAACGGCCTGTCGGCATACCCTTATCTTTACGAGGAATTGCATCATAGTGAATCTTGTAGAAGCTGTCATACTGGTCCTTGTGGCATTTGCCGCAAAGGGCCTGATCAATAATAGTAACCGGTTTGAATTTTTCCGGATCATTCATGTGGTCCGTTGTTTTCTCATGACAGACCTTGCAGGAAATCGAGGCATGCTTTGAGCCCTCTTTCATCGCCTTGACCTCATCATGACAGGAATAACATTGATCCCGTCCATCATCGACCTTCTTTGTTGCAGTCTTTGTTGCCGGTTTGGCTTTGGCAGCGGTTGTCATGGCGGGGATTGACAACACGGCCACCGCACCAGCTAACACAGCTACCAGGGCCAGTTTTTTCTTCAGCATAATTTTTCTCCTTTCATGATTAAATTACTTCCCTGAATCAGTTTTAGGTCGATCCTGCAATTTTACCGCCTTTGGGGAAACCGGGCAGATATACTCGCATGTACCGCAGCCATTACACAATTTTCCATCTATTCTAATTCCTTCGCCCATAACCACCAGAATCGCCTGGGCCTCACACTGTTCTATGCAGCTGAAGCAACCGGAGTTTTTGGCCAGGCAATGCAGATTATCCGCAACAGCCATCTGGTCCTCATGCGGAGTTGAGACAAAATTTTCATCCAACTGTTCTGAATACTCTGCAGCAGACGGGTTAGTCAGTACATCCTTGGCAGACAAGATGGCTTCTCCAAGTGAGAACAGGCTTTTCCTGAAAAAATCTTTGCGACTGATTTCCATCGTTTTCCCTTGTTCTACTTCTTTATTTCACCCTGAATATGACACTGCACACAATCCAGCCGTTCAGGATGTGTGGTTTCCGGAGCTTTATTCAAACCTTTTTCGTGACAGATCAAACAGCTCTTACCTGTGTCACCTTCTTTAACCCTGTGCGGTACTGTGGGCGGATCACCGCCGGTTTTGGCTGCATCGGCAGCGTAATCTACAGAGGCATCATCGGCGACTGACAGCAAAGGCAGCGTTAAAACAGCAGTCAGACAGACAACAGACAGTAATCTGATAAAACTTCTCATCTATATATCCTCCTGAATTAAAATTGGGAACAGAAACTATCAGAGTATTAAACCTTCTGAATTTTAATAGCACATTTTTTATAATCAGGCTCTTTGGAAATCGGGCAGAATGCATCAATACACAACTCATTGATCATCTTGGTTTCATCAAAAAAGGCCACAAAGGTGCTCCCCTTTTCAGGTTTGCCCCGCCCATTCAGCTCAGCGGTCATCACAATCGAACCACGACGCGAACTGACCCTGACCTTATCACGGCTCTTGATACCGAGCCCTTTGGCATCTTCCGGATGAATTTCAATCACCGCCTCCGGCATGGCCCGTTTCAACTCCGGCACCCGGCCTGTCATGGTGGCTGTGTGCCAGTGTTCCAAAAGTCGGCCGGTGCAAAGCCAGAGCGGATAGTCCTTGTCCGGCGACTCGGCTGGTGGTTCGTAGGGACGGAACCAGATGCTGGCCTTTTTGTTGGGCGCTTTATAAAACTCCACACCGGCGCCCTTGGTTACTTTTGCATCATGCCCCTCGGCATAGCGCCAGCGGGTTTCCTTACCGTTGATGACAGGCCAGCGCAGGCCGCGCACCTTGTAGTAGGTTTCATAAGGAGCCAGATCCTTGCCGGTGCCGATTGTGAACTGGCGGTACTCTTCAAACATTTCCTTATCAAAGTTTTTGTAAGGAAATAGATCACCATGTCCGAGGCGTTTGGCCAATTCAATCACCTGCCAGGTGTCGTTTTTGGCCTGCCCCGGCGGCTCGACCATCTTGAACCAGTGCTGGGTGCGTCGTTCCGTATTGCCGAAGACGCCTTCTTTCTCCACCCAGCTTGACGAAGGAAGAATTACATCCGCCATTTCTGTACTACGGGTTGGATATATGTCTGACACCACAATGAAGGCGTCATTTTTCTTTGCGTAGGTACCGGGCTCATTGCCCGCCTTGCGATAGCGGTTCAGGTTCGGCAGAGACTGATAGGGGTTGGTGCACTGGATCCAGATGCATTTGATATCACCCCTATCTACAGCACGGAACATTTCAGTGGCATGGGGGCCAGGCTTGGGCGAGATTCTACCTGCAGGAACTCCCCATATTTTTTCTGTTATTTCGCGGTGTTTCGGATTCATTACCACCATATCAGCCGGCAGACGGTGACCGAAGGTGCCAACTTCACGGGCTGTACCACAGGCCGAAGGCTGACCGGTCAGCGAAAGCGGATTTTCACCAGGCTTGCCGATTTTACCGGTCAGCAGATGCAGGTTGTAGATCAGATTGTTAACCCAGGTACCGCGTGCATGCTGATTGACACCCATGGTCCAAAGCGAATTAACCTTACGTGTCCTGTCTCCATAGATATGGGCCAGCTCAACCAGTTTTTTGGCCGGGATACCGCAGATTTTTTCCGCCCATTCAGGCGTCATGGGCTTCATCAGCTCTTTGTACTGGTCAAATGTCAACGGCTTGGCAACATCATCAAAGGTTTCCTTGTCCTTTAGTCCGTATGGTGCATTTTCAGTCCCACGCTTGAAAACAGTATTCTTGTCAATAAATGCCTGATCGTAAAGATTATCACGCAGGATCACATGGGCAATGGCATTCAGTGCAGCCAGGTCACCATGCGGTTTAAAGGGAATATACTGATCTGCCTGCTGTGATGTGCGTGTCCAACGGGTGCCCAGGTCAATTATTTTGACATTGGGGTGTTTCAGTCGGTTATCAATCAAACGGGAGTAGAGTACCGGATGGGCCTCGGCCATATTGGCGCCCCAAAGAATGTAGGTATCCCCCAGATCCAGGTCATCATAGCATCCCATGGGTTCATCGGAACCGAATGTATTCATGAAAGCGCCCACGGCTGACGCCATACAGAGCCGGGCATTTGGATCCACATTGTTGGTACCGATGCCGCCTTTGAACAACTTGACCGCCGTATACCCCTCCAGAACCGTCCACTGGCCGGAGCCGTACATGGCAACGGAATTGGGACCGTTCTTGGCAATAGAATCCTTGAATTTGGAGGCGATCAGGTCCAGTGCCTCATCCCAGGAGGCCGGCACCATTTTACCATTTTTACGAATCAGCGGAGTAGTCAGGCGGTCCTTGCCATACTGCGCCTTGGAGAGGAAATATCCCTTGATACAGTTAAGTCCACGGTTGACCGGACTGGCCGGATCACCCTTGGTAGCAACAATTTTACCGCCCTTGACCCCTACCAGTACGCTACACCCGACGCCACAGTAACGACAGGGAGCCTTGTCCCATTTGATGCCATCTTCCGCAGCCTCGGCAACACCTGTTTTAAGTGGATTTAAAGCTGACGCACCGACAGCTGCAAATGCTGTTGCTGCTGCACTGGCCTTGAGAAAATCACGCCTTGTCACTCCCATAAAACCCCTCCCTTTACTAGAATAATCTAAATAAAAACCTTGCACAAACTCCTCATGTCTCCTCAAAATAATGACAGGCCAGCCGGACCGAAATCACACCATCAATTTTGTGCAACTGCTCCACAAGCTCAACCTCGGCATTAACCGTATCCGCCTCCACAACTGCAATGATCTGTGAGTCAGGCAAGACTCCATGGACCTCAACACCATCAAACAAGGCGGCCTTTTCAGCAACCTCATCAGCCCTCCCTTCAAGACAAGACAGAACAATTCCGGAAACCGGCATAATGTGAACTCCTTAAACCATAAGTATAATACTAAAAGCCACTAACACAAGCTGGATGAGAGCAAAACAGAACAAAAGGAAACCTTATTTGAATTGCAACGTTTGGACCAAAAAATGGAAGGGATGGATAACTACTCAAAAACAAATACTTAGGATGGTATTCTACTTAAAAACATTGTGTAACAAGAAACAAGGTGGCAAATCGGTTACACAACGAAACCGGATACGTTACCAAAACTACACGTTTTCAAATTGTTTCATTTTTTGCCAGAGAGTTTTTCGGGAAATATTAAGAAGTTTGGCAGCGTCAGCCTTATGCCCTCCGGTCTTGACCAGAGCATCAAGAATCATCTGCCTTTCAAAATCCACCAAGGAATGTGATAGCGGGCGATTTATTTTCACCTGTTGATCATCACTATCCGGGACAAAAGTCTGATTGGTTCGTGCGGCAAGAAAACAGTCCGGCAAATCACATGGATCCAAAACGGTTCCTGTACTGAGTGCCAAGGCCCGCTCAATGGAGTGTTCCAGCTCTCGTACATTACCAGGATAATCATAGGAAACCAGAACACTGATGGCCGAATCACTGAGTTCCAGCAGTGGACGTCCCATTTTATCCGCAAATTTGCGTATGAAATATTCCGTCAGCGGCAGGATGTCATCACGCCTGTCCCTTAGGGAAGGGACATTGATGGCGATCACATTCAGTCGGTAGTAAAGATCTTCCCGAAACTGTCCGCCAGCTACCAAAAGATGGAGGTTTTTATTTGTTGCGGCGATAATACGCACATCAACTGAACTCTCCCGCTCTGCCCCAACCCTGACAATGGTTTTTTCCTGCAAAACCCGCAACAGCTTCGCCTGGGCACTGGCTGGCAGGTCACCGACTTCATCCAGAAATATCGTGCCGCCTTCAGCCTGTTCGAACTTGCCACGATGTGCAGCAATTGCTCCGGTAAAGGCACCTTTAACATGGCCAAACAGCTCCGACTCTACCAGATGCTCGGGCAGGGCCGCGCAATTGACCCTTACCATCGGTCCATTGCGGCACTTGCTCTGCTGGTGGATTGCAGAGGCCACCAACTCCTTGCCGGTACCGCTCTCTCCCGTAATCAGTATTGTTGAATCAAATGGGGCTATGGCTGAAATTGTCCTGAATACTTGCAGAATAGACTGGCTGGTCCCGACAAATCCTTCAAATGCGCTACTAAGGCCCATTTGTTCTCGTAGCAGCTTGTTTTCATCTTTCAGCCGCTGTTTTTCAGTTATGTCACGGCTGACCAGCAGGGTTCCCAGGTAGGCACCATCAGGCTGTCGGATGGGGTAATAGCTGTTTTCAAAATACTTTCCTTTCACCTCAATTACGCGACGTGAGTTCTTGATTGACCCGTCCCTGAGCCCCATAACCAGCTTGCCGATACGTTCAGCTGTATTGGCTGGATGAATGGAGAGAATATTTCTGCCGATAAAATTTTCGGCTTTTATATCACGAATTTCTTCGGCGGTATTATTTACAATAGTGATGAAGTCATTGGCATCTGCAAAAATAATCCCTTCGCCCATGCTTTCCAAAATAGCCTGATAAGATGTTTTGAAGTTTTTGCTGAGACTGCTCTTCATTCACTTTCCTTATGCGTTACTAAAAGGTAACAAGGGCATTTTATATCAAGTTTTCATCAGGAAACTAACTGAATAAACGGCAGAATCAGCCCCTTGCCATCTTCCGTTTCTGTTTATTTTCATACATCAACTTGTCTCCGCGCTCAATCAACTCATCCAGAGAGCATGGAGCAGCAGGATCGTAAACAGTAATACCGATACTGATCGACAATTTGTAAGACTTGGTTGTCTCAAGGTTATGTGCCTCAAGGTTTTCCCGCAGTCGGTTCTGAATATTTTCTTTGGACTCTTCCGATGCTTCCACAGACAAGGCAATGAACTCATCACCTCCAAGGCGCCCAATTATATCCGATGCCCGGAAGGCCCCTTTGATAATACCAGCGGCATCTATTAAGGCCTGATCACCTTCTTTATGTCCAAAGGTGTCATTGATGTACTTCATTCCATCCATATCCGCAAAAATCAGCACCAATCCTCTTCTACTCCGGTCCGCAACCTTGATCTGCTGCTTGGCTAACAAATAAAAGCCGCGACGATTAGTCAACCCGGTCAGTTCATCCAGTAGCGAGAGTTCCCGCAGTTGCTCCTCAGCTTTTTTCCGTTCGGTAATATTTTCTTTTACTGCAACATAATGAGTCGTTTCGCCATCACTATTTACAACCGGTGAGATATAAGCCATTTCCCAGTAAAGTTCGCCGTTCTTCTTCTTGTTACAAAACTCACCGGACCACTTACCGCCTCGTAAAAGAGTTTCCCAAAGTGATTTGAAATTTTCAAGTGGCGTAATACTTGTCTTCAAAATCCTGGGGTTTTCTCCCAACGCTTCATCATAACTGTAACCGGTCAATTCGGAAAACTTGGGATTGACATAGGTGATGCGAGAATCCGTATCGGTAATAACAACACAGACCGGGCTCTGTTCAACCGCACGTGACAATTGACGAAGTCTCTCCTCAGTCAACCAGCGGGCTGTAATATCCTGTACTGTCCCCACAGATCGCAAAAGTTTTCCGTTATCATCATAAAAGTTTTTGCAGGTTTCATTAACATATTTGACACGACCACCATCAAAATTAAACCTGTGAACCACTTCGGACTGCGGCTTCGACTTAACAGAGGCTGCATAGGTTTCCTTGACACGGTTTTTTTCTTCGGGGGAAAGCATATTAAAAAAAGGATCAAAGGAGGTCGCAAACGTTTTCCGGTCAACTTCATAAATATTATAAACCTCATCAGACCAGGTCAAAGAATCAGTTACAAAGTTCAATTCCCAATGCCCGATATGTGCAATCTGCTGGGCCTCTTTCAACATAGTCTCACTAGCACGCAGCGACTCTTCTGTTTTTTTCTGTTCGCTGATATCGCGTATCAACATATTTACTTTATTCATTCCATCAATATCCAAAAAAGCTGACGCAGAAACAGAAGCGGTAAAAGTGATTCCATCCTTGCGTATGCAGATCAACTCTTCACTCAAGGCTCCGGTAGACCTGAAGGTTTTAATTGCCTGTTCAAGTCTGGCATCAGATTTATCAAACATTTCATCATGCTTTTTGCCGCACAGTTCTTCTTCGCTAAACTGAAGCAACCGACAAACTTCTGGATTGGCTTCACAAATTATTCCTTCAAAGGAGAGGATCAACATGGCGGAACTATTGCTTTTAAAAAACAGGCGAGAGCTTGCTTTCAGTGTTTCCAGTCCCAGACTATCCTGGACACCCTTAGGAATTAATGTGATTTTATCTTTATCCACAGCAGGAACAACCTTTCAAATGAGATTAACTGTTTATACCATGTTTTCGTGAAAAGTGAACTGAATGTATCAAGAAACTATGTTGTTATTATATTTTGATTTAGATATAATAAATAGCAAGTTACAAGAATAGGATTGAACATGGAACCGATCGGGATAACAAATAGCACGACTTATTACCAATCAACTCCCGCTGAAATAAAAAATCGGCAGATCGAATCTGCCAAAGGTATATCTGTATCATCTCCCCAGCCTGCTGAAAAAAAGCAAACTGACTCATCCCAAGCCGTAGAAGTTAAGCTCGGTAAGGATTCAAAAGAAAATAAACAACCAGAATTCAAACCATATAATACAGACGGACGCCTTGAGGGAGATAAAAAGAAAGACAATTCTGCCATAGTTGCAAAAAATGAACAGCCCGCTATCCCTGACAAGAAAAAGGCAGAAGATCCCCAGATCCAGCAGATCATAAGCCAGCTGAAATCAACGGAAGAAAAAGTTAAGGCCCACGAAGCGGCCCACAAATCATCCGGTGCAGCAACCGGACCGATTTCATATACCTACACACGCGGACCTGATGGAAAAAACTACATTACCGGCGGAGAAGTGCCCATCAACATATCTTCTGGCTCCACACCTGAGGAGACTATCGGCAGGATGCAGCAGGTAATTCAGGCGGCACTTGCTCCGGCAGACCCTTCTCCACAAGACAGGGCCGTAGCTTCCCAGGCAACAAACATCAAGCTGCAGGCACAACAGGAAAAATCTCAGCAGAATAACCCGCAAATCAGCGACCAGAAAGCCGACAAGCCGCAAACTGAAGCCGCCGGAGCAACACCAACCTCTGCCTCTGCCCCTGACGAAACCACTGGCGGTTCAAAACCAACCAAAGTAAACTTGCAACCAAATACCGACAGCGACCAAAATATTTCATTTGACCAGTCCCGCAGTGCCTTTACAAACCCGGCTGTAAACGGAAAACCTGATTCTCAACAGATTGCAGTTGATAAATCAAACACACAAAACACTGCTGACAACGTTATTAATATCATTCAGCAAGCAGGTTCCCGTCAGCCAACAGCTATGATTTCCGGGTTTGCCTCTTCAAAAGCCATCTCCTTCTACGCTTGATCATTTTGCGCAAAATGATTCTATTCTGCATAGACGAACTTATTAAAATAGTGCAAGATGGGCCAAAATCAGCCTAAACTGACCATGTTCTCATGAAACAGATATGCCTTTGCCAAAGGCATCTGATGGAGTTAAAGTGCCTGCTCTGCGTACTGCATTAATATATTCCCCACTTTTCGGAAACTATAGTTTGGGAGATGAGCACCCCTTCAAGCTGCAGCGCTACCACTTGGCTCACGACCTGATGGAAGCCTATGGCCTGCTTAATCTTTCCAACATGGAAATTCGCAACTGCCAGCCGATCAACGATGACCTGGTTCTAAGTTTTCACGACCCTGAATACATCAAAAGACTAAAAGAATTCAGCAACTCGGATGAACCGCGAGCCGACTTTCTGTTCGGCCTGGGTGATGCGGACTGCCCGGTCTTTCGGGGTCTCTATGATTGCGCAGCACTCGGGGCCGGAGCAACCTTTGAGGCGGTGAGACTGGTGGAGGAAGAGGGCTTTGACATCGCCTTTAATCTGGCAGGCGGCTGGCACCACGCTCACCGAGACAAAGCTTCCGGTTTTTCCTATCTGAATGACGCCGCACTGGCTATCAACTGGCTGTTGAAAAAAAGACGCAGAGTAGTATATCTGGACATTGATGCCCACCATGGCGATGGGGTCCAGGAATGTTTCTACGATAGTGACCAGGTTCTAACCATCTCCATGCACGAAAGCGGCATCTATTTTTTCCCGGGAACCGGCTTTGAAGATGAAATAGGTACTGGAAAAGGGCTCGGATACTCGGTAAATCTCCCGCTGGTTGCCCATACGGATGACGCCATTTACATGAAGACCTTTGATGAAATTGCTTATCCGTTGATTGCAGCTTTTGACCCGGATATAATTGTAACCCAGATCGGGGCAGACACGTTTCGCACAGATCCTTTGACTAGACTGGAAATTACTACCCACAGTTACAGTTACATCATACGCAAGCTAAAGGCGCTCAAAATACCTTGGATTGCCCTGGGAGGTGGCGGATACGACCTGATGAACACTTCCCGTGCCTGGACTATTGCCTGGGCGATCATGAACGGCATCTCGCTGGATCCGCGACTGCCAAAAACATTTGTAAAGAAAATTGAGGCGGCAGGATATCCACACAAAGTTCTGCTGGATGCCATGCACTGGTCGGAAGATCATGAACGGAATCAAGCCCTGAAATCAGCGGAGCAGAGCATTGCTCGTATTAAACAAACCGTTTTCCCTGGTATAATAGGAAGCTATGGCCAAACTTCTGGAGAATAGCCCGCTTGTTGACTCAGCAGGCAATCCGCTCTCTTCGCTTTCGGATATAAATGCCCTGAAAGTAGAGGAGAAGATTTCCATCTACGGACGTATGCTTCCCGCAAGGCTGTTGGATATGCTGGGCGTATCAGCAGACAAAATTCATCAGGCGGTGCGTGAACGTAAAATCCGTTTTCTGGCTCCTGCTGAACTACCATTAGTACAAATTGAAGCCCATCTGCATCCTGATGACACTGATCCGATATTTTTTCTCGAGATGTCAGATACGCCTTTTCAGCAGATTGAACTCTGTTTCTGCATTATCCGCGATCCATCCGCGCCGCGCTTTGACGTGGACATTGATCGCAAAGGGAGAACCAATTGTTTTACTTCTCTGGTTCGCAATATACCGGAAGAGATCCGGGCCATGGAGGCCGGACTACATCCTAACCAGACTAGTCGGGGTATGAATATGTTTGGCGAATTGCTGCCACTCGTTGAACACTTGACAGATTCGCTTGGTATGGACATGATTGTTGCTGACCTGTTGACCTACTGCAATGCAATCCGCTATGAGCAACTCGGCTTTGACTACCAGAGCGGCATGCAACTGATGATGGAAATTGACAGGGAATTCCAGCCTGGCGGACGGTATTTAAACCGGCTGGATGGATCAACCCCATTCAGGTTGCCCGGCATGGAAAAGACAGTATGCGGCAGGAGCTGGGCAATATATGACGGAATACTTGATGAGCCATGGGACAATGTGCAGATTTATAAAATTGTCGGCACTCATGCCGGTATCAACACTTTTCCCGGCCGGGAACAGAGCAAAAATACCTGTTCCTGACTTCGGCATATCGATAAGCAGGCAGCATCCATACACAGGAGTTTAATATGTTTGGTTTTAGTACAGCAGACTGGATTTTTGTCGGAGTGATTCTCGGAGTTATATTTGTTTGCGTTGCTGTCAGCGACATGCGATTCAAAAAGGGTACAGGTAAATGAATATTATTAATCAAGTTGACTACAAAGAACTGCTTGATACATGCAAGACCATTGCTGTTGTAGGGTTGTCCAGCAACTCTCTAAGGCCAAGTTACGGAGTTTCGGCTTATCTGCAACGCGTCGGATACCGTATCATTCCAGTCAATCCTGTGGAAAAAGAAATTCTTGGTGAGAAATGCTATGCCTCATTGAAGGATATTCCTGAGCCGGTTGATATTGTGGATGTCTTCCGCAACCCTGATGCCGTCGGGCCGATAGCCGATGATGCGATTGCCATTGGTGCCAAATGCCTCTGGCTGCAGGAGGGCGTTATCAATACAGAAGCTGCAGAAAAAGCTGCTAACTCCGGTTTGAAAGTTGTGATGGATCATTGCATACTGAAAATACATCGGTCACTGGCCTGATCTGATGATATTTCCTTCCAATAGCCGCACTGAATCTATTAGCAACAAGAGTCCCAACCACTCGGACAAAGGGGTCGCAGTCCGGATTGACAAACTGAACAAGTTTTTTGGCGACCATCATGTACTAACTGACATTGAACTGGATATTCACGAAGGTGAGACTTTTTCGATCATCGGCCCATCAGGAACCGGCAAGAGTATCCTGTTGCGACATATTGCCAAACTTGAAAAGCCCGATAGCGGGCAGATCTATATTGACAACCAGCCGCTTTTCGGCGAAGACGTTTCAGCAGCCCGTTCATACCGAATCAGCATGGTCTTCCAGTCTTCAGCTCTGTTTAATTCATTGACTGTAGGAGAAAATGTCGGTCTTTGGTTACGCGAACACCGCATTTATCCGGAGGACAAAATCTGTTCCGTAATTATAGAAAAACTCTCCATAGTTGGGCTGGAAGGGAAAGAAGGGCTAAGTACTTCAGAGCTTTCCGGCGGCATGAAAAAGCGCGTAGCAATTGCACGTTCACTGGCAATGGAACCACAGCTGGTCCTCTATGATGAACCGACTGCAGAACTTGACCCGATTACTACTGATGAGCTGGCAGAAACCATCGTTTCTTTGCGGACAAAGACCGGTAACACAACTATCATTGTCACACATGACCTTAACTTTGCGCTCTACCTTTCAGACCGTATCGCCATGATGCACGAAGGCAGAATCATCCAGATCGGCACACCGGCAGAAATCCGCTCCAGTGAAAATCCATTGGTACAGCGTTTTATCCGTACCACAACCAAAGGGATAAACAAGGCATAGCTAAACTGCTAACATAAATAACAGATCCTGATTTTTTGTTTTAGGCAGACAAAAAATCAGCTATAGTGACAACCATGGGTAAATTACTTCTGATTGATGATGACCGGGCCTTTACCAGCTTCCTTTCCGGTTATATTCGTGACAACTATCCGATTTTGCAGGTGGAGATCTGCAATAACCCGATTGCAGCCCTGCAGCGTATAAAAGCGGGCGGATACGATTTACTGCTGATCGACCTGGAAATGCCTTCCATGGACGGCATCAAATTACTGAGTTTTGCTACCCAGATCGGTATCGACAAAAACCGCATAGTAATCCTCTCCGGAAGGGATGCAAATTTTCTTCATAAGCTCTGCCCCATGGGCTCTTGCCTAGCCGTACTAAACAAATTTGAAGCTCGACAAAAAGCTGTTCTTGATATGATTTTCAGTTCTCTCCAGAAAAAAGCCGGCGACAATTAATAAACAAGGAATACGGAGGTGCTATGTTTAAAAGAATCGCTTACCTGGTACTGACCACATTTACCGCGTTATCACTGACCGGTTGCCTGGTTGCGGAAAGTAAATATCTTAAAAAAGTTGAAGATGCAGACAACCTGACAAAAGCATTGGCTGAACAAACTGTAAAATATGAGAAACTAAATACCGAAAACATCAAACTGACTGCTGAGCATAATAAATTGAAAGCAGTGACAGCAGACCTTGAAAAAGACAAACTGGCACTGACTTCAAATAAAAATGAACTGGAACAGATCCTTAAATCCAAATCCGACTCTCTTTCACAAAATATAAGTGACCTTCGCCAGAAAAATGCCGATCTGGAAGCCGAGAACAAAACACTCAAAACAAATATAGAAACGCTGCAAAAAGCCAAGGAAGAAAAAGTCAAAGAAGTCAGCAACACTTACGAACAATTGCTGCAAAACATGAAAAGTGAAATTGCCCAAGGCCAGGTCACTATTTCTGAATTAAAAGGAAAACTGACCGTAAATATGGAAGCCGCTATTCTGTTTGATTCCGGCAATGCCGATGTCAAATCCAATGGCCTATCCATATTACAAAAAATGGTTGATACACTTAAGTCGGTTAAAGACAAGGCCATTCGCATTGAAGGACATACGGATAACGTACCTATCAGTGGCGGACTAACGAGAACCTTTCCTACAAACTGGGAGCTTTCTGCCGCTCGTGCCATAAATGTTTGCAAATACCTGCAAGCACAGGGGCTTGATTCATCTACCCTTTCGGCTGCCGCCTTTGCCGAAAACAAGCCGGTTGCAGAGAATGAAACCAAGGAAGGTCGAGCCAAAAATCGCCGTATTGAAATTACACTGGTGAATAAGGACTAATGGCTAAAAAGAAAAAGACAATTGAATCACCTAAACCGGAGGTTTTTCGCTCAAACGCCTTCAATGCACTTAAAGGTATTATTGCGCAGCCTGCGCCAATCAGCGACATCAAAACTACACCTGTTGCCGCATTGCAGCCGGTTATGCCAAAAGATTTCGACCTGTTTTTAGATGCGATGAGCGATGTAAAACCTTTAGGCAAGAATACTGAGACTGTAAAACCTGCTTCCGACAAGAAACCTTCAGAGATTCCGGCCACCACCATTTCTGATCGTAAACATGTTGTTGAAAAAGTTGAGCAAGAAACCTTTGCCACAGCGATCAACCAGTTGAAACTGGATGTGACATTTAGTGATCAGTATCCGGAAAGTGATGAAATTAAATCACTTGGCGCCAACAGGCTGCGTCAGATAAAGAAAGGCGTTATTACCGTTAACCGACAACTGGATCTACATGGCTTGACCCGGGAAGAAGCATTGAATGAACTTCCACGTTTTCTTAAAAATGCCAGCTCTTATGGTGAGAAAGCTGTTCTGGTTATCACCGGCAAAGGGCTTAATTCGCCAGGTGAACCCGTACTGCAGCAGGCCGTTGCCGGATGGCTGCGCGATGCTGGCAAAAAACTTGTTCTGGAATTTGCTCCCGCCCCCAGAGACATGGGCGGCCATGGAGCTTTTGTAGTTTTTTTAAGAAACTGATCTGATAATTTAACTGCTGCTAAAATGCTAAAAGGCCATCCTGTATTGCAGGATGGCCTTTTTATCTAATGTAGCACCATGAATCCTCTCAGGCATTCCCCGGTTTTGCGCGACCAGCTTTTTTAATCATTGCTGCGGCAAGCGGGTGGTTGTTGTTTTCTGCATAATGGGCTGCTGTTGTCCCGCTCTTTGTCATCAGCACCGGATTGGCACCGCCATCCAGTAATGCCTGAATAGTCTTATTGCAACCATAGATTGCGGCCAGCATCAATGGAGTATGATCTTCAATATCTCTGATATCGGCATCAGCACCTTTTTCAATCAACATTTTTGCAATTTCTGTGTGCCCGTTGGCTGCGGCATAGTGCAAAGCGGTTTTCCCCTTCAGACTAGTGGAAGCGAGATCTGCACCACGATGCAGAAGATCAATAATAAAGTCCTTCTGGCCCTCCTTGGCAGCATTGATAAGAGGCGTATGTCCGTGACGGTCCTTGGCATTTACACTTTCCATGTGTGCTTCCTCCTGAAGATATATTTTGGACTGATTGGTCCGTGGATCTCGAGACAGCAACATTCAAAAAGCTAGGTCTGGGCAATGATGGCATTTTGTAAACAGATGGTGAGTAGAAAATGGAAGTAGATGAGATAAAATTGTTTGCGGGTGACATTTTTTTCCTGTCGATGCTTTGTAATATCAGCATCAAAACAGCAAAATAAAATAATCCCGAATAAGGTGTGAGCAAAGATATGTCCACTGGATAAGTCGTCATCGGTGCCTGTCGAAAATGTATGAGAGGGACGATACGAAGCTGTTTTATTTATACCACAGACTTTAAATGAACACCACCGCATTTCTTAAATTTTACATAAAAGAAATAAGCGCTTGTATCGCCTGACAAGCGCGCATTATAATGCCGAAAATGGAGGTTTATCATGGATGTGAAACAGGCCGATTTTATAAAAAGTGCCGTAAAGCCAAAGGACTATCCACCTGCCGAATTGCCGGAGGTTGCCTTTGTGGGTCGCTCCAATGTGGGCAAATCTTCATTGATCAATGTTTTAGCCAACCGAAAAGCGTTGGTTAGGACCAGCAACACTCCGGGTAGAACTCAATTGATTAATTTTTTCAATATCAACGAAGTCCTGACCCTGGTCGACCTTCCTGGCTACGGATATGCCAAGGCGCCACCAGACGTTAAAAAGCAATGGGGGCCGATGATTGAAAACTACCTTGCTAAGCGTGACAGCCTGAAAACTGTTGTATTGATTCTTGATATACGCAGAATCCCTTCAGACGGAGACATGCAGATGCTGAACTGGCTGAACAATTATGGCATCCCGCCACTGATTGTTTTGACCAAGTGCGACAAGCTTTCCAAACTCGAAACAGCCAAACAGACAGTACTTATTTCATCCGCTATCGGAAAAAACAAAGAAGATTTACTCTTTTTTTCCGCACTATCTAAAAAAGGACGCGATGAGGTCTGGCTGAAGATTGAACAAATGCTGGAGATTGCACATGACTAAATCAGAAAAACCAATCAAAACCTTGTCTGCGACTATGCCTGACATGCAGAAAAGGCCTGATCACCGTAAAATCCCGATTGCCAAGGTCGGCGTGAAGGATATTACCTATCCGATAGTCGTCATGGATAAGAATCGCTCTCTCCAGCATACCGTCGCCCGAGTAAACATGTACGTCGATCTGCCGCATCAATTCAAGGGTACTCACATGAGCCGTTTCGTAGAGATCCTGAACAGGCACCGCGAACAGATTGCACTCGACAAACTGGAAACAATTCTGGATGAAATGAAGACCAAGCTCGGCTCAAATAGCGCCCACTTGGAAATCCAGTTCCCCTATTTTATAGACAAGCATGCTCCTGTTTCAGGCGCAAAAAGCCTGATGGAATACAGTTGCGAGTTTAGTGCTTCCATGACCGACACTCTCGACTTTGTGCTGGGGGTCAAAGTTCCTCTGACATCTCTATGCCCTTGCAGCAAAGAACTTTCTCGTTTTGGTGCCCACAACCAACGCAGCGTCATGTCCGTTCGTGTGCGTTACCGTGACTTTATCTGGATTGAAGATCTGATTGAGCTAATCGAAAAGTGCGGCAGCAGTCCGCTCTATTCTCTGCTTAAGCGTGAAGATGAAAAATATGTCACTGAACAGGCCTATGAGAACCCACGTTTTGTCGAAGATATGGTCAGAGAGGCTTATTCCCGCCTGGCAGCCCTGGAAAACATTACCTGGTTTTCAGTTGAAACTGAGAATTTCGAATCAATCCACAATCATTCGGCCTATGCGGCTGTCGAACTGGACAGAAGGTCTTGAGCAAAGGGCTGATCATTTTTGCCCGTAAACCGGTCCCGGGAAAAGTTAAAACCAGACTTGCCCGGGACATCGGCGACAACTCTGCCGCAGATGTGTATTCAGCAATGCTGGAAGATATAATCAATCAGGCAAGCACTTTAAAAAACGTCAGAGTATTGATATTCTGGTCTTTGGAAAATGAGGAATTTCCGGTTGTTAACGGAGCCGCACACCTGGAAATGTTCAGACAAAAAGGACGTGATCTTGGCGAACGAATGGCAAATGCCTTTAAAACCGCATTTGGTAATAATATTGATACCTGCTGTATAATCGGTAGCGACTCACCGGACCTTCCTGTTGATTTAATCGCGCAAGCCTTTGACAAACTGGTCTGTGATGGAACGGACATTGTTTATGGACCGACAGAGGACGGTGGATATTATTTGCTTGGAATGAAACAGTTTTGGCAGAGACTTTTCGAAAACATTCCATGGAGCAGCCCGGCCGTTTTAACCACAACCTGTGCCCGGATTGATGAACTAAAGCTTCATGGCAGATCCCTGCCAAGCTGGTACGATATTGACACCATATCTGACCTTCAACAACTGGCAGGTAACAATGAAGTATCTGCACCCCTCACTCGTGCAGCATTCCAACGGATTTTTCCCCACCTGCACTCAACTTGCAGCCCAGGTGCCTTATGAAACCAATTCTGATAATTGTAGCAATGAAGTTTGAAGCTTCACAGATCGAGCTCCAACTTGACAATAAAACCTACTACGACTCAATTGTTTTTCCATATGTCACAGGAACTCTTAATCAGCTTCCAGTAGCAATTTGCGTGGGCGGAGTTGGCAAAATCAACGCGGCTGCAGCCACTGCGTCAATGCTTGAACGACTGCAACCTCAACTGGTAATCAATACCGGCTGTGCCGGGGCCTATATGGACAGCGGCCTTTCAATTGGCGATTTGACCATGGCAACCATCGAAGTACTTGGAGACGACGGCGCAATAACATCAGCCGGCTGGATTGACCTTCAAACTATGAAACTTCCATATCTGGACAATAAGTCCCACCTTTGTTTCAATGAGATCCCCTTATCATCAAAGCATATTGATTGCGCAACTACAGTCGCCAGCAACAGCGGAATAAATGTAAAACCCGGCCGGTTTGCTACTGTTTCAACTTGCAGCGGATCACTTAAACAGGCCAAAGAAATTTTTCTACGCTGCAATGTCATCACTGAAAATATGGAAGGTGCTGCAGTCGCCCTGACAAGCCTTCGCTACAATGTAGACTGCCTTGAAATCAGGGGAATCAGCAATATGGTTGAGGAACGTAATCTTGATAACTGGAATATAAAACTAGCAGTGGGAAAAGCTCAGAATTTTGTTTTGAGGTATCTTGAAGAGCTGAGTAAAGCTACAGCTTAATCATTTCAACCTATCGCTGGTTTTTAGGCAAAAAAATCCCGGCAGAACGAGGATGGGGGCTCTGCCGGGTACAACCGCAGTGCTAAACTACGGGAGGAAACTATGTCGGCCTGAAAGGATTGTTAATTTGCCATTCAGGTTGTGTGTACGTTCAATATGTCTGATCTGAAAAAATCCCGGCAGGGACAGGAGCATAACCCTGCCAGGTACAACCGTAGTGCTATCTACGGAAGAAAAGCTTTATCGGGTTCTGCTTAATCAAGTATATTATTTGTATTTATTGCACCATGTATGCCAATAATTATATAAAACATAAACCTTTGTTTTTATTCAATTTATGCATTTGCTACAGCTTTCAAGACTATGACAAATGGAATAATTACATTTTGGCAATTGGTCAGACAACATTCTGTTTTATTGATATAAATCTTTATTTACTGCCTCTTATGGTACGTTATAACCTATAACAAATGTCATAGGCTTTAGTCTCTTGGTGCTTGCTTGAGTTGGTTCGCGAACATGGGACTCTAAGACTTGTGCTAATCTAATGCCAAATCCATATATTTAATTTCTATCCGAGTTATCGGCAATTTACCTTGACACTATTTTTATAGCTCAATATATTCGCGCAAACTAAACAATGGGTTGACCTAAATATGGTTACTACTAAACTCCATAAACTTTTCTTTCGACCTGCCGTTCATTTATTTTTTGCACTTCTATTTTTAACTTTTACCCCGCAGACAGATGCAAATGCTAAAGACATACTCATTGTCGGCGGCAACAAGGACTACCCACCTTACGAATTTTTAAACAAGGAAGGCTACCCGACAGGATACAATGTTGAATTAACCAAGGCGATAGCTGACGTAGTTGGCATCAAGGTCAAATTCAAACTGGGTTCCTGGTCAGAAATACGCTCGGCCCTTGAAACCGGGGAAATTGATATTATTGAAGGAATTTCATTTACTGAAGGCAGGGCAAATACACTCGACTTTTCAACCCCTCATACTATTGTCAGCCATGCTGTCTACGCAAGAAAAGACACGCCACCAATCAAGCGCATAGAAGATCTAAAAGGAAAAGAACTTGTTTTCCATAACCGCGGATATATTCACGACTATTTATCCGAGAAAAATTTGGACGCCAAATTCATTCTCACAGAAACCCAGGCAACAGCCCTGCGCTTGGTCTCAGTAGGAAAACACGATTATGCCATTGTTGCAAGCCTGCCAGGCTCATATCTGATCAATGAAATGCGACTAAGCAATATTGTTCCTATAGCCAAAAGTATCGCCAGAGTAAAGTACGGCTATGCGGTATTAAAAGGTAATGAAGAGACACTTGCCAAAATCAATGAAGGCCTGGCTATCCTAAAACAGTCCGGGCAGTATCAGGCCATTTATGATAAATGGCTGGGAGTCCTTGAGCCACCACAACCATCTTTTTTACAAATTGCCCGCTACTGGATTATAGCTGTTGGTCTTTTGTTGTTGGTCCTTGCCGCCACACTACTATGGTCCAGAACCTTGAGAAAACAGGTTGCTGTACGCACAGCTGCACTTGAAAAAGAGGTTCTTGAGAGAAAACGTGCGGCTGAACTTATTAGGCAAGGCCAACAACAGCTTATCCAGGCGGACAAAATGGCTTCCCTGGGCATTCTGGTTGCCGGCATGGCCCACGAGATAAATAACCCTAATGCCCTGATTCTATTAAACACCCCTCTGGTGCTGGACTATATTAACGACACACAACCAATTATCGAAGCTTACGCACAGGAACATGAGAATTTTATGGTCGCTGGACTTCACTATTCTCGCATCTGCAGCAAGCTGCCCACAAAGGTTAGCGAAATCCATGATTGTGCAAACAAAATCAAACGTATTGTAGACGACCTGAAAGATTTCGCACGTCAAGATGACGCAGAAAACGTAACTCTTTTCAATCTTAATAACACTATACAAATGGCACTGAGATTTGTTGAAAATAAAATACAAAAATCAACAAACCATTTTTCTACACATTTTGCCATGAACCTGCCTCTTATTGCAGGAAATGCCCACCGAATCGAACAAGTCATACTGAATCTGATTTTAAATGCCTGCCAGGCACTTAGGGACCACGAGGAAAGCATCACCCTAACAACTTCATATGATAAAAAAAGAAAAATGGTTGTACTGGAAATATCAGACCAGGGAGAGGGAATTGCCCCTGAAAATATTCCGCGTTTGATGGACCCGTTCTTTACCACGAAAAGAAAAACCGGTGGCACCGGTCTTGGCCTTTCTGTATCTTCCGGGATAATCAATGAACATCATGGCACCCTGGAATACAAATCAAAACTCGGAAAAGGTACTACCGCAATTTTAAAATTACCCGCTTCAATTCAAGAGGAGAAACATGAATAACAATCTATACCCTTCGTTTCGGATTCTTCTTGTTGATGACGAACCGGCTTGGCTGGATGCGTTAAGCCTTTCTCTGGAGCGCACATCCGGAATTAACAACATACTACTTTGCCAAGATAGTCGCTGCGCACTGGACATGCTTTCAAACAACAACATAGGACTTGTAGTCCTTGATTTGAACATGCCGAACGTTACCGGCCAGGAATTATTGAAACACATTGCAGAGCAACACCCTCAAGTTCTTACTATTGTGCTTACCGGCATGAACCAGCTGGAAGTTGCCATTGACTGTATGAGACTAGGTGCTTTTGATTATCACGTAAAAACAGAGGGCGAAGGACGTCTGATTAAGGCACTTCATCACGCCATCCGCAGCATTGAACTGGAAGTTGAAAACCAAAACATGAGTAACCGGCTGCTCACAGGCATTATTGAACATCCTGAAGTCTTTTCTGAGATCATAACAAAAAACAAAGTAATGGGTTCAATCTTTCAGTATATTGAATCTGTTGCTAGCAGCTCACACCCGATTCTGATTACCGGAGAAAGCGGAGTAGGCAAAGAACTGATAGCCCGTGCAATACACACATCTTCCGGCAGAAGCGGCCCCCTGATCTGTATCAATGTTGCCGGACTGGATGACAACGTGTTTGCAGACACACTTTTCGGTCACACCAAAGGGGCTTATACAGGTGCAGATACGGCGAGAAATGGCCTTGTTGAAGAAGCAGCCATGGGCACCCTGTTTCTTGATGAAATGGGAGACCTGAGCATCTCATCTCAATTAAAATTATTGCGTATATTAAACGACGGTGAATACTACCCAATTGGCAGCGACCGCCCAAAGAGGCTCCGGGCCAGAGTTGTTGTCGCTACTAATGTCAATCTGCAGACAAAAATGTCAGCCAACCTCTTCCGAAAAGATCTTTACTACCGACTGCAGACCCATAAAATACACATTCCACCGCTAAACAAACGCAAGGAAGATCTTGCTGTTCTGCTGGACCATTTCCTCGAAGAAGCCTCCAGCGATACCGGCAAGAAAAAACCTACACCACCAAAGGAGCTACTGCCTCTTCTGGAAACCTACACATTTCCGGGTAATGTGCGTGAATTGCGATCAATAATCTACGATGCCATCGCACAACACAAGTCAGGCATACTTTCCATGGCACCGTTTCTGAAAGCAATGGGACGCATGGAAGCTGACCATACTATTATTACGGAAGAGGTTGTTGAAATAACCAATCTATATTCAAGCCTGTCGACACTGCCATCTCCTGAACAGTCAACTCGACTCCTGCTGGAAGAAGCCATGAAGCGCGCCAAAGGAAATCAATCAATGGCCGCACGCTTACTTGGCATGTCACAACCAGCATTATGCAAGCGCCTGAAAAGAGCAGAAAAAGACGGTTCAGCCAATGACTAATTCCAATTCCAAATCAAAGATGATACCAAGGCAGCGAGGAGCGAGGCGACGAAGGTAGCGCTTTGATTTTGAATTGGTATAAATCATATGAACAGCAACATAGCCATAACTGAAACATATTGGCAGTATGTACTTGTTTTTAAAGTAGACATCCTTTTAAAGTCATGATATTTGTCATACCAATTAACAAATTGCCAACTACTTTGTTTTTTAGATAATAGAACTGTACGAAGTGTGGCATTTCACTTGATTTTAGTTTCAAGTTTGCCTGTTTTTTACGTTTAATTTTGTGTTCAATAAAGTCCACCACTCTTGTAAAGGAAGGATTAGATATGCACTTTTTCAGCAGCTCAATCGGCAAGAAAATTGTAATGGCAGTAACCGGCGTCAGCATGGCAATGTTTGCCTGCATCCACCTGATAGGTAACTCAACTATCTTTGGTTGGCTCAACGGAGGAGTCAACGCTTACGCTCACCATCTTCACGCTCTTCCTCTTCCGATCATCATCGGTTTCCGTTCCGTTCTTGGCCTGTTGCTTGCCATTCACGTATGGTACGGCATCAAGCTGACATTGGAAAACAACGGCGGCCGCCCACAGCAGTACGCTGTCAAGGCAACCAAGAAGACCACCATATCCAGCGAGAACATGATCTGGACCGGTGTTATTCTGCTTGGATTCCTGATTTACCACCTGCTGCACTTCACCCTGCAGACCATCAGCCCTGAGACAGCCGCTCTGACACATCTGACCAACGTTCACGGCACCGACATGCCGGACGTATTCAGCATGATGAGCGCCGCCTTTAAAAACGTTGCAATTCTAGCCATCTACGGCGTAGGCATGGTAGCCTTGTTCCTGCATCTCTCCCACGGCATCCAGAGTTTCTTCCAGACCATGGGCTGGAACAACGGCAAGACCCTTTGTCTGATCACCAAGGCAAGCACCCTTGTTGCCCTTGGCCTGCTTTTTGGCTACATGTCCATCCCAATGCTGCTTTTTGCTAACATATTGAAATAGGGGGTTACCGTGATACTTGATGGAAAATGTCCTACCGGACCTATTGAACAAACCTGGGATAAATACCGCTTCGACCTGAAGCTGGTCAATCCCGCCAACAAGCGCAAGTACAACGTCATCGTAGTCGGCACCGGCCTCGCTGGTGCAGCCGCAGCCGCTTCACTGGGCGAACTTGGTTACAACGTCCAGGCATTCTGCTACCAGGACTCACCACGTCGCGCTCACTCCATCGCAGCCCAGGGTGGTATCAACGCAGCCAAAAACTATCCAAACGACGGCGACTCCATCTACCGTCTTTTCTACGACACCATCAAAGGTGGCGATTACCGTGCCCGTGAAGCCGACGTCTGGCGTTTGGCCCAGGTATCCAATAACATCATCGACCAGTGTGTAGCCCAGGGCGTACCATTTGCCCGTGACTACGCAGGCTACCTTGACAACCGTTCATTCGGCGGCGCCCAGGTATCCCGTACATTTTTTGCCCGTGGCCAGACCGGACAGCAGCTCCTTCTTGGTGCTTATTCCGCACTCTCACGCCAGATCCACCTAGGCTCCGTAAAAATGTATAACCGTCGTGAAATGCTTGACCTCGTCGTCGTAGACGGCGTAACACGCGGCATCACCGTTCGTAACCTTGTCAGCGGTGAAATGGAATCCTACGCAGCTGACGCAGTATGTCTCTGTACCGGTGGTTATGTAAACGTATTCTACCTCTCCACCAACGCCATGGGCTGCTCCGTAACAGCCATCTGGAAAGCCGCCAAAAAAGGCGCCTTCTTCGCAAACCCATGCTACACACAGATCCATCCTACCTGTATCCCACAGGCAGGCGATTATCAGTCAAAACTCACACTCATGTCCGAATCACTCCGTAACGACGGACGCTGCTGGGTACCTAAAAAGCAGAACGAAACCAGACTACCTGGTCAGATTCCTGAAGAGGACCGCGACTACTATCTCGAGCGTAAATACCCATCCTACGGTAACCTGGCACCACGTGACATCGCCTCCCGCGCAGCCAAAGAGCAGTGCGACGACGCGCGTGGCGTTGGACCTGGCGGCCGTGGTGTATACCTTGACTTTGCCGACTCCATTAACCGTCTCAGCGAAGACACCATCCGTGAGCGTTACGGCAACCTCTTTGAAATGTACGAAAAGATCACCGCTGATAACGGCTACAAAACTCCAATGCGTATCTACCCTGCACCGCACTACTCCATGGGCGGCCTATGGGTTGACTACAACCTGATGAGCAACGTACCAGGCCTCTTCGTACTTGGCGAAGCCAACTTCTCCGTACACGGTGCAAACCGCCTTGGTGCCTCAGCCCTCATGCAGGGTCTCGCTGATGGTTATTTTGTCATCCCAAGCACCATCGCCGGCTACCTGGCAACAATCAAGCCGGGTGCAGTTAAAACCGATCATGCTGAATTCAAGAAATCCGCAGCTGACACAAACGCTGAACTGAACAAACTGCTCAACATCAACGGCAAGCGCACCGTAACCGACTTCACCCGCGAGCTTGGCACCCTGATGTGGAACAACTGTGGAATGGCAAGAAACGAAGAGGGTCTCAAAGAAGCCCTCAAGAAAATCCCGGCCATTCGTGAAGAATTCTGGCAGAACGTAAAAGTAACCGGCACCGGCGCAGAATTCAACCAGCAGTTGGAGAACGCCGGCCGCACCGCCGACTTCCTTGAGTTCGCAGAACTTATGTGTCGCGACTCCCTCCACCGCAACGAATCCTGTGGAGGTCACTTCCGTACAGAGCACCAGACCAGTGACGGCGAAGCAATGCGTGACGACGTCAACTACTGCTACTCCGCAGCCTGGGAATTCAAAGGCGTCGACAAAGAGCCTGAATTGCACAAGGAGCCATTGAAGTTTGAGCACGTACATCTCGCCGTAAGGAGCTACAAGTAATGAGCGATCACAAGACCATGACACTTAAACTGATCGTGTGGCGCCAGAAAAATGCCAACGATCCCGGCAAATTTGAGACCTATACTGCCAAAAACATCACCGATCATCACTCCTTCCTTGAAATGCTTGACTGCGTCAACGAAGACCTGATCCTGGAAGGCAGAGAGCCGATCGTCTTCGACCATGACTGCCGCGAAGGCATCTGCGGAACCTGTTCACAGGTCATCAATGGCCTGCCACACGGGGGCAGTGAACGTACAACCGTCTGCCAGCTGCACATGCGTCTGTTCAAAGACGGCGACACCATCTACATCGAACCTTGGAGAGCCCGTGCTTTCCCTATCCTGAAAGACCTGGTCTGCGACCGTTCCGCACTGGACAAGATCATCCAGTCCGGTGGCTACACCTCCTGCCACACCGGCGGTGTATCAGACGGCAATGCGATCCTGATTCCTAAGCCGGTTGCTGACGAATCCATGGATGCTGCTGAATGTATCGGTTGTGGTGCCTGCGTAGCCGGTTGTCCTAATGGAGCCGCCATGCTGTTCACCAGCGCCAAGGTATCCCAGCTGGCACTGCTGCCACAGGGCAAAGGCGAAGCTAAGGCACGCGTTCTGGCAATGACCAACACCATGACTGATTGTGGTTTTGGTAACTGCTCTAACCACTATGAGTGCCAGGCAGCATGCCCTAAAGGCATTGATGTCAAGTTCATCGCTCGCATGAACAGAGAGTTCATCAAAGCACAGATTTAATAGTAACTCTAAGAAGAAGGTAAAGCAGAATACTATAGGCAGCCCAAAAGGCTGCCTATAGCTGTTTGAGGGTGAAGATTAGATACAGAACGCAGACAAAAAAAAGGAGCGCTGAGTGATCAGAGCTCCTTTTGAGGATATATCAA
>Ga0105044_10001652_pt1 | contig 30125 bp, 20 predicted proteins | sample MAT01_FD_78092 | JGI IMG/M metagenome (GOLD analysis project Ga0105044, IMG submission 78092) | Freshwater microbial communities from Lake Fryxell liftoff mats and glacier meltwater in Antarctica - MAT-01 | ecosystem: Environmental > Aquatic > Freshwater > Ice > Liftoff microbial mat | place...
CATTCGGCGCCCAAGCTGATGTTTTGGGCGAGTGCCGTGGGAGCCATCGTCCTGTTGCCCTTGGCCCTGTGGCGGGGTGATCCTTTCTGGCCGGGGAGCGCTTCGGTGTGGATGTCGCTCATTGGACTGGGGGCACTCTGTCATGCAGGCGGACAGGGTCTCATCGCCTACGGTTTGGGAGGAGTCCCGGCGAGTTTGGCGTCAGTGACCTTGCTGGTGCAACCGGTTCTCAGCGCGATCCTCGGGGTTTGGATCCTGAAGCAACCACTCGTGCCCTGGCAGATTGTCGGGGCGGTGGTGGTGGTGATTGGTTTGTTTTTCGCCATTCGGGGACAGTGGGCAGATCGGGAAAGGGGCGAAACTGCGACGAACCCCGATCCAGCATAGACAGGAAGACCGCTTTGGCGTTATTTTGCGCTTATGCCCCTCATTGCCCCCAAGGATGCCTCTCCCGAATATGACGTCGCGATCGTCGGCTCCGGGGCCGGGGGCGGCCAGATGGCCTACACGCTGACCTTGGCCGGACTGAAGTGCGTCATGCTCGAAGCGGGTCGCGGCTATGATCCCATCGCCGAGACTCCTATGTTTCACACCGGCGAGCACGCCCCTCTCGGCGGGACCAGCACGGCGGACAAGAATTTTGGATTCTACGACGCCACCATCGATGGTGGATGGGAAGTGCCGGGCGAACCTTACACTCAGGCCTCCGATAAAAAGGAAGAACAGTTCTGGTGGTGGCGAGCCCGCATGATGGGTGGCCGCACGAATCACTGGGGCCGGATCTCGCTGCGCAATGGTCCCTACGATTTTAAACCCCGTTCGCGCGACGGACTCGGTTTTGACTGGCCGGTCACCTACGATGAGATCGAGCCCTACTACACGAGAGTTGAGCGCCTCATTGGGGTTTTCGGGACGAATTCCGGTCGGGAGAATACTCCGGACTCGCCCGAGGGCGTGCTGCTGCCTCCACCGAAGGGACGCCTCGCCGAACTGGTCGCCCAGAAGTATGGCGCGAAGATCGGCGTGCCCTTCATGCCGATCCACCGCGCCGTGCTGACCAAGCCGCTCGATGCCGCGAATCTTCCCGCTTTGCTTCATCCCGAGAGCGAGTGGGCGCAGAAAATCGTGAGTGAAGCCATGATGCGTCGGGCCCCGTGCTTCTGGGCGACGGATTGCGGTCGGGGCTGCTCGATCAGTGCGAACTACCAGTCCACCACCGTCCATCTTCCCCCGGCCCTCGCGACCGGCAACCTTGACATCATTCCCGACGCTCACGCCCGTGAGGTGATCGTGAATGATAACGGCAAAGCCACCGGCGTGCTCTTCATTGACCGGACCACCGGCAAGGAGGAGCGGGTCATGGCCAAAGCCGTCGTGCTGGCCGCCAGTTCGGGCGAGACGGTGCGCATCCTTCTCAACTCCGCCGGAGGCAAAGGTATCGCCAACAGCAGCGGACTCGTTGGCCGTTACGTGATGGACACCGTCGGCACCCGCATCAGCGGTCATGTCCCGATGCTGGAGAACATCCCTCCGCACAATGAGGAAGGCGCGGGCGGCTCCCATTTCTACGCACCGTGGTGGGGCTACCAGGATCAAGCGGCGGGCAAACTCAATTTTGCTCGCGGTTATCACATCGAGCTTGGCGGATCGCGCTCCATGCCGATGGGGAACAATCCGGTGCCGCAGGAACTGACCGGCGGTAGTTACGGGAAAAAGTTCAAGGAGGAGATGCGTCGTTACTACGGATCCATCGTGGGCTATTCCTGCCGCGGCGAGATGATCCCCAACGAGGACAGCTACTGCGAACTCGATCCCGAGGTCAAAGACAAGTGGGGCATCCCCGTAGCCAAATGGCATTGGAAGTGGAGCGACCACGAACTCAACCAGGTCGCCCACGCTCGGAAAACATTCTGCGAACTGATCGAAACGATGGGGGGAACCGTCCGTGCCAACCTCGATGAGAAACCGATCGACTACATTGATCAAGGCGGCAAGATCATCCACGAAGTCGGGGGAGCCATCATGGGCGACGATCCGGCCAAGTCGGTTTGCAACGGCTGGAACCAGACATGGGACATCAAGAACCTTCTCCTTTGCGATGGTTCACCCTTCGCCTCAAACGCCGACAAAAACCCGACCCTCACGATCATGGCCCTCGCCTGGCGGGCCGCTGATCACCTCATCGAAGAATCCCGCAAGGGCAACCTCTGAGCCACCGCTTGACCTATGGATAATATCCCTGATCGCTCTCGAATTCCCCGTCGTCGTCTTTTGCAGATGTTCGCAGCGGCAAGCGCCGCCGGAGCCGCCGGTGGCTTTACCGCGACCGGCTTCGCCGCTCTGGCCCCAGGCAGCGCCCCCGCATCGGTTGGCTACGGCACCGACCCCGACCTGATGAGCCTGCACGTGCGCGGTGAATTCTGGCCGCTGACCCTGACGGAAGCAGAACGCCGCATCACCACCGTGCTTTGCGATCTCATCTTACCCGCTGACGATCTCGGCCCGGCCGCCAGCACCGTGGGCGTCCCTGATTTCATCGATGAGTGGGTCAGTGCGCCTTACGATGCTCAGCAGGGTGATCGACCGCTCATCGTCGAGGGCCTCGCCTGGCTCGATGCCGAAGCCGCGAAACGCTTTGGCAAACCCTTCGCTGAACTTGACGAGGCGGGCCAATCGGCCATTGCCGATGACATCTGCGATACGGACACGGCGGGACCCGACTTCAAACGGGCCTCGCGCTTCTTTGCCAAGTTCCGCAATATCGCCGCCGGGGGCTACTACTGCACCCAGGACGGTTGGAAAGCGATCGGCTTCGTGGGTAACATCGCCACTGCCACCTTCGACGGACCTCCGGCTGAAGTGCTCAAGTTGCTAGACCTGGAGCAAACCGTGGTCTAGTCTCCGGCTCGTTTTTGCGCAGCTTCGACTGCTACTGACCCAACTGACTCATCATACTTCATGGACGCCATCAAAATTCTCGGTTCTCTGCTTTCCAACAATGCGATGGGATCGCGGGTTGGCGGGAGCATTCTCGACATGCTCGTCAGCGGCAAAGGCGGCAATGCGGGCAGCATCCTCGGCACTCTCCTCGGGGGGCGGAACCAATCCAGCAACGGCGGCATGGGCGCTCTCGGAGCCATCCTCGCCGCAGTCGCCCAGGCCCAGCTCGGCAAAGGATCAACCGGCGCGAGCGCTGGCGGCGGCGGGGTGGGTGATATTCTCGGCAGCCTGCTCGGGGGCGGAGGACAGAGCGGCTCAGGCGGACTCGGCGGGTTGGGAGGTCTCCTGACAGGTGCGGCGAGTGGCTCGGGCGCGGGAGGTGGGCTTGGCGATTTGATCGGTGGGCTGCTTGGCGGGGGCGCGGCTCCGAAGCAAAGTCCGTCGAGCGGCGGACTCGGTGATTTGGTGGGCGGACTCCTCGGCGGTGCCGGCGGGGGTGCCCTCGCCGGGATGCTCGGGCAGGCCTCGCCGCAAGCGAGTGGGAGCGAATTGCTCAGCATCTTGCTCGGCGGCGGAGCCGAAGCAGCTCCTCCTGCCGAAGCACAGGATGAAGCGGAAATGCTCATCGAAGCCATGTGCCACGCTGCCAAGTCCGACGGTCAGATCGATGCGGCGGAGAAGGAAGCCATCCTCGGCAAAGCGGGAGATCTCACCGCCAAGGAAGTCGCCTTTTTGAAAGAGAAACTTGCCGGCCCCGTTGATGTTGCCGCTTTCACCAAAGGTGTGCCTGCTTCTATGGCCGAGCAGGTCTATGCATTTTCTCTGATGGCGATCAAACTCGACACCCGCAAGGAGGCTGAGTATTTCGCCCAGCTCGCCCAAGGGCTCAAGCTCGGTAAAGAGAGTGTTCACGAGATTCACACGCAGCTCGGGCAGCCTGAGATGTTCGCGTAAGTCGTTGGCGTTTTGGTGCACCTTTCTGACATGGCCCGCTCCCAACGTCCCCGGACCTCCGGCAACAAGCACCGCGAGGCTCGGGCCAACACCCACTCGAGCGTCTCGACCGGTGTGGCGCGGCTCTCGGAAGAGGGGCTCTTTGATCTGCTCGCGACCGAATCCGATCCTCTGCTCCTCGTGCTCGACGGGGTGCAGGACCCCCACAATCTCGGAGCCTGCATCCGCTCCGCCGATGGAGCTGGTGTCCTCGCGGTGATCGTGCCGCGTCACCGCGCTGCCCCCGTCAGCGAAACCGTCGTGCGGGTCGCGTGTGGTGCCGCCGAGCATGTGCCGGTGGTGGTCGTGGGAAACATGGCCCGCTTCCTCGATCATCTGCGCGAGGAATATCACATGCGCATCGTTGGCACCGCCGACGAGGCCACCATGGAACTCTACGAGTGCCCGATGACGGGACCGCTTGCGATCGTGTTAGGAGCCGAGGGTGAGGGTTTGCGTCGGCTCACCGGGGAAAAGTGCGATGATCTCATTCGCATTCCCATGCTCGGCGCGGTTGCCTGCCTGAATGTCTCGAATGCCACTGCGGTTTGTTTATTCGAGGCCGTGCGGCAGCGCCATTTCGGGAGCGAGGCGTAATTTGGCGTTCCTCGGAGGATCTTTCAGGAGAGACATGCCGCATTTGCGACGCCCGACGGCGTGAATGAGACATGCGGGTCCCGGCGTTTTGAGGTGCTGGCTTGAAGGCGTCATTGACTCGACGGCAACGAGCGCCGTTCCTGAGCCATGAAGTTTTTCCCCGCGATGTTGGTTCCTCTATTCGGGTTACTTTGTAGTCACGCCAGTGCTGCCGGACCACCCCGGGCGAACTTTCTTATCATTTACGCCGACGATCTTGGTTACGGCGACGTCTCCACTTATGCACCCTCCGACGTGCAAAGCCCGAACATTGATCGTCTCGCTGCGGAAGGCATGCTGTTCACTTCGATGCGCGCCAATTGCACGGTCTGCTCTCCCTCCCGCGCCGCCCTCCTCACGGGGCGTCACCAGGATCGAGTTGGGGTTCCCGGGGTGATTCGAACCAAGTCCGAGGAGTCATGGGGGTATTTCGATCCGTCCGTGCCGACTCTCGCTGATGAACTCAGGAAGGCGGGCTATCACACCGCTATTGTGGGAAAATGGCACCTTGGACTGGAGTCGCCCAATACGCCCAACGAGCGTGGGTTTGACCACTTTCACGGGTTCTTAGGTGACATGATGGACAGCTACACGACCCATCTGCGCCATGGGAACAACTACATGCGTTTGAACGAGGAGGTCGTGGATCCCACCGGGCATGCCTCAGATGTATTTACCCGATGGGCAGAAGAATATCTCGAAAGTCGCGCTGCCAAGCCGGAACAGCCGTTTTTTCTCTATCTCGCCTACAATGCCCCGCATTTTCCGATCGAGCCCCCGGCTGAATGGCTCGCTAAAGTGAAGGAGCGGGCCCCGGGGCTTGAGGACAAACGCGCCTTGAATGTCGCCCTTGTAGAGCATCTCGATCACTGTGTCGGACAGGTTCTTGAATGCTTGGAAAAAAACGGATTGAAGGACAACACACTCGTTGTCTTTTCGGCCGACAACGGAGGGTCGCTGCCTCACGCACAGAACAATGATCCCTGGCGGGATGGGAAGACGAGTCATTACGATGGAGGATTTCGGGTTCCCTTCGTGGTTCGCTGGCCCGGGCAGGTCGCGGCGGGAAGCAGGAGCGACTACGCGGGGCAAGTATTCGATCTTTTCCCCACCTTTCTGGAAGTAGCAGGTGCAAGCGCTACGGATCCGAGCGCATTGGATGCGATCAGCCTCCTCCCGGTCATGAAAGGAGATGTGATCGAAACGTCCCGAGACCTCTACTTCGTCCGCCGCGAGGGCGGGCGTGCTTATGGAGGGAAGAGCTATGAGGCTCTCGTCCGCGGCGAGTGGAAGCTTCTCCAGAATCATCCGTATGGTCCCCTTGAACTATACAATCTCAAGAACGACCCCGGAGAGACAACCGATCTGGCCGCGAAAGCCCCCCGTGTGTTCAACGAATTGAGTGACGCTCTTCGCCTGCAAATTCAAAGAGGCGGAGCGGTACCATGGCAGAAGCCTGAGAATGGAGAAGGTCGGAACTGACCCTCCGAGACAGGGACTCTTCACCGGCAAATGAAAGACCGTGTGCGCAAAGCGCTTCACGTGGTCAGAATATTTCGGTAGAAAAGTGTTCGAATGGAAAAAAATTCGAATATTTTGGCCGGCAGGATCGTTCAAGAAGACTCTTTCAACACTTTATGAAGCTTCTCCCCCCCCTCGCAATTGGTGCGGTTTGCGTTTTCGGACTCACAAACTGCAATGAAAACGGAGTCTCTGACCAGAGCTCGAATACCTTCCTGGACCAGCAGCAGGACATTGCAGCGCAGGCGGAATCCAATGCCGCTCAAATGGCCGAAATGGCGGCGAGAGGACAGGCCCTGCAGGCCGAAATCGCCGAATTGAAGCTCAAGGCTCAAGAGGATCAAAATTTCGCATTGCAGGAAAAGCTTGCCGCAATTCAACAAGAAAACGACAGGTTGATGGCTGAGGCCGAGGCGGCCCGGGTAGCGAGTGAAGGGCTGAACCGCTCTCTAAGCGGGAATGGAGGTGGTCCGCGATACGACTACCCCGCCACCCTGGGCTATGGGGACTCCGATCTCCGTTCAGGAACAGAAAATCGTTATGGTTATGCACCTCCCGGTCCAGAACCGGGTGGACACTCTTGGCAGGAACCCGACGCCGATTATTCAGTTTTCTACCAAGATCTTAGTCCCCATGGGCAGTGGCTTGAACTTGAGGGATATGGATATGGCTACCGTCCGAATGTAAGCCAGAGAACGTCATGGCGACCCTATGAGGATGGTCGCTGGGTCTGGAGCGATCATGGGTGGGCATGGGATTCTCCCGAACCATTTGGGTGGGCCTGTTACCACTACGGACGCTGGGTGCAGCTCTCTCGTATTGGCTGGGTTTGGATTCCAGGTCGGGAATGGGCACCGGCGTGGGTTTCGTGGCGTTCCAATGGTGATTATCTGGGGTGGGCTCCGTTACCTCCCACACGTCGCCACGATTCGTGGATCGGCGACGACTGTGACGTTCACTATGGACTCGCTCCAAACAACTATGTTTTTATTGAAATGGGGAACTTTAACCGCAGTAGTTATTACGGAAATTGCCTTTCCACCACCGTTGTAAACCGGGTGTTCTCGTTGACGATCAATGTGACGAATATAACTTCTGTCAATCAGAGGAATTCGCACGTCTTTCACAATCACAGTGGACCGGACCGGGGGTGGCTTGAGAAGCGGCTTGGTCGCCAAGTTGCCGTTGCTCAACTAGAGGTGCGGGACCACTATGACAGACGAGACCATGACTGGAATTCGCGAGACGGGATTCGCCCCTTGATTGCAGCCCCTCTTCCCGAAAGTGGAGGGAAGTTTTTGGTGAAGCCTGAAAAAGTTGCGGGAAAAGTCTCTGATATTGCGGTGGTTGATGGATGGTCTGGGATCACAAAGGACAAAAAGGAAGATTTTCAGAAACTGATAGTTCGCCAGGCGGAGGTTTCCGAACCCGGGACGAACGTGGCGGGAGAAAGCATCCCCGGAGTTGATTCATTTCGTGAGGCAGCACTCGACCGCAAGCGTCAGTTCGGCGGAAAAGGGGGCGATAAGATGAAGGGGGCGGAGCTGTCTGCAGTCGGGGATCGCGCGGCGACTCAGGCTGATATGGAGCGAGAGCTTGGAGATATGCGGCGCCAACAGGCTGACGTAAAGAAAGCTCAGCAGGACCTTTTGAAGGAACATGAAAAGGTGCAGAAGGAGGCGGCTGCCTCGGCTGAAAAATCGAAGGGCGATGATTCGAAAGAACCGAAACTGCAAGAGATTTTAGATCGCCAGATGGAAGAGTCCAAGGTCGCGCAAGATCGGGGCAAAAAGGATTTGGAGGAGCAAAAAATGGCCTTGGAAAATCAGAATAAGCAAGTGATTCTCGAAATGGAATTGGCGAAAAAGGACGCGGCAGCATTCGCGAAGGCAAGCCAAGAGGCGGAAGAGAAGCGGCAGGTGGCCGCGCGTCAGGCCGAAGAGTTGACTAAGCAGAAATCCATGCAGGAAGAGGCGGAAGCTTCTTTGCGGAAGCGAAGCGAAGAAGATGCCAAGCGTCAGGAGTCTGCGAAAATGCAGCAGCAAGCCCAACAGGAGTTCATGGCCCAACAGCAGAAAGAGGCTGCGCAACGAGAGGCCATGGCTCAGCAAGGTCGCAAGAATGCCGAAGAGGCCTCAAGGCAGCAACAGAAGGAGGCCGCCCAACGGGAAGCGATGGCCGAACAGAGTCGCAAGAATGCTGAAGACGCCATGAAGCAGCAGCAACAAGGCATTGAGAAGCAAAATCGAGCGGCTCAGGAGGCTATGCAGAAACAACAGCAACAGCAACAGCAGCAGCGACAGCAGCAACAGCAACAGCAACAGCAACAGAAGGAAGACGACGGTAAAAAGGATCGAGGGGACGGGAAGAAACGCAATTGAAAGGCCTCGAATTTCAGGGCTGTAAAAACCGTATGTTTAGCTTGGGACTCTTGCTGCGGAATCGGTGGTGCGCCCTGCGGTTGGTCAGGCCCCTTTCTTCGACGGCGGCGATCATCGCCAAGTGCCAAAGGCCCTGTCACTGACTTACCGGAGTCACCACCTCGCTGAGCGGGCGGCGATGCCCCTGCGGCCATTCGTCGCTTTGCGGCCAGCCGAGGTAAAAAAATCCGAGACATTTGTCGCGGGGATCGTCGAGGCCGAGCCACTTCCGCATCTCGTCGGTATAGACCAGCGGCGGGGTGGACCAGAAGGCGGCCATGCCGAGGGCGGAAGCGGTCAGGTGCATATTGTGCACCGCGCAGGCAACCGCCTCAACCTCTTCGATTTCGGGAATTTTTTCGATGGCCTGTCGCTTCATCGCGATGGCAATGACGACTGGGGCAGCGAGTGGTTCGGTTCCGAGTTTCTCGAATTTGTCCTGACGGAACTCCTCGGGCGGAGTGAGTTTCTGGTAGAGACTCTGACAGAAATCAGAGAGTCGCTGGCGCCCATTCTCAGTGAACACGAAGAAGCGCCATGGCTCTGTCAACCCGTGGCTCGGAGCCCAGGTGGCATTATCGAGAATCGCGAGGAGATGGGCCGGCTCAACCGGCTTGTCGCTCATGTTGCGCGGCTTGATCGTGCGGCGGCGGCGGATCAGGGCATTGGCGGCGGCGAGCCTCAATGAGAAGGCGTCGAGAGCGGGAAAGGGTTGATCAGACATGTCAAAAAGTCACCTGCCCTGGGCGTGATCGCAATCAGGGTCAAGCGGAGCGGGTTCGCCGATGGAATCAACGGAGTGGGTGTAGAGGTAGCGCCAGACATCTTCGTGAAGGTATTTCCCGTCGGCATCTTTGAAGGAAGATTTTCCGGGAGTGACCGAACCATGGGCGCGGTCGGCATCGCCGCCGACGTCGAAGGAGGTGATCAAGCGTCGGGTGTTGCCATAGGGCGCGGCGGTGGCATCGACATCGACGATGGGGCCGAACTGATGGAGTCCGAGCATCTCCCATGAGCGGCAATAGTGGTCAGCGGTCCACCCACCATCGAGGGTGTGGGTAAAGGCGAAAGTTCGATTCGCCGGGGTGGCGGAAGGAAGTGATTGCCAGTCCTGGTCTTGATCGCGTGGGCCGCAGAGGGCCACGACACGGGCGACCTCGATGTGCTTCGCGAAGCGGGCCGCGGTGGTGGAGCCGTGCGAGGACCCTGAGATGATGACTTTGGTCCAGTCGAGCCCGGTGCCTTCTTTGTTGAGGAACCAATCCCAGTGGCCTTGGGGATTTTCTTTGGTGAGCCACTTCACCATTTGGTAGCTGCGCTCCATCATGCCATCGGGCGGGAGAAGGTTCAGCTCGGGGCTGAAGTCTTCACCGGTGGCGGCCTCAAGACGAACGTTGCCGCGGGCTTGGGGGTCGAGGTTCTTGTCCTGACAGAGCACCGAAAACCAGCCATTCGCGTAGTGAGGGCGGATGGCATGATGCCCGTAACTGTTGAGGCGTTTGAAGAGCTCCTCATTGTGTCCCATCAGCCAGATGACGAGTTGGCCGGTTGGGGCGACGGAGGTATCGACGGAGGCCTGTTCGAGATCGGCGGGTTTGCCCTTGGCATCGTCGATCAGGAATTTGATCTCGGGGTAGGCTTTGACCTGAGGGTCGATTTCGCTGGCGCGTGCGCTCAGCGTGTAGCGCTGGGGAGCAGGATCGTCGAAGCTCAGATCGGCGGCGGAGACGAATGGAGTAGCGGCGAGCCAGAGTCCAAGGATACGATGGGGGATTTTCATGGGGTGATTTCTCTGGCAGAGTCTGGACGATGTGGCGTAGGATTCAAGTTCCGTGATGCCTTATCCGTCCATACGCCGACTCGTCATCGTAAATCCCCGCAGCCGCCAAGGGCGCGGAATAGCGCAATTCGAACGCGAACGGTCGAGTTGGGAGGATCTGCTTGGTCCGCTGGAGGTCTATCGGACTCGGTGCGTCGGCGATGCGACCGAGGCGGTTCGCTCGGTGCTGGAGCAGCGGTCGGCCGATCAGATCATCGTGGCTGGCGGTGATGGCACGATCCACGAAGCGGCCCAGGGGTATTGGAATGGTGGGGATGTGATCTGCCGGGACATCCCTTTGGGTATCATTAATTTGGGGAGTGGGGGCGACTTTTGCAGAAGTGTCAGGGTGGCGACGCCGGAATATCGGGAGGCGCTGCGCATGAATCGTTTGGCGTTGGTTGACCACGGGGTCATGACTCGAACCGGGACGGCTCCAAAATTGTTTCTCAATATCGCTTCGATCGGTTTGGCAGGAGCGATGCTTGCGCAACGGGATGCTTCGCGATTTCAGGCCGGAGCCCTCGCGTATTTTTACCATACGGTGACTTCGCTGCTTCGTTTTTATCCTCCGGAAGTGTTGGTTCGCATCGAATCAGTCGAGGGAAATTCGAGTGAAGAACGCTTCTCGTTGATCAATTTGTTCGCGTGCAATGGCCGTTACAGCGGCGGAGGGATGATGTGGGCGCCCAACGCGGATTTGCAGAGTGGTGCGCTCGAATTGACCATCGTGACTGGTCCGCGGAAATGGCCGTTGATTCGGCACAGCGGCAAAGTCTATGCCGGGAGGATTGATGTGTTTCCGGGGACCCACATGGTCCGGGCTCGCGAGGTGACGATCCGCTTCACCCACCCGCTTCCGGTCGAGGGAGACGGGGAGCAGTGGTCAAATGGGGAGACGGGAACGGGCGAAATATCCTTCGGGGTGCGTGGGGCAGCTTTTCCGCTAAACATCTGAGGGTCAAACATCTGAGGGTCAGGTGGTCGATCACCTCGCTGGAGCGGGGGAGAGCGCTTTTGTGCCTGGCTCGGTTGCCTCCGCGATCGGGGACTGCGCTGCGGTTTGCTATGGCATGTGAATTCGGCTACTTGTCAACGCTGATGGCATTTCCGCATTCAATCTGGTTGGTTGCACCTTTGACGGTCGCGACAGCGGGTTTCGCCGATGAGGCTCTCCAAGCCCGCTTTCATGATCGCATCGTGCCCTTGTTGGAACGTTATTGCGTCGATTGCCACGATGCCGAGACACTCAAGGGCGATCTCGATTTGTCGCGCTTCGATTCGGTCGCAGGCGTGCAGGAAGAGTTTGCGCTCTGGCAGACGGTGGCGCAGCAGCTCGTCGAGGAAGAGATGCCGCCGAAAGATCCTCAGCCCACTGCGGAGGAGCGCGCGGACATGGTTGCGTGGACGCATGAGGTGATCGAGGCGATCGACTGGACCATCCGCGGGGAGGTCGGTCGGCTGACCTTGCCTCGCCTGACAAAGCAAGAATACAACCGCACTCTGCGCGATCTCCTTGGAATTGACTTCAAGCCGGGTGATCTACTGCTGGACGATGGACAGGGCCTCTCGGGATTCACCAATGATCGGGATGCGCTCTTCATCTCCCCGACGCTGGCCGAGCAACTGTTCGCCGCTCCTGAGTATGCGCTTGGGGCCGTTCTGGCCTTGCGCGAGCCTCCGATGACGCAACGTTTTGAAGCCGAGGACATGCTCATGACCGAGCGTGGGTCCCAGCCACTTGAATTGCCTGGTGGTGGAGTGGGGCATTCGCTGGCGGGCGCGGGACAACGGACGTTGTTCGATGAAATGTCGGTCCCGGCGGACGGTTGGTATCGGATCACCGTGCGGGCGGTGGGGATCGGCGGTGACAGCGGGATGCGGTTGCGCATCGACAACGAGGTGCGGGCGGATTTCGCGGTCGCGGCGGAACCGATGGAGCAGTCCGTCGAGCTGCTGCTGCGGGGCGGGACCCATCAGATGGTGTGGAACATCGAACTGTCACCTGAACTGCGCCGAGTCGAAGAGGAGCGCAAGGAGGTGAAACGGGTTGCGGCCGCCAAGAGTCGGGCGAATCAAAAAAGCAAAGGTAAGGCAGTTCCCTTTCCGGAGAACGCCGCGGATCTGGTCGCCGCAGCCTCTTCAAAGAACAGTCCGAAATTTCCCACTGCCGGAGAGACTGCAACGGCCGAGCCCAGGCGGGTGCTTGCGCTGAATCGTGCCTTGGAAGGCATGCAACGAAGACTTGAGTATCTGCGGCTGGTCACCCCTCAAGGAGATCCCGATCTGCTTCGCACCTATTACAATTTACTGCCTGAGCGCACGGCGGACATGGCGAAGTTCAAAGAGGAGCTCGCTACCTCGCTGGGATTGAGCGTTGCGGAGATCGACCGCATTCTGGTGGAGGCGAACCGGGAGAAGTTCACCGACAACGAGACCATCCTGCGGGAATCGATGGAGGTCATCGGCGTGCGGTATCAGGCCGGCTTTCTGTTGGGGCGAGGGGCCGCGCAAACTCCTCGCGAGGTCGGAGCGCCCGGAGTGGATTGGATCGTGGTGGAAGGGCCGATTGTTCCGGCGGGAGCAGATCCGTCGCGAGTGGCGGCACTTTTTCCGAAGGAGGCCGAACCGATCAAAGTGACCCTGGCCGACTTTCTGACGCGATCCTTCCGCCGTCCGCTTCGAGAGGGCGAGTTGGACCGGCATCGCGCCCTCTACGATCGGGAGCGCGGAGAAGGCGAATCGCATGAGGCCGCGCTCAAACTGACCTATACCGCCGCGCTCGTTTCTCCGAGCTTTCTCTATCGTGACGAGGTGGGCGAGGGCGGGGCTGCTTTCGTGCTGAATGATCATCAGCTGGCCAGTCGCCTTAGCTATTTTCTCTGGATGACGATGCCGGACGATTCGTTGCGGAGTCTCGCGGATGCCGGCCAACTCCGAGACGAAACGGTGCTGCGAGAGCAGGTTCGTCGGATGCTAGCCGATCCTCGGGCGAGGGCCTTCACCGAGAGTTTTCTTGGTCAATGGTTGGGATTCGCCGGTCTTGGAACGGAGCACGTCCCCGATGCGAAACGTTTTCCGGGTTTTCACCCTGGCCTCGCGGCGGCGATGAAAATGGAGCCGGTTCTGGTCTTCGAGCGACTCCTGCGGGAGGGGCGCTCGCTCACCGAGTTGCTCGATGGGAGGGAGACTTTCGCGAACGCCGAACTTGCCGCGCTCTATGGTCTGCCAGGCATTACCGGGGCGGATTTCCAGCCGGTGCAATGGGAGGACGCCAACCGGGGAGGCTTGCTCGGCATGGCAGCGGTGCTGACGGCTTCCTCGACGCCGAATCGAACGAGTCCGGTGCTGCGCGGAAAATGGGTGCTGGAGAATCTGCTGGGGCGTCACCTCGCCGAGCCTCCTGCCGATGCAGGACAGCTCTCCGACAAGGCCGGCGAAGAGCGTGGCAAAACTCTGCGAGAAGAGCTTGCCGCCCATCGCCGCAATGAGAGCTGCGCGGGATGCCATGACAAGATCGACCCGATCGGTTTTGGATTGGAAAATTTCGATGCGGTCGGGCGTTTCCGGGAGCTTGAGGCCGGTCGTCCCGTCGATGCCGCCGGAGCGCTGCCGGGTGGAGTGAGTTTCACCGGGCCGGAGGAAATGCGCCGCATTCTGAGCGAGCGTCACCGGGAGGAATTCCTCGAGCAAGTCACCCGCAAGTTGGCGGCCTACGCCCTGGGTCGGGCGTTGCGGGTGCAGGATGAAGGTGCGGTGCGAGGCTGGCTTGAGGAACTGAAGGTGGCGGATGATCGGGCGGACGCGCTGGTTGAGGCCATCGTCGTGAGTGAGGCCTTCCGGCAACAAGGAGGCGGAGGCTGATTGGGGATACGCCAATGCGTCCCGATGAAGAGCGAATTTTAGGAGGGTTTGGGAGCGAATCAATTTACACTGCGAACATGATCCATCGCCCGATTGACCGCCGCACCGTGCTCCGTCGCGCGGGAGTTTCCCTGGCCTTGCCCTGGCTGGAAATCATGTCGGCGGGTGGGCTGCGAGCGGCATCGTCCCCGACTCCACCACGGCGTTTCGTTACCTTTTTCCAACCGAACGGCGTTTTCCCTGATGCATGGAATGTGAAAGGCGTCGGTCGCGATTTCGCCCTTTCGCCCATCCTTGAGCCGCTCGCCGCCTTTCGCGAGCAGATGCTGGTGATGAGCGGGATCGACAGCTGCGGGGCCGGGCATGTGAAGCTGACCGGAGCCTTCCTGACCGGCACGGCCATTCAGGATGGGGTCAACGGCGTCTCCGTCGATCAGGTGATCGCCCGGCAGATCGGTAGGACGACCCGCTTCCCCTCGATCGAATTGGGCACCGAACCACCGCGCCAGGGCATGGCCGGCGAGGATCCCATCGCTCTGGCCAACACGGTTTCCTGGAGCACTCCCACCCAGCGCATCTCGCCGGAGATTAGCCCGCGGGCGGCTTTCGACCGCTTGTTCAGCGATCCTTCCTCGCCCGAAGCTCGTCGGGCGGCGGTTCAACGTCAAAGTGTCGTCGATCTGGTGCTCGAAGATGCCAAGGATCTGCAACGCCGCGCCAGCGGTCGTGATCGGGAGAAGATCGACGAGTATCTCGCAGGGGTGCGCGGTGTCGAGTTGCAGATTGAGCGGACCCTGCATCCCGCCGAACCGGAGTGGACTCCGTTGACCGCGCCTGAGCAGGTCCGCCCGCCCGCCGGTATCCCGCTGAACAAAGACGAGCACATGCGCCTGATGCTCGACCTGCTCGTGCTTACCCTGCAAACGGATACCACGCGTGTCGCTACTTTCATGAGCGCCCATGGGTTCAGCCGTCAGAACTTCACCTTCCTCGACGGGGTGAAGAATGATCATCACGGCATGAGCCATCACAAGAATCAGGAGGCGCTCGTCAAAGAATACACCACCGTGAGTCGCTGGTATGCCGAGCAGGTGCGCTATCTGCTCGAACGGATGGAGAGCATCGACGAAGGCAGCGGCAACCTGCTGGACTCCAGCGTGGTGCTCTATGGCAGCGAAATGAAGGACGGCAACGGCCACATCAGCAAAGACCTTCCGCTCGTCCTGCTCGGTTCCGGTCAGGGGCGGATCCAGGGTGGACGGCACCTCGTTTGCGAAAAAGGAACCCCTCTTGCCAACATGCATCTGACTCTCGCGCGGGAGTTCGGGGCGGAGATCGAGAACTTCAATGGCATAAGCAGCGGAACCATCGATGGAATGTTCGGCTGAAGGAATCCGGACGCTTCGGCCTCTCCCATACCATGAAATGTTTCCCCTTCGTTGTCCTCGGCGCCCTCGTCGGCTTTTATTCGATCCTCCCGGTCTCAGCCGCTCCGCCGAACATCGTTTTCGTCTTGATCGATGACATGGGCTACGGCGACCTCGGGTGCACCGGAGCGACGGACATCAAAACGCCCCACATCGACCGGATCGCGGCGGACGGGGTGCAGCTGACTGACTTCTATGCCAATGCGCCCGTCTGCACGCCGACGCGGGTGGGCTTCATGAGTGGACGCTGGCAGCAGCGGACCGGGATCGAATTCGCCTTTGGATACCAAGTCGAGCAGCAGGTTCTCGTCGATGGCGTCTGGAAACCGGAGCCCGATGTCCATGCTCTCGGGCTTCCCCTCGGGGTGAAAACCATCGCCGATTCCCTGCGCGACCTGGGGTATCGCAACGGTGCTTTCGGCAAGTGGCACCTCGGCTACAAGGACGTGTATAATCCGATCCATCGCGGGTTTGATGAGTATTTCGGCGAGTTGCTCGGTCACGCGGATTACTACCGGCACACTTACTTCGACGGAACCCCGGCCCTGCGTGACGGGTTGGAAAAAGTTGAGGTCGAGGGCTACTTCACCGATCTGGTCAACGAGCGGGCGGTCCAGTTCATCCGCGACCATGCGGGCCATCCATTTTTTCTCTACGTGCCCCACCTCGCGGTCCATGCGCCGTTTCAAAAGCCCGATGCGCCGGAGACGCCCTTTGTAACGAAAGAGTCGATGCACAGCGGCAGTCGGGCCATCTACCGCGACATGTTGCAGCGGGTCGATGACGGCGTCGGCATGATCCACGCCGAGTTGGAAAAGGCGGGCCTGCTGGAGAATACGCTAGTCGTTTTCTCAAGTGACAATGGAGGGGAACGTTGGGCGAGCAACCAGCCGTATTTCCATCATAAGGCGACCCTCTGGGAGGGCGGCATCCGGGTGCCTTGTCTGATGAGCTGGCCGGGAGTGCTGCCTGCGGGGGTGAAGTCCAGTCAGGTCGGCATCACCATGGATCTGACCGCGACCTTCCTGAAAGCGGCCGGCGGCGAACTTCCTAAGGAGCAAGCCTACGATGGTATCGACCTCCTGCCGATTCTGAAAGGCGAGCAGCCCGAGGTCGAGCGCAGTCTCTACTGGAGGATGAAACGGACCAATCGCATGATGCGGGCGATGCGCCAAGGCCAGTTTAAATACGTCGATGACGGAGGCTCGATGGACCTGCTCTTCGATCTTTCGCAAGATCCCGGCGAGCGGGTTAATCTATATTACCAACACCCCGAGATCAGCGCCGATCTGAAAAGTCGCCTCAGTGTCTGGGAGGCGGAGATGGATGCGAGCGCGGTCACGATGCGGGTGCGCTGAGCGACCCGGTCAAAGCAGTCGGACTGACTGTGGCTCGATCTCGATGAGACGTTGCCGATAGAGACTGCCGAGTGCTTGTTTGAAAGCCTTTTTGCTCGTGCCAAGCACCGCGCGGATTTCGTCGGGACTGCTTTGGTCGCCGAGCGGGAGTCGCCCGCCTGTTTCTTGAAGCGCCGCGAGAATCTGCTCGCTGAGACCGCCGACCCGTTGATATCCCGAGGCCTGCAGCGAGAGGGTAAGCTGGCCGTCGGGGCGGACGTCCTGGATGAAACCCGGATGGCTTTCGCCGATGGCGATCGGACGCGGCAATTCGCGAGCGAGGAGAAGTCCGCGGTATTGTTGATCGACGATGGCATTGTAACCAAGCGGCGACCGGTCCTGAATCAAGAGCGTAACCGCTTCACCGGGGGCATACTTCGGACGCGACTTTTTAAGAAAACGCTGCGTCCGGCCCGTGGCGATGATGCGATTGCTTCGCGGGTCGATCACGATGTAAACGAGGGCGATATCGCCGACCGCCACCCGATGCGGTTGCTCGGCCCAAGGGAGAAGCAACTCCTTGGCCATGCCCCAATCGAGGAACGCTCCGATGCGCTCGTGGGTCGCGGTGACCCGCAGCCCCGCGAATTCACCGACCTGCGCGAAGGGACGCGTCACCGTGGCGACGATCCGGTCCTCAGAATCGCGCGAGACGAACACGTCGAGCTCCTCACCCTGCTCCAGGTCGGCGGGAACCTCGCGAGTCGGTAGCAGAATCTCGCCCAGCGGACCGCCGTCGAGATACATTCCGTGATCTGAGTCACGAACGATAAGCAGTCGATTGACCTTTCCTAGTAGCGCCATGGCGGGCATGATACGATGCCAGCGGCGACGTGTCTGGTGTTTTTGTGGGAAGGTGAATCATACCCTGTTCGGTCCGACGTCATACCCTGTTCGGTCCGACGTCATACCCTGTTAGGTCCGACGTCATACCCTGTTAGGTCGCTTGGTCGGATGGTCCTTCAGCAGATCTTCCGGCTCATAGAACATGCCGGGAGTGCGCTCAGTCAGGCTCTTGCCGATGAAGACGATGGGCCATCCCTTGGCCGGAGCGGAGGGCAGGCGGAACGGCTCAGCCGGGGCCTTCGGTTTGGCGGGTTGCTCCCAGGTGGAACGCTGGTCCTCGGCTGCTTTCGGGATCCACCGTAGTTGATGCCGTCCTTCTACTTAACGTTCGCGAGGCCAGTGGCGGTGGATTTTCCGAGGGCGTAGGATTCCGGGGTGAGCTTCTTGCTTTCCCAATACTCCGATGGATTGGTGCCGAAGAAGGTCGGACTGAAGGGATCGACGTAATCGATTTTGGCCAGTTCAGGCACTTCAAGGTCGAGCAGGTGGTAGGCTCCGTTGACGACGAGTCGGCGGAGGTCTTCGCTCTCGAAGTCCACCGATGCACCCATCGTGCTGGTCAGCGCCATGCCCTTGGTGCCGTTGGGGGCGGTGTAGGGGCGCAGCCAGATGGCGGCTTGCATGGGCTTGTTGCGGGCATCATCAGCCAGGATTCTGGAAGCGGGGTCGAGGGTCTCGGTGACAGCACCACGCACGAGCACCTGGGCAATCGCCTCATCGAGATTCTTTACCGTATAGACATCGCTGGGGGCGAAGATGTCGGTCACTCCGCGAAGAACGGCGTGTCCGGCGTTGGCCTCCTCGATGACTCCGCGGGCCCCTTCCACTTTGTGTTTGCCGTGATGGGCCACCCATTTTTCTCCGAGGAAATTGAGGCCGAAGTTGTTCCAGTCGACCTCGCCCGCTGCGTTCTTCGTGTTGAAGGCGTGGGTCGCCGTGCGCAGGCCGATGAGAGGCTTGCCCGTATTCACATAGTCTGCGAAGTGCTGGAGTTGCTCGGCGGGCAGATCGCGGAAGCGGGTGTTGATCAGGACCAGGTCCGCCTCGGCGAGCGCTTCGAGACCGGGGATGTTGGTATTGGTTGTCGGATTGACGAAGCCTGTTTCGGGATTGATCGCAAAAAGAACGGTGGTTTTGAAGCCGTGGTGGATACTCAGGATTTTCGCGAGCATCGGATTGGTCTCCTCGGAGCGGTATTCCTCATCTCCCGAGATCAGGACGATGTGTTTGCCTTTGCCGGGACCCTCGCCGCCGGGAAAGGTCAGGGTATCAGCCGCAGTGAGCGAAACGGTGAAGGATGCCGCCAGGAGAGCAGTCGCAGCGAGGAGTTGGTGGATCGAACGCATAAGTCGGGGGTTTGGTCGGAAAGAAAACTATGGCAGGCAAGGAGGGAATCTTACCAGAAAAATCGTTAGAGGGTCGATTTTTTGGGCTTTGTGGCGTAGAAAAAACTCGATCCTCGTGGTTGAACTGGTCGTTGGTCAACATTAACTACGTTTGGTGAACACCGAATTCGCACCACTGTTTAAGCTCGCCCGAGCTGAGCGGCGGCAGCTCGTTGAGGACTTGTGGGACAGTATCGCGCTCGAAGAAACGGAAACAGCCATCACGGACGCGAAACGGGGTGAACCACTTCGGCGCAAGAAAAGTTTTTCGCGTGACAGCTTAACTGGACGAACTTGGGCACAAGTGAAACAGCGTGCGCGGTCACTGCATGACTAGGAGCCTGGCGGACTTATGTCGCCTGGCTGCGAAAAACGGGCTTTCGGACCAAATCCCCGCTTTCCTCGCTCAGCCCCTCTAAGTCCGACAGGCTCCTAGAGCGATCATCCACACGCCGGACGCTGACGATGATGTAGTTGATGCCTACGGATAGCACGAAGCTCGGGACCAGGGCCTTGGCGAAGACTTTCTGCGTTGCGTCGAAGCGTGCTTGCTCACGATTCAGCGCCATCCTGAAATTTTCCCCGTGGCGTTGGATGAGTTCCGTCGGGCGCTCAATCCGTCGATTTCCATTCGAGATATTCTACGAAGTGTCTGGGGATTTAATTACGGTCTGTGCTGTGTTCCACTGTTCGCAAGACCGTGAGAAATGGCGAAGGCGGCTCGGGGAACCAGAGCGTTGACAGCCGAACCCCGAGGTGGGGATGGTCAACTGGCTATTGCTTTGTAATAGAGCGCTCAATGGCAGACCCTGCACTCACCTTCCCCCGTCCACCCGCCACTGAAACAAGATCTCTGGCAACGCCATCTCACGCTCACTCATGAGCAAAGTAGTGCTGCGATGTTCTTCCGTTTCCGTTCCCCAGCGCAAGTAGGTATCGATCCGCACGGTGATGGGCCCCTCGTTATTTGACCAGCGGATGAGCTTCGGTCGATAGGCTCCGGGAATCGCGCGGCGCACTTGGTATTCCAGGACGCGGGGATGGTCAAACGACCAAACTCCGTAGTCTTCTATCAACTCACCGGGATTTTTTTGCGATGTCAGGGTAGGGGGGAGGACGTCGAGGCTCGCTTCACCTCCAGCACTTGCAACAACGATGCGCAAATCCGAGGGCATCGCCTGCGGGGTGACGAAACCTGCAGGACCAGTGGCACGCCCACCGCGGGAGAAATAGTCGGTCAATACGACCGGGCACAACGTATCCTTGCTCCTGGCGGCGAGGTCGAATTTGACCGCTTCGAGAAAGTCAGGCGTTTCGCCGGAGATGCGAGCTAGGTCATACAGCACGAGGGCTGTGGTGGCTTCGTCGGGAGCAACGATGGTCAGTCGCTTGAGGATGGCCACCGCGCGTTCGCGATCACCGAACTCCACGAGCCAGAGCGCCAACGCGCGGGTTCCCTCGACTTGGTTCGCCTCAAGTTCGCAGAGGTTGGTAAGGATGCGATAGGTGAGGTCTTTGTCCTCACGAGAGGAAAACCATCGGGCCGTTTCAATCACGGTGGCTTGCGAAACGGGAAATTTGCCGAAGTCTCCCGAAAGCGACTCCTGATAGAATGCTTTCGGGTCTGCAGCCGTCCGAAGGGCTTCGAGAAATGCTTGATCGAGTAACGGTGAGGAGGGAGCGGGAAGCGGGGCTCCGGAGAAACTTGCCACGGTTGTCTCTTGAGCCTCGCCCCCCACGGTATCATTCGCCGGTTGTCGCGGAAGGACGGGTCGAGCGAGGCCGGGTTGCTCGAAAACCGGAGATCCCCCGCCGAGGGCCGCCGAGCTGCGCTCAGCAAAGAAGCCGTCAGCAAAGGGATCGGAGGCACTCAGGAAGGAGATCTGGGGTTCACTTTCAACCACGATCATATCGCAAGGACGCAAGAAGATTGGCTTGGCGTCCCGGCTATTCAGATTGTATCCGGTGCGCTGGCCATCGCGGTAAAGGAACACCCGGGAGAGGCTGCCATAGTGAGTGGGTCCGCCTACTTTTTGGATCGCATCGCGGATGAGGAAAGGAGTCTCGCCTTCGATGACATCGCGCTCGACGACGAATCCCCGGACGGAGACGTGGAAGGGACCTTCAGGAGAGTGATCGGCGTTGGCATCGCGGATGGTTTGCAGTCCGATGAAACGCTCGCCTACGTCCGTTTGCCATTCGAGGAAGGACTCATGGGAGTTGATCCGGTTTGCTGCATTTGCGCTGGCTTCAGCGGCAGCGGTCCAGGTCTCCAGGGCGGGGATCGTCGCCTGTCCGATGGCAGCTTCGTCAAACACGCTGCGGGCGGCCTTGGTGAAGATCGCGACGGCGGCGGCTTCGGTGCGCAGCTCGGTGTCGATCCACGGTGGTTCTGTTTGATACCAATGCTGCTTGCGATTCCATGCGGTCCACGCGTGACCCGCCGCAGTGAATTGCTTCCTCAAGATGACCCTTTGATACTCCTTCAGCAGCTCCGGCTCCGGTGGCGGAATTTCGTAGAGGATGTGATCTTCCATCCGCTCCAGCACGATGAGTGAGGTGAAGTCGCAGGCGAGCCGCTCGGCCATGGCATGCTGGCGAATCTGTTCGGGGTCGTGTTGCCACTCGAGTTTAGAGAGGCGATCCTGTGCCCAGAGGCGTCGGGCGAAATTCCATTCTCCACTGTTGATCGTCGGCACGGTGGAGATTTCCTTGGTGGCGATTTCGCCGTCCGAGAGTTGCAGAGTGGCCGGTGCTTCGGGCGGGAGGAGGCCGGTCAGGCGGTATTGTTGGCCAAGTTTCACGAGGCTCCAGTTTTCGCGGGCAAGTCCGACAAGCGCGGTGGGGTTGCGAAGCCCTTGCAATGTAGCCAGAAAGTCCTCTCTTCGCGGATCGAGCACCACGTCCACCCCGGCCGGGGTCGTGGGTGAGCCGAAGGCATCGGTGCTGTTGAGCAAAATCACCGGTCCGCCGCTTCTGCTCCGTGCTTTCCAAAGCGGGGAAGAGACCACGCCATCTCCTATGATCAAAGTCACGCCATCAAAGGGAGGCACAAGGGAATAGTCTGCCGAGCCATCGTAGGTGATTCCTTTGATCCAGTCGGTGACCGCCCTTCCGTCGCCGTCGCGGACAGAGATGACCTTCTCGGGCGATAGCTCGGTGGAGAGTTGCTGCATCGTCACGGTGGTTTCGGCTGACAACCAGGGCCAGATCTGATCTAGCGCGGCGACTTCGGACGCTTGACCGCGGAAGCGCCCCGAATAGGAGGCATCCCAGATGAGACGGACGTTTTTCCACGGTAGTGAGACGTTGTCCTCCAGCCGAGCTAACTCTCCCTGGACGACAAAATGCCGCACGCCATCGGGTTTTCCCTCCACCCGGCTGGTCGAGAATCCGGCGGGAATCGGGCAAGGTGGGAGGACCAGCGAGCCTGACAGGGTGATATTGTTGCCGAGCCATTGCCAGGTAGAGTCGTTGGATCGTTGAGCTTTCGGTGAGGTGAAACCCACGAATTTCGGTTCCATCGGCGGCTGCTTCACGGTCAGTTGGAAGCGGGTGACCAATCCCTCGCACGCGAGCGGCACGTCGAGGCTGCGATCCGGTCCCAGTTCGCGGAGGTAGCCGATTCGCACCCGCTTAACGCTCTTGGCTTCGATGGGGAAAATACGAGTGCGGTAGGTGTTGTTCGCCTCGCGCTCCACGATGCCAGGGTCCATGAGCTTGCTCGTGATGGTGTCGTAGGCCTTTCGCGCCCGTTCCTTCTCGACGGCGACTGCGGGACGCATCTCCCCCCGGATGTCGATGGCATACGTCGAGACCGTCGCGCCGGGAGGAAGTTGGAGTGAGAACTCCCCTTCGTGACGGCGTTCCGTATTGTTTTGATAAGCGATCTCGTAAATGATCTCGGCGATGCGGCCCTCCACTTCCACCGAGACCAGCACCTCGACGATGGGGAGAGCCTGGCCGCCGTCGCGGCCCTTGATGACGAGCTGAGGCAGTCCGCTTTCCGCTCCTTGCGCGAAGCCCGCCAGCAGCACGACCAGACCGATGAGGCATCGCTTCATGGATCGACTACTTTTTTAGCGGCATACCAACGGCGATGAGGTTGGCCTTCACAAACACGAGGACTTTCCTGCTCGGATCGGTCATGCCTGTCTTGAGATCGCGGGGACTCTGAACGCTCATGAGCAGGTATTCTCCGGCGATGATGCACACCTGGGTGGTCGTTTTGACGGTGTAGAAAGACGGCATGAGGACCTCGACTTCACTGCCTTCGGCCTTGTGCGTGCCCCATGATTCCTTGCCGGTCAAATAGACGAGTTCGGGGGCCAGATTCAGTTCAATGGCGCGGTCGTCAGCACCTAGGACCGGATCGACTTCCAGGGTAACGCCGACGTTGCGCGTCTCGAATGCGGTAGCTTGGGGGGCGATTTGCTTGGTCGCGGTTCCGAGCGCCTTCTCGGAGTGGAGGAAGCTGCCGGCGTCGTATTCCGAGGGATAGATGTATTCATAGATAGACTCGACTTTGGCACGCTGACCACTGCGCGCGGTAACCATGGTTGATTCGATCAAGGTCGCTTTGCCTTTGTTAATGCTCGCTTGCAAGGTCTGGCGGAGCGGCCCGGCATTGGAAGAGCGGATGGTGGCGGGCTGCGTGGGATCCTCGTCCATCAGCAGTTCGGTGGCGATTTCGGCATCGACTTCGATCCACTCGACTTGGATCTGCATCAGTTTTTCGAGACTTTCCAAGGGCAGATCACGACCGAGCGGGTCGAACTCGACCTCCTGGGAGGAGGCGGGAACCACAGTGGAGAGAAGAATTAGTGTGGCGAGGGTAGGGAGCTGGTATTTCATTTCCCCTTGCTTCTAACAGGTTCCCCGCTGAGTGGAAAGGAGAAACGGTTCGAAAGACTTGGACCTAGTGATCGCACCTCCGGGAAGCGGTCTTGACCCACCACCTACTTCATTCAACAGGGTTGGGTCCGAGTCCCAACCCCGTTTGGTCGATCACTCCAACTCCCGGATGCGCAGATTGCGGTAAGCCACCTTGTCTTTGTGATCGGTGATCATGATGCATCCGTGACCGGGGGCGAAGCCGACCTTTTCCTTGAATTTGCTCTGGGCGAGATTTGCCTTCCACTCGGCTGAAGCGGTGTCGGCCTCGCCGACGAGGACGCCGTTGAGCCAATGCTGGAGTTTTCCGTTTTGAGCGACGATGCGGCTTTGGTTCCACACGCCGGGGGTCTTCACCGGAGTGGCCGCGCCGGGGGCCTGGATGTCGTAGAAGGAAGCGGTGCGGCGGTCCGGTCCGTTCTTTCCGTCGGGATGTTTCTCGTCGTCGAGCATCTGGTATTCGATGCCGAGCCATTCCTTGCCGTTGATTTTGGTGACCCAGTATTTGACTCCGTTGTTGCCGGCCTCGGAGATCTTCCACTCCCACTCGAAGTCGAAGTTGGTGTATTCCTTCTCCGAGATCAGGTAACCACCTTGTCCGTCGAGGCGCAACTCACCGTCGGCGATGGTCCAGCCTGGTCCGGGGGCGGCACCGTCTAGACCGGTCCAACCGGCGAGAGTCTTTCCGTCGAAAAGGGAGACGGGTTCACCTGCGTCGGCGAGGGTGGCGCAAGAGACGAGAATGGCGAGCAGTGCGGGTGTTTTCATGGGAGTCGAATCTAGCAACACCACGAAGTCGGCGTCAAGCTGCCGATCTGCGGGTGGGTCGAGCCACTAGCTTGCTGGAGGGAATCACGACGCCTCACTCGGCCCACAGCCAAGTCATCATCTCGGGCAGAAGGGCGGCTGCGTGACGGCTGCCGTGGAAGCCCTCGCCCCACCAGTAGCGATAGTCGTAGTTCATGAACCTGAGGGAAGCTTCCATCTGGTGATTGGCAAGGGGCCAGTTGCCAAACTGATTGTCGAGGTCGTTGCTGCCCTCGAGGAGAGCGGCTTTGATTGGTTTGCGTTCGGTTTTGCGCACCAGATAGGGATAGGCGTTGGCACCGCGGATGTCGGTGAAGGTTCCAACCCAGCCGAGGACTTTTCCGAATTTGTCAGGGCGCTCCCAAGCGGCGGTCCAGGCACAGGCGCATCCGCTCGATCCACCGGAGATGGCCCACATCTCGGGATCCTCGCTGAGCTTGAGACCGTGTTCGGCGACCACGAAGGGAATGATCTCGTCGAGCAGAAAGGTGACGTAGGCAGGGCCGAGAGAGTCGTATTCGAGACTGCGGTTGCCGGGTTTTGATTTGTCCTTTTGATCGAGTAGCGATCCGGGGTTGATGAAGATCCCGATGGTCACCGGCATCTTCCCGGCGGCGATGAGGTTGTCAAAGACGACCGGGGCGCGGAGGCCTCCGTCGGCACCTCGCTCGGCGTGGCGCAGGCCATCCTGGAAGACCATCAGGGCAGCTGGTTTGCTACCGTCATATTGGGCGGGGACATAGACATCGAGTTCGCGAGTGGTGTTGGGAAACACTTTCGATTCGGTCCACGCATGACGATGCACGGTGCCAACCGGGACGCCGTCCTGTGGCAGCGAGCCGGCCGTGTAGGGATAATACTCGATCTTCACGGAACCGCTGCCGAGCACCTTGTCACCTGCACCGCGCAGTTCATAGTCAAAAGCCACGCAGTTTCCGACATCAAGGGAGAGAGCCTGAAGTCCTTTGTCATCGAGGCGGGTTAGGTCGCCGAGTTTTTCGCCGGTGCTTCGGAAAGCGGTGACCGGTTCGTCAGCAGTGAGGGCCACGAGCAGGGTGGTTTCCTCGACCCACTTTTGCTTGCCGGAGGCGAGAGCGGATTCACCCCACGACTTGCGGATGGTGGCAGCGGCGGTGGCTGGATTTTCGGAGATCTGTTTCACCAGCGCGATGGCCGGTGGCGGGGTCCACTTTTTCTCCTGAGCGAAAGCGAGATTGATCCAAACCAAGAGGACGAGGGAAATGACGACGGGGGCAGAGCGCATATGCAGTCGAGAGTAGCGGAGATTGACCTCGCCAGGCAAGAGCGGATCTGCGCGAGCGACGATGGCTTCGACGCGGAGGTCAAATCCTTGATTCGTGTTCATCCGTGATGATTCGTGGTCTAAATCATTCCAACATTTGATACCTTAAGCCCCGGACCGGCGGAAGTGCCGGATCACGAATCTTTCCGAATGAACTCGAGCTTTTTGCTTCGCAGAATCGAAGCCAAGTGATCAGAATCGCCTTTCTCTAAAATGCAGGCAATGATCCGAGAGGTGAATCCTCGGCGGCGGGATTTCCGAAGTCGAGGAGTCGCTGATCGGACCCTATGAAAGAGACGATGCCGTCGCCGTGTTTGGCGATCACGACAAACCCTCGGTAGCGGACCCGGCTCTCGGCGATCTCGGCCTTCGAGAGTTCGTCATGGGTGTCGGCGGCTTTTTTGTAGGCACCCTCTGCCTTCGTGAAAAGTTCGATCATCCGGGACTCGTTCGGGAGCAACTTTACGGTCTCGCTCTTCTTCGCCATGAGGTAGTAGTCGTGCTTTTTATCGGTGTATCCCAGCAAATGGATTTCCACGATGACTTCGGTGGGGAAGGCGGAGAAATTCAGGACCTTGGTCTCCGTCCTCCAGCGCTGCTGGGTCACGTGCGAGGGAGTGCCATCGACCCGGCACTCCAGGCGAATGTTCGGCTTCTTCTTTGCCGTTTCCCCGGCGGCGCTCATGGCCTCCTCCCATCGGGCGAGTGCTTCCTTCTCGGTGAATCCGAGCGCGTTTGTCGGTGTCGGATTTTCAAAAGCGGCCAGTTCAGCGCTGCGGTCTTTTTCGGCGATCATTTCGATCAGTTCCTGATGGTAGCTGAGCTCCCGAGGTGAGAGCGGCGCGTCCGCAACGCGTTTGGCCTCTTCGGGAACTACGCGGAGGTTCGCGAGCTGATTCGAGGCGGGCGGGTAGGTCTCGGCGGGAACGATGAACTCGAAGTGGCAGGACTGACCGATCCCACGGCCCTTCGTGATGTCGCCGGTGAACTTACCGATTTCGTTGAAGAGGCCGCGGGCATTCGCTTCGCCCCAGGCGTCGAGGACGGCGTTGTGGGTGAGGAGGCGCTCGACTCCGGCAAGGTCCCCCCGCAAATCGATCGCTTTGCTCAAGATGCTGTCTGGCCCGGGGCCGTTGGTGCGTGAGGAAGATTCCAGCTTTTCGATCAGTGCGATCATGCGGGTACGGAGCTTGGCCGGGTCACCGGGATCCACCTTTTTGGCCGCCGGGTTCGGGGCGAGCCACTTCTCCAGAGCTTGGGCCGTTTGGTTGATCTTCGAATCGGCCGCCTCGGTTGGCGGACTAGCGACGAGCAGGGCGAGAGCAAGGCAAGTGGATCGTGCGAAGCTCGGAGGGGTCTTCATATCCTGGGAGGGTATCGGGGTCGCCGACCGGAGGCAATCCCAATCTTCGCGTGATTCTCACTCGCAGGTAAGCGGACGGCAAGGACCTTTAAGCGGATGGGCGGGTCCTTCGGTTCAGCCGCCCATCCCCTCAAGGGCGCACTCTCACGATCGCCCGTCGCTCCGCTACGAGATACCTCGCGGCGACCTCGTGAACTTCCTCCAGCGTCAGCGCGGCGACCGCAGCTGGTTCGCGGCGATGGAAATCCCAGCCCAGCCCAAGCAACTCATCGACGGTGGCGGTGCTGGCGAGCGCGGCGGCTCCCTGGAGCTGTATCAACTCCCGTCCAAGCCACGATGCTTTGGCCCGCTCAAACTCGGCGGGTTCGAGGCCGTCTTTGACCATCTTCTGAATTTCATCGAGCATTTCGATCTCCACTTGATCGAGTGATTCGGGAGCGGTGGACGCATAGAAAATGATGGCCCCGGGCTCCAGACCTTCGAGGCGGGTGGCTCCGACGGAGTAGGCCAAAGCCAACTCCTCCCGGATGCGAATGAAGAACCGTGAAGCCATGTCGCTGCATGCTTCATCGATCAATTTCAGGGCGAGGTGATCCGGGTGGTGCAGGGGCACGGTGCGATAGCCGATGACGAGAACGGCCTGTTCCTTTTCATGATGCAAATCGATGCGTGAATTGAGTGAAGCCGGAAAGAGCGTCACGGGGAGCGCCTCGGTGCAGGAGCGCTGTCCGGCAGGCAACTTTCCATCGAAGCGGGTGCGCAGCAGGTCCTCGGCCCGGTCGAGATCGAGGTCACCGAAGACACCGACGACGCCGTTGTTCCCGCAGATGAGATGGGAATGCTGGGTCAGGAGTTCCGGCCTCCCGAGAGTGGCGACGCTTTCCTCGCTGCCCTGACCGGGGAGCCCGTAGGGATGCTCTCCGTAGAGATCGCGACGGAGTTGCTTCATCGCCACGGAGAAGGGACGATCCCGTTCGGCTTTGATTTGGGCCAGCAGAAATTGTCGTTCCTTGGTCACGACGTCCTCAAGCAGGGCCGGGGAGGTGAGGGTCTCAGCAAGCAACTCGATGGCGAGGGATAAATCGGGTCGCAGCGCGTGCACGCCGAGACCGAGGGAGTTGTTACCAGTGCCTCCGGAGATGCTGCCGCCGACGGATTCGATGGCGAGGGCGAGGGCCTCGGCGGAACGCTTCGTGGTGTCCTTGGTGAGAAGCCTTCCCAAAAGTGCGGAGACCCCGTTTGTCGTTGCCGTCTCCGCGAGCACCCCACCGCGGAAATAGGCCTGGGCATGCACCATGGGGAGACGTTGGTCGGACAGGAGCAAAATGGTCAATCCCGAGTCCAGGGTGACGCGGCGGAAGTCATCGGATCTTTGTCCGCCTGATCTGACCCGGACGGGCGCGGCGGAGTCGGCGGGACGCATCACGATCCGGGTGCAGTCGGGCGAAGCCAAATACGTGGTCGAGACCCGGGCGAGATCCTCAGCCGTGATCGACTCAAGGGACTCCGCATAGTGCCGCGTAAGGTCAAGATTGCGGGTCAGCAGCCAGTTCGACCCGAGATCGGAGGCCTGACCGCGGACAGATGAAAGGGTGGAGAACTGCTCGCCGAGGCACATTTTTTTGGCTTTGGCCAATTCCTCCTCTGTCACCCCGCCACCGCAGAAACGCGCCATCTCGTCGAAGATAGCGGCCTCGGCGGCTTCCCCCTTGCCAGGTTCTGTCTCGTAGGAAATGACGAACTGTCCGGTGAAGCCGGGCGTGTAGGCATAGGTTCCGATGCTATGGGCGAGTTGGCGTTCCTCCCGGATGGCCCGATAGAGCCGCGAGCTTCGGCCGTGTCCGAGGATGGTGGCCGCAAGGTCGAGGGCGGCGGCATCGGGGGAATGACCCGACGGGATCTGCCAGGCGAGGCGACCGCGTTGCAGTTCGGTGGCGAAGGTGATTTCTTCATCGCGGCGACCCACCTGGCGAGGTTCGTCGGCGATGAGCGCGGGGGTGTTGCGGCGGCGGTGCAGAGAGCCGAGGTGTCTTTCGATTTCCGCGATGACTTCTTCGGACTCAATCGCACCAGCGATGACCATGAAGATCTGGTCCGGTCCGTAGCGCTGCTGGTAATACCCGGCCACTTCGGTGGCGGTGAGCTGATTAAAAAGGTCGAGATAACCGATCACCGGATGCCGGCAGGGATGCACGGCGTAGGCGGTGCGAAACAGAGCGCGGCTGAGGACCTGCTCGGGGTTGTCCTCGCCCATCGCGATTTCACGGCGGATCACATCCTGCTCGCGAGTGAATTCGTCCTCCGGGAGGCGGGCATGGCCGACGACGTCGCAAAGGACATCGAGACAGGTGCGCCATCCGCTCGACGGGGCGTCGATCCAATAGACGGTGCGATCAAAGGACGTGTAGGCATTGATGTAGCCGCCCTGTTCCTGCACGGTTTGCGCGATCTCATTGGCGTTCCGGCGGGCGGAGCCCTTGAAGAGCCTGTGCTCCAGGTAGTGCGAGACCA
>Ga0105044_10001653_pt1 | contig 30118 bp, 23 predicted proteins | sample MAT01_FD_78092 | JGI IMG/M metagenome (GOLD analysis project Ga0105044, IMG submission 78092) | Freshwater microbial communities from Lake Fryxell liftoff mats and glacier meltwater in Antarctica - MAT-01 | ecosystem: Environmental > Aquatic > Freshwater > Ice > Liftoff microbial mat | place...
AAAAAAGCGACCTGGTTCACAAATACGCTGAATGGCACATGACATTTCGGTTTTCCTGAGTGCTCGCTCTAGTTTCGCTGGGCATGGTGGGGCTGTCTCAACCAAAGGACCGCCGCCATGCGCGCACCCGTCGCTCTCCTCCTCCTTCTTGCTCCCCTGCTGCCGTTTGGCGCAGCCCAAGCCGACGACTTCGAGATCAGCAATCGCGATGTGGCGGCGCTGATCCACGCGCTGCAGCAGTCTGCGCAGACTCCCGGACCGGACCGCATCACGCTCGCCGCAGGCGGCATTTACACGCTGGAGCTGACAGATTCAGCGGGGCTCGCGCTGCCGCCGCTGCGTGGTGATGTCCAGATCGACGGCAACGGCGCCGAAATCCGTCGCTACGCGGCGACCAGAATGTACTTGATGGAGGTCGCCGCTGGCGCCACCGCCGTCATCAGCAGTCTGACTCTCGCCGAAGGCAGCCTTGGTGCGTTGCGCAATCACGGCACGCTGACGCTCGACCACGTGGCGATCACCGACTCATTCAATGAAGACGCCGAAGCCATCGTCCTCAACTTCGGCGCGCTGACGTTGCGCGATAGCTTGATCGGCTACAACCAGATTCATGGCATTGATGACGCCAGCGGCCTGATCGAAAATCACGGCAGACTCGACATGCAGCGCTCGCGCATCGTCGGCAACTCGGTCAGCCGCAAATCGCAAGCGGTGAAGGGGGCAGCAGCAGTCGTCAATGAAGGCGAACTGACCGCCGACGCTACCGAGTTCAGCGCCAACGACATCAGCGATCCGTTTGGCGGTCTGACGTTCTCGGCAGTGTTGAATCTGGGCAGCGGTACGGCGCACGGCCTGTTGCCGCAGACCCTGATCGCCGACGTGATCGATCCTCGCTGAGGCCTGCCCCTGCTGCTGCACTCAGTGCAGCAGCAACATCAGAATCCGACAGCCACGCAGCACCTTGTTCGTCGTGCTGCCGACGATCACTTGGCAAAGTAGCGAATGGCCATAAGCGCCTACCAGGATGCTGATCCGCCGTTCGCTGCGACCACTTCGTAGGCGCCTCCAAAGGCCGTCATCGGCCCCTATGCACAGTTCGCAACGATGCGCAGTTGCTGCGAGATGGATGGCGCAGACGCTGCTTTGACGCGATGTTTGAGGCGATGTTTGATGTGATCAAGCCTGCATGCCTCGACATGGTTTTCGTGACTGGGTGCAGGGGGGCCGCTAGCGGAGGCCGCCATGAGCGCCGTTCACCGCTCGATGCCATAAAATGGCTGACCGATGGGCCGGCTCGCACCGTCACGGAATGCCAGTGCCACGCCCCTTCGAGCGCGACGTCTGTGGTCTCTGCGGCCAATCCGCGATGAAAGAAAAAGCACCCGCGCGGCTGGCGCCGCCAGACATTACCTTGCGTCGGTTCCGGGCACCAGACACGCCCAAGCGATTCCTGAGCGCATTGCAACTATGCATAGATGCGGACGGGTTCCGGCGCTTTCCAAAAAAGGTGCTGGAAGCCCGCTGCGCGTAGTTGCGAACTGGACATAGCGATCATAATCAGCCGTCGCACCTTTTTTAATCAGGCCAATCTGCGCCTACTCGCAGATCAACGCGAAACAGCAAATGTGCTTGTCATATCTTCGGGCCAAGCTCATGGGTTGAATCCTGCCGGAGCTTGCCTGTGAGCTTGAAGAATCGTGCCTATGACGCCTGGTTTGCCAAAGTCCACGGCTCCCGGCTGATCTACAACAGTTGCTGGGAGGATCCACGCGCGGATCGTGAGCTGTTGGGGCTCGCGCCAGAGCATCGGGTGGTGATGATCACCAGCGCTGGCTGCAACGCACTTGACTACCTGTTGGACGATCCCGCCAGCGTGGACTGCGTCGATATGAATCCGCGCCAGAACGCCCTGCTCGAGCTGAAGCTGGCGGTGTTGCAACGCGGCGATCACGCCCTGCTCTGGCAATTGTTTGGCGAAGGCTGGCATGCCGATTTTGCCGCTGCGTATCAGCGTCTGCGTCCGCTGCTGTCGGCCTCAAGCCAAGCGTATTGGGATGCTCACCCGAAGGCTTTCAGCAAACGCGGGCGGGGCTCATTCTACTTTCGCGGCGCGGCCGGCGATGTTGCTTGGCTGGCGCGTATTGGCATGCGCCTGCTTCGCCCACAGCTGGCGCGTGCCGCTGAGCGCTTGATGGAGGCCAGCAGCCTGGACGAGCAGCGGCAGATCTACGCCGAGCTTGAGCCCAAGCTATGGACCCCGCTGCTACGCTGGTTGGTGCGACAACCCGCCATGTTGAGTCTGGTTGGCGTGCCGCGGGCGCAACTGGCCTTGATCCAGCGCCAATATCCCGGTGGCCTGAACGCCTTCATCGAAGACAAGCTGCGCTATCTGACCACCGAACTGCCGATTCGCGAGAACTACTTCTGGCGGGTGTATCTGCATGGTGCCTATCGCCGCGATTGCTGTCCCAACTATCTGCGCGCGGAACACTTCGATACTTTGCGCCAGCGTGCCGAGCGCGTACGTGTGCATACCGGAACTCTAAGTGAGTTCCTGCAGGCCAACCAAGGTCCGTTTCATCGCTACATCCTGCTCGATCACCAGGACTGGATGGCGGCGCACCTGCCGGCCGCGCTGGACGAGGAATGGCAGCTCGTGATTGCGCGCAGCGCGGAGGACACCCGCGTCCTGATGCGCTCGGCCAGCCTGGATATCGACTTCTTGCCCGAGTTCGCGCGGGCGCGTCTGCAGCCATTTGCCGAAGCCTGCGCGCATTGGCATCAACGGGATCGCGTCGGCACCTATGGCAGTGTGCTGTGCGCGCGCTTGAGTCCGGCATGAGTGCGCTGCCCGCGGTGGACGGATCGGCGCAAGCGCTGCAGCGCTATTACCGCCTGCACGCCGGCATCTACGACGCCAGCCGCTGGGCGTTTCTGTTTGGTCGCAACGCGATGGTCGAACAGGTTGCCGCGTTGCGTCCGCAGCGCATTCTGGAAGTCGGCTGTGGCACCGGCCGCAACCTGGCCCGGCTGGCGCGCGCGCTGCCTGCGGCCGAACTCGTTGGCGTAGACCTTTCGCCGGCCATGCTTGATCGCGCTCAAAAGCACCTGGCACCACTTGGCACACGCTGCCGCTTGCGCGCTGGCGAGCTGCCATTGCCAAGCAGCGATGGTCAATTTGACATCGTAATTGCTGCTTATGTTTTGAGCATGGTCGATGAGGGCCTGGATGTCTTGCTGCACCATATGCGCGCCGTCTGCGCGCCCGGCGGACGTATCGCGGTAGTCGATTTCGAGTCGACTCGTACACCCGGATTCGCGCGCTGGATGGCCGTCAACCACGTGCGTCTGCAGGATCGAATTCGGCCACGCCTGAGCCAGCTTGGCGAAACCGAACACATGCGCAGCGAGCGCGCCTACGGCGGCGCTTGGCGCTGGTTTTTGCAGTGCGTCCGCGTGGCTTGACACCCGCCTCAGCCGTTGCGTCTGACTGCCAGCCGCGGCGCGCGTTTGCTGGGGCGTCTCAGACCTTCCGCTCAGGTTTCGCGGGAACAGTTAAGCCTCCGAATCCTGTGACAAGGTCACAGGCGCGATTTGGCAGACGGGGGTCGCAGACGAAACCACCAAAACCTACACCAGCCCGTCGTTCCGTCCGAGCTGTTGACGTGCTGATAGGTCCTTGCGCATGGAAAGTGTCAACTTTGGCCGACCCCTTGTGAGACCCGTGAAAGCGTGGTCGCATAGCATCGCGCCCTCGCGGCATCGCCCACCTGCGGCGAACCTAATGCACGTTAAGAATGCCGCCAAAATGGCGACACGCAAAACCATTAGAGGGCGCAGCTCTCGACGATAGCCGGACCCATTCGGCCTTCGAAACAACGCGCTGGTTTTCCAGCGCCTCGCCGAGTCATCTAGCTCCTTCGGGGAGCCATTCTTCGAGCCCTAAGAAGCGCCCCAACGGGCGTCGCGCCTTTGAGGCTTGCTTAAGCGACGGGGCAAGACCCGCACCCAGCTCGCACAAGTTCGGAACCAGCCCGTCGCAGGGCTGTTGCTCTTGAAACTGTGCGTCACGCCAGTTATCTGCTGGCCGAAACACTCCGCGCCCCGAGACGCCACACCATCCAAAGTTCGCTGGCCACCAGCACACGCGATGGACTCTCGGAACCCACCCATAACCCTGTGCGCCTAGAGGCCCAGAGCGCTCGCGCGATCGTGCGCGGCCTCCGTCGCGCCCCACCCGTCTGGAGAAACCGATGCGTATCAACTTAAAGCTCACATCAAAGAGCGCTGTCACTGATCGCCTGAATCGGTCCACTTGGTGATCGCTTTAATCGAGCCACCCGAAGTGCCCGTGATCGCCTGATTTGAACAACCCCGCGACAGGCAACAGCAAGTGAAGCCGTGCTCGGACACAGCAGCTTGCGAAATCAAAGGCGTTAGCAGCGAGCGCCCTTCGACCACCGGTCTTAAGAGAGTGGATCGAGCGCGTTTTGGCTCGTTCATCAACTGCTTCCAGCGCGGCATTTCTGGCAGCTTTTGCAATCAGAAAGATCATCAAATCCTATATGGGTCAATGTCGGGAAACGAGCTCTTGGGTGTCGGCAGAGGCCAACCGCGAGGCTCACACAGCGATCGGAACTGAGCACGCGACTGCTCGCCTCACGAACAGCTAAGAGTTGCATGCTGACGATGGACTAGCTTCCACCCTGCCGGTGCAGGTTGCCGCCGCCGGTCGCCACGTCTTCAGCGGCACGCTGTTCGCGACTGGGCCAGATGGCCACCATTGCGCAATCCAAGTCGGCGCTCCGGCTCGAGTCATCCGGCGACATTGTGCTTAGCGACAACAGCGCGCCCGTCCTAGCGCAGGGCGTCGCAGAAATGGACCAGACGGATTTCGCGGCGACGCGCATTCGCCTGCAGCTGGCGGGCCAGGAAGCGCTTCATTCGGGCACCCGAGGTATCCAAGAGTACCGCGCGCCAATAGCGACAAAAACCGCCCTCGATCAGCCGCATGCTCACCGTCGCGACGGCAGCTGCCCGCTCTGACCCGTCCACCACCCGCGCCGCCGGCTGGTCGCGTGTCATCTTGCGCCGGCCGTCTGCGCGTCGCTCATTCACCCTGACCTGCCTCATCGCAGCCAGTCGCGTCTCCGCCGGCAACCCTATCCCCATCGACGCTCTTTACGCGGCGGACATCGAATTCCACCAGCTCCGCCGCCAGCGAATCCAGCTCCGGCGCCGAGAGTTCGCGGCCACGCCAGTCGCGCGGAAGACTCAGGCTCAGGTGGAAATAGCGCCCGCCTTGCGCACAAACCTGCGCCGCCAGATGGACCGGCAAGGTCCCCAGCGGCCGTCAGGAGACGGATAGGGTCGGATGATCAGCGGCGAGGCCATGCGTTCGGCCTTCTCGGGTTTGAGGGTGGTTTCGCCAGGATCTCCCTGTTTTCCATCCTTGAAGTGGAAGGTGATTGGCATGCCGAATGCTGCGCGCGGAAACACTTTGCCTGCGGGGTGCACAGGCGCATGCCCGCGGGAGTGCTTGGCGACCGCCCGGCGGATCGCGTCAGGCTCCGGCCAGTAGCTGCGACCGGACCCACCTTTGGGCTTTTGCTCTCTGCCCTCTTTGCCCTGACGGAATTCGCTCAACCGGTCTACGCCAATCTTCCAGGCCTTGACGGCATTGGCCTCAGCCTCGCGCAGGTGAAGCTGCATCCCGGCAGCACTTGCCTCTTCGGGCGACACCCGCAGTAGGCTGCCATCCTGATCGCGCACTTCCACTGCACCGCAGCCGCGGCGAGTTCGTCCGCCCACGCCGCCGAAGCTGGCCCACCAGCGCAGCGCCACTAAAACTTCAGCGCGCTGACCTGCGTCAAGATGATCGCTAAATCCAAGCTCGAGCTGCCAGCTGGCACCGGCGTCGAGCAACAACTTGGGCGACTCCGAAACGGCCTGCCTGCTTGCCTTACCCTGCGCCGGGAATAGGACATACCCAGGCAACTGACCGAAATCCGGTTGAGTCTTGTAGGTTCCTTCCGCCTTTTTCTTGTAAGTCGCCACAGGGACCTGCTTGCTGGCACCGAGCCCACGCACCCGCACCACCACCTTGCTCGCTGCCAGCGAGTCGGCGTCGCCCAGCCCGCCCCAGATCGAACGCTCCCGCTTGAACAGGGTTTCAGAAGATACCGGCGCGCCATCACCGGGCTGCGCATTCAGCAACCGCCACCAGAACCGCAACTGGCCACGGATGCCTGTGGCCCGTATTGGCATGGCCATATCGACCGTCCCCGTCGCCACGCCACCGCCGTACATAGGCGTCACCAGCCTGCAGTGGTAGGTCTCGACTGCGTCGGCCTTGGCCGCCGAAAGCTGCCCGACCAGCGCTTGTGGATCGATGCTCGATGGCATCGGTTTGCGGACTCCCACGTCTAACCCTCCCTCGGCCGCAGCGGCCACCATGCAACAAGTAACCCAGTCGCGATGTCGCGACACGTCGTCCGACGGTGAGCGCCGCAACCAGCGCTCAGGCCGCCACCCTATCGCGAACCGCAGTGTGATGGGCAGCTGCAAGCTTGCGCCCGCCGCACGCTAGGCCCCGCTGCTCGCGCAGCGCCCGCAGCAGCGGCTTATGCGTCGGGCTTCTACCGTTCGCCGCCCCGAGCGCGCTGTAATCTATCGGTTCGAGTGGGACTGGCTGAAGACTTGGCTTTAGCGGGCCGATGCCGACACACCGGACACTTTGCTGGCCTCCTTCGAGAATCAGTTACGCGAATTTCGGTGCCCGCCTGCGAGCGCGCGACATGAGTACTGTGCCGCGTTCTCGCTGATGGCGTTTTCGTGCAAGCGCCAAGCCAAAAGAAAAGAAGCGGACGATCATGCACGCGTGTTTCGATTCAATGGAGTGAGCGTCTGCTCTCGGCCATGAACCGACGGTCGTGATTTCGCAACGTGTGTCACCGCAGAGCGGACGTTGGGCCCGGCTTTGGATTCCGGCAACGGTTACATGCAGTTGCCGATGCCATTTTCAGTCACGAGCGATGCGCTGGCATTCGATGAAAACGGGCGCGGGCCGGGCGTCGATCTACGCTTGCAGTTCGAGGTGGTCACGCAGTTGCCAGATAGGGATCGCCAAGTCATCAAAGCGATGATCGAGGGCATCATCATCAAGCATGAAACCAAGCGCTTGGTCGGGCTCATCAGCGGCTAAGGTGAAAAAGACAACGCCCAGCGAAAGGCTAGGCGTTGCACCGAATGTCAATCGGGTGGGTGTCCAGAAGTTTGAGAAGTTTGTTACCGGCATTGAAGCGTTAGGAATCAATGGCACTGACCCTATCGATCCGACCCTATCGATCCCGACGTTGGGCCTCGCCTCGACCGAAGGGTCAGGCCGCACTTTGCTGCAGATAGCTCACTGCGGGGCCCGCTGCTGCATTTGAAGTGCCAGAAGCCGCCACTGGCCTTGGCGGCTGACGTACGTGGCTGTGTAGCGCAACGCGGATACTGAATCCGGCTTCCCTGGGCTGGCGAATCGAATCTCAGCGGTGCCGAAGACAAGCGCGACATCTCCTTCAATGAGCACCGACCGTTCCTTGATGGTTTGGCCGACCATATTCATCTTCAACAGATCTGCGATCAGTTCCTCTTTGCCGGTGGTTGTGCCGCGGCCAGTGTTGTACTGGAACCTGTCATCGACCAATCGCCTGAGGGCGGCCTTGTCACGACTCACCTCTGCGGAAACATACTCGTCTTCTGCAGCGAGTACGCGCTGCTCCTCGGAATGTTTGGTGGTGGGCGAAGTCATGGACTGCGTGCGTCCGATGAGCGGGCTCAGTGCAAGCGAAGCCAAGAGCGCGATGGAGAAGACGAGTCGCATTTGTGCACCCTAACTACTAGTCGATTTCAAAATGACGTGTAGCAACTGACGTGTAGCACCGGTCGCATCTCCTTTCTTCAGCTCAGATGTCAGAAAAAGCCTACATAAATCGGCGACTTATGCCGATCGTGAGGTGTAGTTCTGACACGTAGTCTGGCTACGCTTGACTGGCTACCGATGGATGTTGAATGGCACTGTATTCTGGCCGCGAGGCGCCGGCAAGCAAGACGGCTTCGGCTGCGCGCGGTCGACCGGTTGGGTTGTTCGAACCAGTCCCAGCTGGTCCCGAGAACCCGTTGAGATCATCGCGATTGACAAGGCCTTTGGGTCTTCCGAGCCGCCTCGATTCGCACACCTGACCGAGACCAACGCGGATGTCAGCTTTCGGCAGACCTCTTGCGTCGACAGGTGACCGCTTTGGGTCGGGTGGCGACAGTCGGCCAGAGCCAGCCAGCTGGTATAGCGCACGCTCAACAACGCATCCAGCCGCACGCGCACGGCTGCGCGCCCCCCGTTTTCAGCACACCAAACAGCGCATCGCTGGTGTTGAACTGCAGTTCCAAACCCTGCTCGTCCAGCCGCGCAAGCCCGCGTAAGGTGCCAAAGCCGCCGTATGCATCGAAATGAAAAGGAACCGTGTCCATGAGGCGACTCCGTCAAGTGAGGCCGCTGGCATCGCGGTGTTCGCGAGACGCCAACATTGACCGAGATGTGACAGACCAAGCTCCGTGAACGTTGAAGGCAAGGATTAGCTTTCGGGCGTTGTTCTCAAAATCTAAGGTGCCGCGAGCTCGAAAGAATCCGAGAAAATGTCTGCCGACACTGGAACGACCATGGGCGGGCTGATGGATTCGTGCCAACCATCGCCACCGCTGATGGCGTACCCAAAATAAGTCGCCACAAACTCAACGTCCATTTCGCGGGTATAGGTGATCTCGCAGGATCCGGACGACGTCGTCGCCGAAATCGGTGTGAGCTCAGTGATAGTGCAGGAACCAGCCGGAAGACCATCGATGCCCACTACACCTTGAGGGGCAGAACTCGCGGATCGAACCTCAACGACTGCCGTAAGCACTTCACCCGGCTGCGGTCTTTCGGGGTGAATGGCCAATTCCACCTCGCTTTGAGCCATCTGCCCCAACACACATATGAGGTTCAGGTACTGATTCGGTATTCCTATAACCATTAAGTCACCCTGGTATTCAATAGCAACTCGGTTCAGGGATGAATTGCGAGCATGGCATTGAGGAAACAGGGTTGTCCCAGATTCATCAAAAATCCATGTTTCTTCACTCATTAATACCAGTCCCATTTCTGTTGAGTCCATTTGGGAAGCATTGAATCCTCCGGCTGCATAACGATGAACCTCCAGCCAGTTTGATCCATCAAAGCGCATCAGCCGTTGCATCCCATCCCCAACTGGTGAAACAATAAAAAGGCTTCCGGCGAAGGTGGCTGCGTCTGATACGTCCAGTCCCGGAGTCGCCACTTCGACCCAAATTCCGTCAATCAGCTTCATTAATTGCCAGTCGGTGCTCCCGGGGATCGCGCCGACCGTGTAAATTACGCCACCAAATGAGAACAGGCTGCTTCCATTTACGACTATTTCGTTGCCAAGGCGTTGCCAGTTCTGTCCGTCCCATTTGAAAACGCCACGACCCAATAAATATAATCCGTTATCGTTCGCTACAAAACTGCCATAACCGTCTGGTGGGGTTGTAATCGGGGACCATTGTTCAGCTGTCCAGCGCCAATAAGTTGAGGGCCTTTGCGAGTCAGGATGAAAGTCCATTCTCGCGAACAGGGAATCTTGGTGAGCCGCAAGAGAATTTACACTGCCTTCATCCTCGCCGCAGCCAGGTATCCCATCACCAAGTGCGTTCAGCGTACCGTTGCGAAACAATGCCACACAACCTACTGCCGAATTTCCAACCGCTCGCCAATAGCTGCCAAAAGCAATTCCGTCCTCAAACTCCGTCATGGTGCCAACACCGAATCTCGATGATTCGAAACGGCTCATCCCCGCGTTCTCATCCCACCGCATCAACATAGCCGGCCCAACACCATCGCTATCAACGAACTCTCGCCATTCGTAACCGAAGAAGAGCAAATCGCCTTCATATTTGGCCATTCCGTAAGCACCTGCCGCGCCTTGGCTTGGGAAGCTTTGCCAGGAGCTGCCATCCCATCGGCTAATTCGGAAATCGCGGCTGCAACAGCCGGGTCCTCGGCTGTAATGTGTTGCTACCAATCCATCCTCGTGCTCCTCCAAGTTCATCACGCTGTCTGCGACAAGGACATCCATGGAAGACCAAAGCGAACCATCCCATTTCATTGTTGACTGTGGGGCACCCGTTATCGGGTCGAATCCGAAGATGTAGTAACCTGCCTCGGTGGCGAAGGTTTCAGCACTCCCGCAAGTCGTCGGCCCTCCAATTAGCGGCTGCCAAACCCCGTTCCTCCAGCGCTTCCAAGGCGTAACGTCAGTGTTACCAGAAGTCTCGCAAGCGATGACCTCACCGTGAAAAAGTTTTGTCTCATTAGACGAGTTAAGTAGTTCGACACCCACCGAGTCCCAGTTTCCAGCGCTTCCTATTACATGCCCATTAGTCGGTTGACCACCGAATGAGGTAAAAGGCCCTTTGGCGTATATTTTGCCTTGGCTTGCATAAATCTCATCGACTTGTCCGCCGTTATTGAGCACGGTGCCTGGCAAAGTTTCCCAGTGGCGGCCACCCCATCGGGCAATCCCTCGAATTTCGGCACCTTGGGCATCGTATATTCGAAATCCGTTGGCCAGCAGTTGTCCGTCCGAAAGCAGAAAATTGTAAAAACTAGGGGTTGAACCCTCAAACGAGCTATATGGGCCGATTGCTCTGGTGGTCAGAGAAACCCAGCGGACACCATCCCACCGAATTAACCCGTGGGCGGGTCGGCTGCCAGCTCTGGATATATCGCCGGCGGCATAAAGCGTCAAGCCCGCCCCGTCATCCCACCACGCAACGTCGACAATTCCCCCGCAACACGGTCCATCTAAAGGACTGGCGAATAATGGTCGCAGCTCGCGTTGGTTGGCAGGTGTGCTCAGCACAGTAGTCACGCTTTCTGCGGTGGCAGCCAACGGACTAAAAGCGACAAACGCGGCCATGGCGACGATGTAACCAGGAATAGTAGGAACTGAAGAGCGTGGGCGAAGATTCATCGACGTATGGCTATGGATGCAAAAATTTGTGGCGTTGTGTTGCCGGCAGCTCGAAAGATTTGGACGAAACAAGCTCTGCTTCAGGAGAACCAGTCTTGCAACGAGACGCGTCGCGGGATGCGATGGCTCGTGGGGCTTCCAAGCCCCATTCGAGTGGAGTTTTAGGATTCACGTTCGCCGTTCGCCGGTGGTGCGCACCGCTTGCGGGCCGGATGGCGCTGGCTCAGGGCCAACAAAAGTTTCCGGTCATCACGAGTCGACCTCGCTGTTGGCGGGTTTGGCCACTATGCCGGCGACAATTCGCAATAAAATCAAAGCCGAACGCAAGTGTGTCCTCTTGCGTTCGGCGCGCAGCGCATAGTGAAAAGGTCCGACAGTTCGAAGGCGCGGACGCATGGTAACTCAGGGCATGGCTTACCTCAAAACCATTGATCCCCCAACAAAATATTCCCCAGTCCACCCAACACCGAACCCTCACCGCGACTGAGCACAGGCAATTCAAACGCCCCTTTTGGGCAGCCTGCGCGGTCGCCAGAGGCGGTGCAAGCGTCGGTTGGGGCGTCATTGCAGGGCGTTTGGGCGGGTTGATGGGTGTTCGGCAGCGCCGCTCGTGGCGACTTTCCGCCGATTCAGCGTGGTGTCACGCGGCCACAGCGGGCGGTGCACGCTGGGCGGGTCGGTAGTGCGCTTTCTCCCGCGCGTTGTGCTTTTCGAAGTGGGCGAGGATGGCGCGGATGGCGGTGGGCTCTTCGATGCTGGCCACGATCCGTAGCCTGCCGCCACAGTGGCCACAGGCGTTCACGTCGATGTTGAAGACGCGCTTGAGGCGCTGCGCCCAGCTCATTGAGAGGCGGCGATTGTCGGCTCTTCGACGGTCGTTGTTCGCCTTGACCTACGCCCGGCCGCACCAATGGCAGGCCGTCTGCCGCGCCCAATCGGGTTCGCCCGCGAATGACCGTTTTCTCGGTGCTCACGGCGCAGGTGTATGACCGTTGTGGGTCGTTAATTGTCGGTCGGGATGTCGCCGGAGACGGGCAATTTCGCTGGCGAAGATAGTCAACTCGTTTGGCGAGAGTGGTCGAATGGCTTGCGGTTTGCACGTTGCGGCAAAGTCGATTTTCAACGCATTGCTCGGCGACACGTCGTAACACCTTGGATGCAAGGCGCGCGCAAATCCTTCCCGTATTAGCGAGGCGTTGAGCGTCAGACGCGACATGCTGAAATGCCGCGCATCTCGGACTTCGTGACGGCGGATTGAGCAACATCGCCGCAGCTTTTTTTCTCGTCACCTTCCGCTAGCGTGGCCTTGCGAACAGCCAGTCGTCCCCCGCCCGCGCAGCGGCGAGACCTGCCATCGTGCGCGCCCAAATCAGACTGTGCTCGAACTCTGCCAAGGCACCGAAGATGTGGAAGACCAACCTTCCGCCAGAGTTGCTGCCGACCATGTGCCGTCCATAGCACCCATCAGATTTGCCTATCCCGACGGCATGGCTACGTCACTACTCTCTGTTCGCTTGTGGCAGCTAACGCTAAGTGGTCAGCATCAGTTTCGAAATTGACCGCGACTGAAAGCTATGCGCAGTGCCATTTTCTAGCTGCGTCACAGGCTTTGTTCTCAGATTTCGCGGGGTCAGCCAGGCGTTTTAACCTGTGACACTGTCACAGAATTCGTGTCACAGCCGACATTTCGGGAATCGGGGTACCCACCGACTCTTCAGCGCGCGAAGACTTAATGGTCACCAATCGATCTGGCGAACACCGAGTCGTCAACATAGTGGTCATTTCTTCCAAAAAAATGACGCGATGCTCGATATTTTTTCGGTGACAGCCGAGGTCACTTTTGTCACAGACTTAGTGCTCGTTTTCCGCCGTTTTTCGGGGGCGAGGGACAGGGTCGCTGTCACAGGATTTAGCACAGCAGTGTCACAGATCCGTCACTGCCCCTTTTTGGCCCCAAAAAACAAAAGGGCCAGTGACCGTAAGTCACTGACCCTGTTGATTTTTTTCTGGCGCGCCCGGAGAGATTCGAACTCCCGACCACCAAGTTCGTAGCCTGGTACTCTATCCAACTGAGCTACGGGCGCGTTGAGCCGCGAATTATGGTCAGCCTCGGTGTGCGCGTCAAGCCCGTGTGCGCAAGACCCTCACACTCGGACCGCCTACTGAGATCGGTGGTCCTTGCTGGAGGAGCGTGAGACATCCAGCATGGGTGCCTCGCCGTCGGAATCTGAGCACCTATGCCCACTCAAGTTTTCAAGAGCCTGCCTGCTGCGCTGGTTCGCCTCGTGCTTCTGGGATTTCTGGTCGGGGTGCTCGCCGCATGTGGCAACGGCGAAGCGCAACGGCAAGCCGTTGCCGCGGCGAAAGCGAGGTCCGACGCGGCCGCCGCTGCTTTGCTGGTTTCGATCAGCGCGGCGGAGGCCGATGGCCGGCCCGATTTGGCAAGAGCCTTTGCCGAAGACCTGCTGAGCAAGCATCCGACTTCGGCCGCTGCGGCGACGATCGCGCCAAGGATTGTGGCGCTACGCACAGCCGCCGATGCCGAGATTGAACTGCGTCGACTGCGGGCACTGTGGACGTATCACGATGTCGATGACACCGAGGCCACCGGCAAAGTCCGTACCGCGTTCCTGTATGCAACCGCTGGCGTCGCTGGTGTGGCCAAAGTAAGACTGGTTCTGCGTCGCCACCATTCGTGGGGGCAGTCGGCATACCTGTTGATCACCGAGGGTGACTTCACCTGCCAGGGCAAGTGCGAGATACAGATGCGCTTGGATGGCGGCGCGCCGGAGCCGGTGCAGATCAGCCGCGCCGAGGGCAACGTGCCGCCTGCCGTATTCATCGACGGCGACGCCGAGTTTCTGACGCAGCTGCAAGCTGCGAAAAAACTCGATCTGACGATCAAGCTTGCGCCTGCCAGGCAAACGACCTTCGAATTTGAGGTCGCCGGCTTTGACGTCAAAAAGTTGGGGCCAGCGGTGAGTGGATCACTGCCTGCTGCAAGTGGCAGCGGCTGACCGCGACTTTCATGTGTAGTGGCCTGGCAACGATTACACCGGCCGGGTCGCGCATCAGGAGTGCAGGCACTGCTGGATCAGATAAGCAACTCCGATGTGATCGGACCCACTGCAGGAGCCCGCTTGCTGCCAGCGACGTTGGCGAGTCCAGCAAATTGGTCGCCGTTGATTGACCTTGGTTCGCGGGCGTGCTAATCACTTAACAGCTTTCTAACCAACTGGAATTCCCCATGATCCTTGCGCTTGCCACGTTCCGCCGCACGCCGCGTAACCGCCTTGCCCTCGCCGTTCTGGTCGGACTTGCAAGCGCCCCCGCTTGGGCGCAATCGACGGCGACCAGGGATGACGACGCCAGTACGCTTGACCTGATTGTGGTGACCGGCACCAAGGTGTCCGATCGCACCGTTGCCGAGTCGACCGCACCGATCGACATCATCACGCCGGAGATTTTGAGAGCGACCGGCACGCCTGACTTGGCGACCGCCCTGTCGCGCGCACTGCCGTCGCTCAACTTTCCGCGCTTGGCGATTTCCGATGGCTCCGACGCGGTGCGCCCGGCGCAGTTGCGCGGGCTGTCGCCTGATCACGTGCTGGTTCTGGTCAATGGCAAGCGGTATCACACCGGTGCCTTGGTCAATGTCAACGGCACCCAGGGCCGTAGCTCGTCACCGGTGGACTTGAACTCCATTCCGGTGTCCGCCATTGCGCGCGTTGAAGTACTGCGCGACGGTGCCTCGGCGCAATACGGTTCAGATGCCATTGCCGGGGTCATCAACATCGTCTTAAATGGCGACAATCGCGGCGGCAACGTGAGCGCCCGCTATGGTCAATACAGCGCCGGTGACGGCGAGCAATCGGACGTGCTTGCCGACGCCGGTTTTGCGCTTGGCGGCGATGGTTTCATCCACGTGGCAGCACAGCTGGGGCATCAGGATCAGACCAACCGTGCACGGCCCTTCATTGGCACGCCAACGGCGACCTCGGCACCGCTGGGTCGGGTAGTGCAACGCCAGGGCGATCCTGAAGTCGACGCCTATTCGTTGAGCTACAACGCCGAGTTGCCGGTCAGCGACGCGGTGACTGTTTACTCGAACCTCATCCACACCCGACGCGAAACCCTATCTAACGGTTTCTATCGACCCGCCGGTGATGCCCGCAACATTCCGGCGATTTATCCGAATGGGTTCTTGCCGCAAATCAACAACGACTCCACCGATTACAGCTTTGTCGGCGGGCTGCGTTTTGCCCCAAGCGAGACGACGGACATCGATTTCAGCTACACCTACGGCTCCAACGAGCTGACATTTGACATCCTCAATACGCTGAATCGCAGCCTTGGCCCGACTTCGCCACTGGCCTTCTATGCCGGCAAATTGGAGGTGAATCAAGGCGTGCTGAACATTGACGCCACCACGTTGTTGTCGATCGGCTTGGACTACCCGGCGACGCTCTCCTACGGCGTGGAGTACCGCGAAGATGAGTTCCAGCAATCCCCCGGCGAGCCGCTGTCTTATGCGCTGGGCACTTTCGCCAACATTCCCGGCGCACAGGTATTTTCTGGTTTCCGGCCATCCGATAGCGGCACCTTCGACCGCGATAATTTGTCTTTTTACGTTGGCCTAGAAGCCGAGTTCACAGAGAAGCTCACCGCCGGAATCGCCGCTCGCTACGAGGACTACAGTGATTTCGGCACGACGACGTCGGGCAAGTTGACCTCGCGCTACGCCTTCACTGACGCGGTGGCGTTACGCGGCACGGTGTCGACGGGCTTTCGCGCGCCCTCGCTCCAGCAGCAGTTCTTTCAGTCCACAGCGACCAATTTCATCGTCACCCCGCAGGGCAACCTGCCGTTCGACATCGTAACCTTCCGGGTCAACAGTCCTGCGGGCATCGCCCTGGGTGCTGAACCGTTGCGACCCGAGGAGTCCACCAACTACAGCTTGGGCTTGGTGTTGCAACCGGCCGATGCGCTTTACATCACCATTGACGCTTACCGCATTGAGCTCGAAGACCGCATCACCTTGTCGGAGAACCTGACCAGCGCGGCGGTGCGCAACTTTCTCAATACCAATGGCTTTCCGGGTGTTGGCGGTGGTCGCTATTTCACCAATGCGATCGACACTACCACCGATGGCGTCGATGTGGTCGGCACCTATCGTTGGGGGCTGGACGCGGGCAATTTCGATTTGACTGTCGGCTACAACCATACTTCGACCGACATTGATCGCGTTGCCCGCAATCCGGCTGCGCTCGCGGCGATCGATCCCAATGCGCTGCGTTTTGGGCGGGTTGAAATCGGTCGCTTCGAGGTCGGCGCGCCCAAGGACAAAGTGCTGCTCGGCGGCGTTTGGCAGACCGGCGACCTGAAGTTTCTGATGAACGCCACCCGCTACGGCGAAATCACCATTCGCAATGCAGCGGCGGTGCAGGACCAGACTTTCGGCGCCAAGTGGACACTCGACGTGGCGGCAACCCTGACCCGTGAAAACTGGAACTTCACCTTAGGCAGCGACAACGTCACCAACGAGTATCCCGACGAGAACATTTTTGCGAACTCGACCGGCGGTCAGTTTGCCTACGCCAGCAGCGCATCACCGTTCGGGTTCAATGGCGCATTTGTGTATGCGAAGGTGGGGTATAGCTTTTGAGCGAGGGCTAGTTCGCCCTTCCGCGACAAAGCGCATCGAGATCAATGCCCAACGCGGAGAGGCAAAGAAACACAGAGCGCGGGTTGCCAAGATCGAACCCGCGCGCAAAGGTCTTCGTTCGGCTTAGGAGCCCCCAGTTGTGGGGGCTCCTGCCACGCCACCTCACAATCCAGTCCGCATCCGGCGCTGCGGAGCCTAGCGAGTGTGCTGGTGCCGGTCGTATAGCCGCCGCGAAGCAGGCGTGGTCGGTGGTGACGATGGCGTTCACGTCGCGACGCGCGCGGTGCCATGGGCGTTGACGCAAGTGGGGGCTGAGTTGACGGCGTGTTCGCTGGCAACGAGATGGCGGGCTTTATCGATAAACGTTGGCGGCGGTCGTCCACCCTCACGCAGTTGCGCTTCACTGAGATCGCCATCTCCTGCTTACGGAAGGACGGTCACCTCCAAGTCAATGTCCGTGCCGGTCACACCCACCACCAAGCTTGCCCGCCTGCGCTTTTCACAGTCTGCGTACTAGTCCAGCTTGAACACCACCGGCACGCTTGCCCATGCGGATATGGCTTGGCCATCACGCCATGCCGGCTGAAAGCGCCAGTGTTGACGCACATGCCGCAATGCCTCCAGATCGAGCACACGGTGTCCGCTGCCACGTTGCACGCGCACTTCCTCGACGCCGCCATCGGCTGCCACCAACACCAGCAACATCACCGTGCCCTCCCACTCGCGCGTCAAGGCAATGTTTGGATAGGGTGGCGGTGGCGCGAACTCGTAGGCCAACCTGGCCTCACGGTCGGCGGTCGCAGCGGGTCCGGGAGCGGCAACTTCGGTGGTCGTCACTTGCGTGCTGACTGGCGTGGCATCAACCACGACCACGGACGCGGTCGGCGTGGGAACCAGTACCTGTGTGGGCAGTGTCTCGGATCGTGGTTGCGCGATGGTCTCTGGCCGCACCGGTGCGCTCGGAATGGCCGGGACCGGCGGCACAATCTGGCGCGGACGGACAATTTCAATCCATTGCGGCGGTGCCACCACTGGAAGGCGTGTCGTCGGCGCCACTCCCATGAAGCTAAGCAGCAATAGCGCACCTAGGTTGACTGCAATAGCAGCGGCCAATGCAAAGGTCCGGTTGAGGTTGAGGCGTTCGGGTTGCGCGAATCCGGTCGAGCGTATTGACAGCACCATGGCAGCCATCTCCCGGTCGATGGCGGCCGTCTGCATCGCTTTGGCGATACCCAACGGCGCGCCTAGACGCTGGCAAATCGCCAGCAAATCCAAGCTGCGCGTTGATCCGAATCGACCGCAAGCCGCAGCCGACCAACGGCAAATTCGAATGATGAACGGTAATGCGGTTCGTTTGCATTTGCATTGCTTCCCCGTTAAGCATGCCAGCAGGCGTCAAATGTGATCGAACAATGACGAAGTGCTGACTCGGTTGGGCCGCAAACTGCGAGCACCGTCGCAGCCGGGACAAATCCTCCATTCGCCGCCGCATAGTCGTCATAAAGGAGACGCACTCTTGCGGCATCGCCCTCTCTTTGGCTTTTCTATGTTGCCGCTATTGCGTCTCATCCCCGCGCTTGCGCTAGTCATTTTGTTCGCTTCCGCTTGCAACCAGGAAACGGCGCAAGCACCGCCAATTGCTGCCGCAGAGCCAGCCGCGTCTGTGACCGTGCCGGCCACAGACGAGGTCACACGCGAGCTGCCGAGCGGCAGCGTTGAGGAAATCCTGCAGCGCGCCAATGAAGCTTTGGCTGCCAATCAGTTGTTTGAGCCGGCCGGCAGCAGCGCACTTGACTACTATTTGGCGGCGATGGATGCATCCGCTATCGATGACTCTACGGGCACAGAACAACGGGCTCGGCGTTTGACAGACGCCATGGCCCGAGTCGATCCGCGCGAGCAGATTCAGCTCGCCATCGCCGACATCTTTCCGTTCGGATTGACATGGGTCGAGCGTGCCATCAGCGAGCGCAACCGTGCACAAGCAAAAAGGGTACTGGCCCTGCTTGAACGCGCACAGCCAGAGTCCATAGCGCTTGCTCGACTGCGCGATCTACTCGCTCAGCCGGAACCACCGGCGGCCGTCGAAACCGCCGCTGTGGCAAGCGCACCCGCGGCTGGCAAAAGTGCACCGCCTGCGCGTACCGATAACCTGCCCACTCCAGCAGCGAACGCTGAGGCGGTAGCTTCGGCACCATCGCCAACCGCAAACCCCAACGGAAACCAGGCCGCCGTCTCCGCAGCCACAAACCCGCCACTTGCTGGCATCAATCCCCAAGCCAACCGCGGGTCTGCCTCCTCAGCGACGTCAGCCGCGCCGCCTGCTAGCACGCAAGCACAGCCGGGCAATGCCAATGCAAACAGCAGCCGCAACACAGCAGCGAGTGTCCCGGCCGCTGCGGAACGCGCACCCCCAACACCCGTGGTGCTTTCACAAGCGGCACCGCGCTATCCGCCTCGTGCACTCAAACAACGCCTCGAAGGCTGGGTGTTGGTGGGTTTCACTATTCGTGCAGACGGCCGCGTCGATGACGTCAGCGTGTTGAACGCCGAGCCAGCCGGTGTGTTCGACCGCGAAGCCGTCGGCAGCATGCAGCGCTGGCAGTTTCAACCACCAGGCCAGGCGATCACCGCACAGCGACGAATCGACTTCAAGCTGGGTCGCTGACAACCGACGCTGATCGCATAGTTCGGGGTTTTATCGGCTCGACCTTTTGCACTGGGGGAATTGTCTGTTTCACAATCGACGCCTCATCCGCGCGCAAAGCGCTGGCCAAAATGGTGCAGTGCGAGATTGACGCCCCAAAAATCCGTTGTTAGCGTGCGCCCTGCTTTCGCTACGGGGACTCGTGCGAAAGCCGCTATGTGATCTGCGCGTTGCATCCAGCTAATGGATGCAGGGGAACGCGCACCAACGCCGGCACGAAGCCAGTGGCGATCACGCAGCAGCAGGGACAGATCGGCTCGCTATCCACGCTGAACAAAGCTGCTCGGGCGCACCACGCCTGCAGGCTTCGGCTTGCCAGCTTCACCTTCGTGGAGCTTCTTGTGTGCAATTTTCTTTATCGACTGCTTTGATCGAATTCATTGGGAGATTGGAATGCGCTATGTCGTTGCTGCGTCGCTGGCTTCCGTAATTTCGTTGTGCCTTGCTGCGGGCGTGAATGCTCGTCCCGCCGTTGCTGCTGATGCCGGCTTCACGCTCGGCGATGTCACTGTCCTGAGCGCGCCCGATCTTTCCAAGGTGAAAGCCGACGACGCCAAAGTCATCGGTGGTGCGTATCGCTACGGCGTACAAATTCCCGTGCAGAACATGCGAATGGGCGAGGCCGGCTTCGGTGATTGGACGCGCTCGGCCAAGGGTCAATCCACTTGGACTTTCAAAATGGTGTCGCCGGGCGCACGCTCAATCGACATGCATTTCTCCAAGCTGGTGCTGCCTTCGAGCGCCACCCTGGTGATCAGTGGTGAAGGCGAAGGCAACCAGCGCTTTATTGATGCTTCCCAGCTGAGCAGCAGTGACTTCTGGTCGCCGTATGTGACGGGCGAAAAAGTGACCTTGCAGGTGATCGTCGACTCGGCCCAGCGTGGTCGCGTCCAACTCGAATTGGCGTCGGTCACCCACGGCTACCGTGGCTTGTTTGAACAGAACGACGGCGCGCTGAAATCGGGCTCGTGCAATGTCGACACCATCTGTGCGACCGGCAATGCCTGGCGCGACCAGATTGACGCGGTAGGCCAATACACGTTCAGCAAAGGTGGCAGCTCGTACGTGTGCACTGGCACTCTGCTCGCCAATACATCCAACACCACGACGCCTTATTTCCTGACTGCCAACCACTGCATGAGCACGCAGACCTTGGCCAGCACCATCGTCGTCTACTGGAACTATCAGAGTGCGACCTGTCGCACGCCGGGCTCGACCTCCAGTGGAACGCCCTTGGCGAAGAGCATCGCCACGCACTCGCAGTCGGGCTCCACCTTGCGCGCCACCAACTCGGCCAGCGACTTCACCCTGTTGCAGTTGAGCGCAACGGTGCCGGCTGCCGCCAATCCGTTCTTCTCCGGTTGGGATCGCGGCGGCACCACCCCGAGTTCGGCCGCTGGCATCCACCATCCGTCGGGGCATGAGAAACGCATCGCGATCGAAAACCAGGCGCTGACGATCAGTGCTTATGGTGGTGGCAGCGGCAGCACCCACTGGCGGGTCAACGATTGGGACGAAGGCACTACCGAAGGTGGCTCATCGGGTTCGGGTTTATGGAATCAAAGCAAGCTGATCGTCGGCCAGTTGCACGGTGGCTCGGCGGCCTGCGGCAACAACCTGTCTGACTATTACGGCCGCTTGTCGCAGTCGTGGACCGGTGGTGCCAGCAACAGCACGCGCCTGAGCAACTGGTTGGATTCGGCCGCGTCTGGAGCTTCCACCAAAGCCGGCTACCGAAGCGGCACCACGCCACCGCCGGTGGGAACCACCTACTCGAACACGGCTGACTACACGATCAGCGACAACGCCACGGTCGACAGCCCGATCACCATCAGTGGTCGCAGCGGCAACGCGTCCAGCACCACCCAAGTCGCTGTCAACATCATCCACACCTACAAGGGTGATCTGAGGGTCGACGTCGTCGCTCCGGATGGCAGTATCTATAACGTCCACAACCGCAGTGGCGGCAGCACCGACAACATCATCGCCACCTTCACGGTCAACTTGTCCAGCGAAGTCGCCAACGGCACTTGGAAGCTGCGCGTCAACGACAACGCCGGCGGCGATGTCGGCAGGATCGACAGCTGGAGCATGACGTTCTGATTCAATGGCTATTGATAAAACGTCTATTGATTCAATCGCCAAGATGACTTGGTGGGACTGAAGCTGCAGCCAGCAAATGAAACCCCGGCCTAGTGCCGGGGTTTTTGTTTGTGGGAGGCCCGCGCAGGCGTTTGCCGTGTGCGCCACTTAACGCCATCACTTCTGCAGGCCGGCGAACAGAAGCTGACTCCGTGTCCGACTGATCTGTCCGGTAAATCTGTTCGACAGGATCAGCACGCATGCGCGCAATTCGAATTCTGCCTTTTCTTGCGGCTGTCGACAGCGTTCAGCGAAGCTCAGATATCGCGCGTGGGATCGCTGCTGTGCTCGTGCACTTCACTCGGGTCGTTTGCAGCCCACGGCAGGCGGCTGGTGGAGCGCTCGATCATGCGCCGCACCTTGGGTGGACCATCGCCACGATGGAGCGCGCGCAAGCGCTCGGGTACCACCGCATCGTCTCGGGTGATGCGGCTGTTGTGGCGCAGGTAGTCCAACCAGGTCGCGGTTTTGTAGCGCTCAATCCACACTGTGGGCGCGTGCAGATCGCGCAGCAATGCCCACTTGTGGGCGCCGTCGCGACGCCGGATGCGGCGGCGCTCGGCCATAGCGTTGAGGAAGGCCACGATGTCCTTTTCGTCGATGATCCACTCGACCGTGATGATGACCGGGCCGGTGCGGGGCTCAACCGGCACGGCAGTTTCCGGCTCCCGATATTGCCGCAACGGATCCAGATCGCGCTCAGTTGTCGGCTCCAATGGCAGCCGCCAACCCAGTGCCGCACTCGCGAGCAACGCCAACGCAGCAGCCAACAGTGCGCTATCGACACCCCGCGCTTGGGCCACCCATCCCCACAGCCAACTGCCGCTGGCCAACCCGCCAAACGCAGCCATCTGGTAAAGCGACAATACTCGCGCCACCACCCAGCGCGGTGCCGACAGCTGCACCGTCACATTGAAGGTTGACAGCGCCAACACCCAGCCGGCGCCCGCGCCCAACATCGCCAGCGCAGCCAACGTGATGCCGCTGCTGCTGGCGGCGAGTGCCAGCGCCAACGCCGCGCCTGTGCTGGCTCCGCGCACAATAGTTTCGGTGGAAAAACGCTGCCGCAGTTGGGTGCTGCCCAACGCAGCCAACACAGCACCGAAGCCAAACGCGCCAAGCAGCAGGCCGTAGACCAGCGCGCCGCCGTTGACCAGTCGCGCCGCAATGAGTGGCAGCAAAGCCAGCACGGCACCAGCGCCGAGGCCGAACACCACACTGCGCACGAGCACGGTGCGGATCGATGGCGACAACATCACGTAACGCAGGCCATCGGCCATCGCACTGGCCAGGCGCTCGCGCGGCAACAAACGCGGCGCTTGCTGCGGACGCCAGCGCCACAAGACGACGATCAAGCCAAGGTAACTGAACGTGTTGACCGCAAACGCCGTCGCCGCGCCGGCCGCTGCAACAATGGCACCGCCGATTGCCGGTCCGGTGCTGCGCGCCAAATTGAATCCCATGCTGTTCAGCGCAACCGCGGCAGGCAGTTGTGCACGCGGCACCATGTCCTGCACCGACGCCTGCCAAGCCGGCGCATTGAAAGAACCGCCACAGCCGATCAGAAAGGTGAAGGCGAGCAACAGCCAAGGCGTCAGCATGTTCTGCCAGGCAATCACCGCCAGTGTCACCGACACCAGCAACATGAAGGTCTGCGCCGCAAGCATGATGCGTCGCCGATCCAAGCTGTCAGCAATGGCGCCACCCAGCAGCGAGAACATCACCACCGGCAGCGCCACCGAGGTCTGCACCAAGGCCACCATGTCGGCTTGCTGGGTCATTTCCAGCATCAGCCAGGCCGCACCCACCGACTGGATCAAGCCACCGAAATTGGAAAGCAGGTTGGCCAACCAGACGTTTCGGAAAACCGGCTGCCGGAACGGCGACAAAGCGCTGACTGGGGCTTGCATCCACGAATTGTAAACGTGCTCGCTGACGCTGCCTGTCGCGAGATGGCTGCCACGCAAAAGCAATGGTCGACCACATCGATGGAATCGCTTCGAGCTGCGCCCGGCTCAATCCGAGCGTGGTCACCAATGGCCGTCCTCGCGTAGGCTCAATGAATGCCGCAGGAAACCCTCCATGTCCTCGCAACGCACTGAACTCGATCACCTGCCGCGGCGGCTTGGCGTGGGCGCGCTGTGGCTGCTGATCATCAACGGCATGATCGGTGCCGGCATCTTCGGCATTCCCGCAGAAGCAGCACGGCTGGTCGGCGACTTCAGTCCCCTGCTGTTCCTGCTCACCGCGCTGCTGATGGCGCCGGTGCTGCTGTGTTTTGCCGAACTGTCGAGTGCGACCCGCGAAACCGGTGGGCCCGCGCGTTATGTGGGCATCGCGTTCGGGCCGATGGCCGGGTTTCAGGCAGGCTGGGCGTTGTACATCGCACGGCTGACGGCGCTGGCGGCAAACTTCAACTTGCTGCAAAGCGCGTTGGCGCATTTTTGGCCAACCTTGGGCGAAGCTGGGCCACGGGTATTGAGCCTCGGTCTGCTGACGGCGCTGATCGCCGTGCTGAATATCATCGGCGTGCGCTGGGCAATGCGCTCGCTGGGTGTGCTCACCGTCGGCAAGCTGCTGCCGCTGCTGGCCCTGACCGGGTTCGGCCTGATTGAATTGATGGACGTCCAATTCATTGACGCCCAATTGATTAACGGGCAACTGGTTGCCGTAACGACGCAGTTTGCAACCCCGAGTGTATGGCCCACGCATGAAGCCGATATTGGCGCGGCGCTGCTGCTGATGATTTACGCCTTCGTCGGCTTCGAATCAGGACTGATTCCCGGTGGCGAGGCGCGCAATCCGCAGCGGGATATGCCGCGTGCCTTACTTGCTGCCATGCTGCTTTGCGGCGCGCTGTATGCCTTGATGCAATGGGTGTGTCTGGCGCTGCTGCCTGAACTTGCCAGCACGCCGCGTCCCTTGGTGGCGCTGGGCGAAATCCTGTTCGGCCCAGTAGGTGCCGTGCTGGTGCTAGCCACCATCATCCTGTCGGTCGGCGGCAATCTGTTCGGCTCGATGTTCTCGGTGCCGCGGGTCAGCTACAGTCTCGCTCGTGAGGGCTTGCTGCCATCGGCCTTTGCACAGATTTCGCCGCGTTATCAAACACCCGTGTTCTCCATCGTGGTGTACGCCTTGCTCGGGTGGACGCTGGCCGCCAGCGGCAGTTTTGTCTGGCTCGCTGCGCTCAGCGTGCTGACTCGTCTGCTGATCTATCTCGCCTGCATCGCCGCTATGCCGGCGGTTCGTCGGCAAGCCCCAGCCGATGCTTGGCAACTTCGCGGCGGACCGATTCTGCCGCTGCTCGGCGTGGCGTTCTGCCTCGCCCTGCTCACCCAAGTCAGTTGGCAATCGGTGCTGGCCACGGCGCTGTTGCTGGCGGTGGGCTCGCTGCTTTATCTGCTGGCGCGGTGGAAAGCGCGGGCGAGAGATTGAGCATCGCCAACCGGGCAGTGTCTTGTGGGGGCGTTGATGGATTCACTGATGATCGTCGCTAGCAAGACTGGCGAAGGTGGATACCTGTAGCGGGTGAGTCGCGTGCCCAGCGAGGCAGTGCGCCGGATAAGACAGGCGGGTCGAGGATGAAGCCACGCGCTCGACACGGACATCGGCATCGATCAGGTTCGAAGTGCATGCCAGCGTGTCATCGTAGACTCGCCGTGGGAATCGGAGAGACCTCGCATGTGGTGGATCGTTTCGGCAGTGTCGCTCATCGTCGTCGCGGCGGGCGTCGTGGTTTACAACGGCCTGGTTCGCTTGCGCAATCAGGTGCGGACGGCGTGGAGCGATATTGATGTGCAGCTGCTGCGTCGGCACGATCTGGTGCCGATGCTGGTCGATACGGTGAAGGCCTACAGCGCGCACGAGCGCGTACTGCTGGAGAACGTGACAGCGCTGCGCGCGCAGGCGCTTGAAACCCGCAGCCCGGCCCGGCTTGCCGGCCTGGAGACGCAGTTAGAGCAGTCGCTGTCGCGCCTGTTCGCGTTGCAAGAAACCTACCCCGAGTTGAAGGCGAGCGAGAACTTCAGCCAACTGCAGCGTGACCTGGTCGAGGTCGAGAAACACCTGCAGTACGCACGGCGCTTTTACAACGGTGCGGTGCGCGATCTCAACGACGGCATCCAGCGCTTTCCTGGGGTTTTGCTGGCAGGCGCGGCTGGGTTCCGCGATGCCGAGTTTTTCACCGCCGATGCTGGCGCGCGCGTGGCACCTACGCTCGGGGTGATGCCATGAGCCTCGCGCTGCGCATCTTCCTGAACCTGTTGCTCGCATCGACATGCGCGTTAAACGTCGCCTACGCGGAGGAACACATCCTAGCGTTCGATAGTGAAGTAGCGATTGCTGCCGATGGCAGTCTTGATGTGGTCGAAACGATAGCAGTCCAAGCCGAAGGCGCGCAGATCCGGCGCGGAATCTACCGCGATTTCCCGACCCGCTATCAGGATCGCAATGGACTCAACCACTCGGTCGAGTTCGAAGTGGTTTCGCTACTGCGCGACGGCAAACCGGAACCGTACTTCAGCAAAGCCCACAGCAACGGGGTGCGGGTGAATTTCGGCAACGATGATTTGCTGCCGGTGCCAGGCGCGTTCAGCTACGTGTTGCGCTACCGCACCCGCCGCCAGATCGGTTTCTTCGATGCTCACGACGAGCTGTACTGGAATGCCACGGGCAATGGCTGGGACTTCCGCATCGAGCGCGCCAGCGCGCGCATCCGACTGCCGCAGGCAGTGCCCATCGCCCAGCTTCGTGCGGACGCCTACACCGGTCCGACGGGTTCGCAGACGAATGCGACCGAGGTGGCATTGAGCGACGGCGCAGCGCGCTGGGAAACACGTGCACCGCTCGCGTCCGGCGAAGGCATGACCGTGGTGCTGCGGTTTCCAAAAGGCATTGTGCAGGCCCCGACTCAAAGCGAAACACTCGGCTGGATGCTGCACGATGCGAAAAGTCCGATCGCGATGGTGGCTACCTGGCTTGCGATGCTGGCGCTTTATCTGTGGCTGTGGACGCGCATCGGCCGCGATGCGCGCGGACGCAGCATCATCGTGCAATACGAGCCGCCCGAGGGTCACTCGCCAGCGGGGCTGCGTTACCTGCGTCAATCCGGCTACGACTCGAACTGTTTCTCCGCCGACGTGGTGGCGCTAGGCGTCGCTGGATTCCTGCGCATCGTCTGCGAGCCGAACCAAACCGGGGAAGTGTGGTCGCTGCAGCGTCTTCCCTCCGCTACCGATGCCAGCACGCTGCCTTACCCGAGCCAGCGCAAGCTGGCAGGATCGCTGTTCGCTGCGGACAAGACCTTGCTCACACTCGATTCGTCGACTGGACGTCAGGTGAGGCAGGCAGTCTACGAGCAGTTCGTGGCGTTGAAAACGCAGTACCAGCCGCGTTACTTCAGGACCAACTCGGTTTGGTCGAAGGTTGGATTGGGCTTCACCGTTTTCTTTCTGTTTTTCTCGTTCTTTCAAACCCAGGGCGACAAAACCATCTTGTTGATTGCGCTGGTGACGACCGCACTGATGGCAGCGACCTGCGGCCTGTTCCATTTCCTGTTGCGCCAAACCACGGCAGAAGGCCGCGCCTTGCTCGATCACATCGAAGGGCTGCGAAGATATTTGGGGGTGGCTGAGCGCGACGAGCTCGCCAACCTGAAATCGCCCGCACCGCAGCTCAATGCCGAGCACTATCAAGCGATGTTGCCGTATGCGATGGCGCTGGACGTCGAGGCCGCATGGACCGCGCGCTTCACCGCCGCCGTGGGTTCTGTCGTGGCCACCGAGGCAGCGCGCTCGGCAGGTTGGATCGGAGGCAAGGGTTTCGCAGGCAACAGCATCAGCCAACTGGGCAATTCGCTCAGCGGCTCTTTCAGCCGTCAGATCGCGTCTTCGGCGACGCCTCCCGGCAGCCGCTCCGGTGGCGGCGGTCGTGGCTCGTCCGGTGGTGGCGGCGGCGGCGGGGGCGGCGGCGGACGTTGAGGAGTCAATCAACCGATTGGTTGAATGTTAGCGCGCTCTTGTGCACCTGCCCTGCCCCATTTTGGGTTAGCTGGAGTTGACTGCATCAGGTGCGCGGCAAACGCATGTCGGGCTGAATCGTCGGTTATGTTGCAAGGCTCAGCTGCCGCCGAGCAGACGCTCTGCGCGCTGGCCAACGGCCCGCATTGCCATCGGCAGTGGCGCACCCGCTGCGATTGAGCGCCTGCACTCCGGCAACAGCTTGATGGCCTGCTCGAATAACGCGAGCACCTCAGGTGTCGCCGATATGCGACGCTCGACCAATCGCACCGCCAGCCGTTCAAGGCTTCCGCAGACGCCTGCCAGACTCGGCGCACCCGCCATCAGGCCCGAGCCCTTGAGGGTATGGAAGGCCCTGCGCAGGCTCTGCAATGTCGTCGGCTCGCCCGGATTGCTGCGCAGAACCGGCAGCAAACTCACCAGGGTCACGTTCAGCTCATCCAACTCGGCAAGAAACACTTCGCGGATGTCCTCATCGAGAACTTCGCGCGGCGCACGCGACAGTGCCCCTGCGGCACGCTGCCAGAGTCTGCCAACCCATGATCCGCAGCGTTCGATCCAGCGAGGCAACACGTCCAGAAGATATCCCCCGTCATCCAGCGTTGAACGAAAGCGCCCAGCTCGCGGTTGTTGCACGACTCGTCTACCCATCCTGCCGGCCCGCGCCCCCCCCGAACTGAAATACGCGCGACCGCGCCTGCATTCTCGCATTGGATGCCCGATTGCGCTGCTCTTCATCCCCTCTGAGTACTGTGGAAACACCACTATGAGCGAATCTATGTCAGACACCGAAGAAGTGACCTCACAGAAGGCCCTACAATCGACTCGCAACGTCCTGTGAAGGGTTCAAGCATCCCCGGAATTGCGTACATTGCCGACCCGCACACTTTTTCTACGGCGTCACCAGGCGGCTGAATCGAGGCTATCCATGACTTTGCAGCAATTTCATGACTTCGAGTCTGCGGGAAAAGCCACACTCGCCTTCCTCCACGGCAGGATCGGCTTCGGACTGTGATTGGTCATGCGCACGCGGGGACACGACTGGATCGTGCTGCAGTCCGAGGACCATGGATATGGCGTGGCGCCTGGCAAGGTGTTCAAGTGGGCCGACTCCTTTTGCTCGGAAATGGTCAAGGGAAACGGACCGAGGGTCGCACCAGACTCGGACATTGTTCCAACTTACGCTTCCGCTCCGATTGCAAATCAGGTTCCGATCCGGGCATACATCGGGGCACCAATAACCTCTGCGGACGGTGAACTGTTTGGAACGCTGTGTGCCATTGATCCGGTAGCACAGCCCGCTGTCCTCGTTGCTGAGCAGGACTTGATCGAACTGCTGGCCTCGATGCTCAGCACAGTACTTTCCACCGAGCTCAGCCTCGCTGAAGAGAGTCGACGCAGCGAACGCCTGGCCGTCGAAGCCCTTGTTGATCCTCTGACGAATCTTTCGAACCGCCGTGCCTGGGATCGACTGATTGCACGAGAGGAAGAACGCTGTCGACGCTATGGCCACGCAGCGGCCGTGTTCGCAATCGATCTGGATGGACTCAAGCAATCGAACGACGACTTCGGCCACGCTGCCGGCGATGCATTAATCTCGCTGGCCGCTGAAGCTCTTCGCGACATAGCCCGCGAAATCGATATTGTGGCGCGATTGGGTGGCGACGAATTTGGCGTTGTTGCGGTGGAGTGTGATAGCGCCGGTGCCGAGATAGTTCTGAAGCGCTTGCGTGATGCGTTCGCTGCTCGAAAGGTGCAAGCCTCCGTTGGCTTCTCGATGCGCAACCCCGAGACGGGCATCACGGTGGCTTGGGCAGATGCTGATGCGAATATGTATGCCGAGAAGAAAGCGAACAAGCGTCTGCCGCCCGCATCTGCCTAGCCGTTCGGTCAAGCGGAAGCCCAAGTCTTGGTTGGGCTTGATTCAAGCGCAACCACTAAGGAGAACACGTTCGTGGCACTGCCTATGATTTCCTCAGCTCCCACTGATTTCGACTTCGTGCTGGGTGACTGGCACGTGAGGCACCGCCGCCTGAGCGAGCGCCTCGTCAATTGCCAAGATTGGGTCGAGTTTGATGGCGTAATGTCCACCCATAAAATACTTGGTGGCTTTGGCAACATTGAAGACAACTGGCTCAATTTTCCGGAGGGTGCATTCCGCGCTGTTGCGATGCGCGCCTTCGATAGCAGCACGGAAACCTGGGCAATCTGGTGGCTGGACGGACGCTTTCCTGGGCAAATGGACTTGCCGGTCAAGGGTCACTTCAAAAACGGTGTCGGTAGCTTCTACGCAGACGACACATTCCAAGGCGTCGCGATTAGGGTCCGCTTCCTTTGGTCACGTCAAGGTCAGCACACCCTTCACTGGGAGCAAGCATTTTCAGTGGACAACGGAAGCAGTTGGGAGACCAACTGGACAATGGAATTCAAGCGGGTGCCTGAGAACTCAAAATAACCAGATCGAAGGGGCGTGGAAACCCGCGCGGCTGATTTACTTAACTTTTGGGAGCTGGCG
>Ga0105044_10001658_pt1 | contig 30092 bp, 30 predicted proteins | sample MAT01_FD_78092 | JGI IMG/M metagenome (GOLD analysis project Ga0105044, IMG submission 78092) | Freshwater microbial communities from Lake Fryxell liftoff mats and glacier meltwater in Antarctica - MAT-01 | ecosystem: Environmental > Aquatic > Freshwater > Ice > Liftoff microbial mat | place...
GCGAAGAAGGCAGCACCCGCGAAGAAGGCAGCACCGGCCAAGAAGGCAGCACCCGCCAAGAAGGCTCCGGCCAAGAAGGCAGCTCCTGCGAAGAAGGCAGCTCCGGCCAAGAAGGCAGCTCCTGCGAAGAAGGCAGCACCCGCCAAGAAGGCTCCTGCGAAGAAGGCAGCTCCTGCGAAGAAGGCAGCTCCGGCCAAGAAGGCTCCGGCCAAGAAGGCTCCGGCCAAGAAGGCTCCGGCCAAGAAGGCTCCGGCCAAGAAGAAGTGAGGCCTTGCGCCACACGGTGATGAATGGGGGGCCACGTGCCCCCCGTTCGCCGTTTTGGAGCAGATTGCTGAACAATGTGGCGATGGACGCGATTTGCGACGACCTTGCCGGCGAACACGACGCTCTTGATGCGGTGGTGGCCGAGCTCACCGAAGCTCGGTGGTCGCTGACCACGCCGGCCGCCGGCTGGGCAATCCGCGATCAGGTCAGCCACCTGTGGTTCTTCGATCAGCGTGCGGCACTCGCGTTGCGCGATCCGGACGGATTCGCCGAGGACATGAAGTGGCTGATGGCGTCGGGCGGCACTGACGCGTCTGTCTCTCCAGGCCGGAACATGACCGGCGTTGAACTGCTTGCAGCCTGGCGGGCCGATCGGGCCGACTTGTTGGCACTTGCACGCACGATCGACCCCGCTGTCCGGGTGCCGTGGTATGGGCCAGCCATGGCGGCGCGATCGTTCATCACTGCGCGGCTGATGGAGACCTGGGCGCACGGGCAAGACGTTGCAGATGCACTGAGTGTGACTCGTCTCCCAACCGCACGGCTGAAGCACGTTGCGCACATCGGGGCGCGAGCGCGTCCGTTCAGCTATCTGATCAATGGCCTCAAGCTGCCGGATGAACCCGTGTACGTCGCACTCACTGCACCTGACGGTTCACTCTGGGAATGGGGCGAGCCGGCAGCGGAACGGGTAACGGGCGACGCGCTGGACTTCTGTCTCGTAGTCACACAGCGTCGCCATCGTGACGACACAGGCCTCGTGGCGGAAGGGCCGAACGCGATCGAGTGGATCGGCATCGCGCAGGCGTTCGCCGGCGCGCCCGGCAACGGCCGCGCGCCCGGACAGTTCAGTAGCTGATCCAGCCCTGAAACCCTCGGAATGGCTGTGCTCGCCTACAGGTCGGTGATGAGCTTGAACAGCTCGGCGCTGCGGACGCCGTAGTGCTCACCGAGGCCGACCAGACGGCTGGTGATGCGCTCGCGGAAAGCGGCGAGCTGTTGCGGATCGACCGCCTTCATCGTGCTCTCGAACTGGCTGGCGTGCGCTGCCAGCGCGTGCAGCTTGTGCTCCACGAACTCGGCGACGTCCTCGACATGGTCGGGTGACTCGGCCTCCCACAACAGCAGCGTGTCGGGGCGGTGCGACGCGAGACCGTGTTCCTTGTTGAAGTGCGGGTCGCGCGCGGCAACGATGCCGTCGCACGCCAAGAGCCCGGCCTCACGATGATCGGGATGCAACCGATAGTGCTTCCACGGGTCGTGCGCCAAGATGACCTGCGGGCGCAGCGTTCGGATGACGCGGGCCACCTCGCCGCGAAGTAGAAGGCTATTGGCCAATTCGCCGTCGACCTGTCCGAGGAACACGACCTCGCCTGCCTTTGCCCCCGACAACCGTCGCGCCGCCTCGCGCTGCTCGGTCTGACGCGCGGCAACGAGCGCAGTTACGTCGGCATCGGGGTTCCACGTGCCCTTCGACCCGTCTGTCAACACCAAGTGGTGCACCACGCAGCCAGCGGCCGCCCACTTGGCCAGCGTCGCGCCGCAGCCGAACTCGACGTCGTCGGGGTGGGCACCGATAGCGAGCGCCGACGCCGGCGTGGGTAGCTCGTAGGTGGTCAGCGAAGGCGATGGGTCAGGTTGACCCGGGTCGTTGGCAGCCATGAGGGCAGCACCTCCTGCACCAGCGGGTGCATCAGATCGGATGGAGTGTCGATGTCGAGTGCCAGCAAGGCGTCGCGCCGGATGCCCACGGGCAGCCCTGCCGCGACTGCGCGAGCGAGATGGCGTTGAAACGACCTGGCGCCGTACTCGAACTCGAAGTTGAACGCAGTCGGGAGTGCTGCAACGTTGGTGCCGTCGTCGCGGGCGTCGGGTACGAGGGTCAGGGTGCCGGGCGAGATGACGTCCACCAGATTGGTAGCCCGGGGCAGGTCGCCATGAGCGACCACGACGTGATCGATACCTCGGCTGCGAAGGTCGGCGACGCTGTAGTTGACGGCTGCGTTGAGGCCTACCCCTGGATGCCACAGCACGGTCGCGGCGTGAGCCGTGGCCCAGTCCGCAACCGACTCGCTATCGCAGGCAACGAACACCGGTAGCTCGCCGGCGGCTGCAAGAACGCGCTCGGCCGTCCAACGCGCCAAGGCTTCGCGCTCGGTGGGGGAGAGCACTGGACCGAGCCTTGCCTTGGCATCGGCGAAGGCCTTCACCGGCACGAGGACAACAGCATTCACACGTGCAGCGTAGAGGGCGCAACCGCCGCCGAGACTGCCATCGGCGGACCCGACACGGCGTACGCTGTCCGCATGTCGATCAATGTCGCGGTCATCGGGGCGGGCTCGTGGGGGACGACGGTTGCCGCACTCGCCGCTGCGAACACGCCGACCGTGCTGTGGGCGCGACGGCCCGAACTGGCAGCGTCGATCACCCGCGATCATGTCAACGTCGACTACCTCTCGCAGTTCGAACTGCCCGCCCATTTGTCTTCCACCGCTTCCCTGGAGGAGGCCGTTGCCCGCGCTGATGTGGTGGTGATGGCGGTGCCCTCGCACGGCTTTCGAGAAGTGGCGGCCGAGGCGGCGCGGTCGTTGCGGCCCTGGGTGCCGGTGGTCAGTCTTACGAAGGGCTTGGAGCGCAATTCCGGTAAGCGCATGAGCGAGGTCATTCGCGACGAGATGCCGGGCCACCCGGTGGCGGTGCTCACCGGCCCCAATCTGGCAAAGGAGATTCTCAGCGGCCAGCCGGCGGCCAGTGTGGTTGCCATCGACAACACCGACATCGCGGCCGAGCTGCAGCGCATCTTCAGTCGCCCCACGCTGCGCATCTACACCAACAGCGATGTCGTTGGCTGCGAGATCAGCGGTGTCGTCAAGAACGTCATTGCAATCGCAGCCGGCATGGCTGAGGGAATGGGATTCGGCGACAATACGCGAGCAACCATCATCACTCGCGGTCTTGCCGAGATGACACGGTTGGGCATCGCCATGGGCGGGCAGGCCGGCACGTTCGCTGGATTGGCCGGCATGGGCGACTTGATCGCAACCTGCTCGTCCAAGCAGAGCCGCAACAACATGGTCGGACTCGAGCTGGGCCAGGGAAAGTCGATCGAGGAAGTGTTGGCGGGAATGAGCATGGTTGCCGAGGGCGTGAAAAGCTCGCCGAGTGTTCTCGACCTCGCTCGTCGCTACGGAGTGGATATGCCGATTGCCGAGCAGGTGGTGGCCGTGTGTCATCAGGGCCGCCCGGCCCGAGAGGCGTTGGGCTCCCTGATGCAGCGCACTCGTAAGAGCGAGATGGAATGAGCAGCAACATGGAATCCGGCACTGCGCCTGGCGGTGTCATCCCCGGAATAACTACCGGCGTCACCGGTGGCGGTTGGCGCGGCAACGTCACACGGTGGGGCGGCATCGAACCGTGGGGCGACGGTGCTCCTCTCGACTGGCACATTGCGGCCGACGACCGCTGGCACAGCCCGCAGCGCGAGGCTGCTGTTCGACAGCGCCGAATCGACGGTACGGCTGTGGTGGAAACACGCGTGCGCATCCCCGACGGCGATGCTGTGCAGCGCGTGTACTCGGTTCCCGACCGGGGCGGGCTCACCATCATCGAGGTGGAGAACGAGTCGCCACTGCCCATCGCTGTTGCGTTCACACACGGAGCGCTGCGGTCCGCGCGCGCGCCCACCGCACCTATCGAAGGCATCACCTTGCCGGAGGGCAGTGTGGCGTTTCCTGTCGGTCATCACGCAACGCTGACGGTTGCCCTGGCGCACGATGGAAGCGGCGCCGGCATCCTGCACGGTGGGCTACCGACAGCGGCAGGCGTGGCGCGTGGGTGGCTCGCCACCGTGGAACGCGCAAGCCGATTGTTGCTTCCCGATGCGGCGCTCAGTGAACGCTTCATCGCCGAACGTTGCGAATTGGCACTGGTGGGCCCGGAGCATCCGGACAACGACCCGGTGGGCTTCCTGCTCGGCGTCGGCCAACTGGTCCGCATGGGCGAAAAGGCAACTGAGTGGATTCCGGACCTGGCGCACGCGTTGGAGCTGGCTGCGAAGTCGGCCGAGCCGAACTGGGCACTCAGTGCCGCACTCGACGCTGCTGACCATGTGTTGGTGGTGGCCGCGGAGAAACGAGCGCGCCGCGATCTCCTCGCTCTCAGCAGCCGACTTGCCTGCTCGCACGTACTGCCCCTCGGTGCTCCCGCCGATTGCGCGTACTTCATCACATGGGTAGAGCGGCTGATCGCCGACGTGCACAGCGAGGGCGGTCGACTGCTGCCCAGCGGTATGCCCGCCGGTTGGGAAGGCAACAACTTCGAGGTCTACGGATTGCCAACCGGCGCGCTCGGTTCGGTCTCGTTCGCAGTGCGTTGGCACGGCGAACGCCCAGCTGTGCTCTGGGAGCAGAGCGGCCCGCCGGTGACGCTCTCGGCCCCCGCAATCGCCCCGGGCTGGCAGACCACTGACGTGAAGGGTGAGGCCCTGTGGCCGCAGCCAGACGGCCTCGTTCCGGTCGCTCGACCCCAGAGCGATGAGCCTGTCGACGTCGTACACGACATCACGCCGGCCATCCTCCCCCCAGTACCGGGCGAGGGTGAGTCCTTCAGCTGATGTGTGACTGTCTCGTCGCCATGCCCCAGGCGACCGGCGGTCCGTTCACGTTGTTCGCAAAGAACAGTGACCGTCCGCCTGCCGAGCGGCAGGTCGTCGAGTGGTCGCCGCCGCGTCGCGACACCGGCTTGCTGCTGACGACCCACATCGAGATCGACCCACACACCACGGACACGCTGGGGTGTGTGCTGTCGCGCCCGGCGTGGGGTTGGGGTGCCGAGCACGGCGTGAACGAAGCCGGCGTCGCCATCGGCAACACAACGGTCTATACCACCCTCGATCCGCGCGGTGCCCCCAACGGGCTGACCGGCATGGACCTGTTGCGGCTGGCGCTCGAGCGAGGGAACAGTGCGGCTGACGCTGTCGACATCATCACGTCCATGCTGGCGCGATACGGCCAAGGAGGCAGCGGCCACGACCCGACCCTGGTCCTCGGCGGTCGGCCGTACTGGAACTCGTTCCTGGTGGCGTCGGCCGGAACCGCATTCGTGATCGACACCAGCGGCAGTGAGTGGGCGGTTGAGGAAGTGGTGGACGCTCGAGCTGTCTCCAATCGCACCACGATTCCGGCGTTCGATGCGACGCACCGTCACCCCCGCCAACCTGTTGCGCAACTGGTCGACCCTCGGTGGCACGCCTCGCAACGCGTGCTCGCTGAGCGCCCGGTCACGGTTGCCGCACTGCAGGCTCACCTGCGCTCACACGATTCGTGTGCCGAGCCTGGGTGGAGCGTGTGCATGCACGTGGACGGGGTGGAGGCCACTACGGCCTCGATGATCGTCGCGCTACGGCCGCAGGCGGCCCCGCTGGTGTGGGCGCTCACCGGCCATCCGTGCACCGGCGAATACGTGGCGTTCGGGTTCGACGACGCAGCGACGATCGACCTCACCGACGTTTAGGCGAGATGGGCCCCAGATCCCAGGCCCCAAGCCTCAGGCCTCAGGCGCGGCGTCGCGCAGCGAGAGAGCGTCGACCACCGCGCGCAGTTTGGCCACCACCGCGTCGATGATGTCCGGGTCGTCTGTGTTGCCGTCGGCATCCAGACGGTCGCCGATCATCGACAATCGCACCTGGGGCTCCTCGATGATCGAAGCGCCCATGAAGCCGAGCACCGGCGTGACGCTGTTCTGCGAATTCTGCCCGCCAGAGCGGCCAGCGGCGCTCAGGAACGCAACTGCGGTGCCGGCGATGGCACGGTCCGAGGGCGGGCGGGTTGCCCAATCGATGGCGTTCTTCGCGAGTGCAGTCGGCGTGCCGTTGTATTCGGGCATACCGATGATGAGTGCATCGGCACCGCGCAGGGTGCTCCACCACCGCTGCACGATCTCTGGCGGGTCTGTCTCCAGATCGGGGTTCATCCACGGCAGCTGGTCGACCCAGTCGATGATCTCGATGGTCAGCTCGGCAGGTGCGACGCGCTGAGCGAGCCGGATGAGTGCGGTGTTGGAACTGCCGGTGCGCAGACTGCCACTGAAGGCGATGGCGCGAAATGTTGGGGAAGTCACTTCTCAAGTATGCGGTCGGGTCGCCGCGATCCGAACGGCCTTCCGTATCTATTTATTAACGAGACAACCACCACCGAGAAGTTTCAAGAGCACGGTGGTCGGCTGAAGACCGACGACGTCGACTTCGATGCCTTTCGTCGCACGCCCTTGCACCCCGGTCATCTTCTGGGCGCTTGGTCGCTGCGTCGGTGAGGCTCCCGCCCACCCCACCGTCGGTCATCGCCGTCGTGGAGACCGGTGCTACGGCTCGAGAATCGCCGGTTGCCCCACTGTGATGGTGCCCGGTTCCAGGACGGTGGCGTACACGCGACTCACGTCGCCGCGCTCGTGGTGCATCACCTCGAACTCGCCGCCCGTGAACCACGGCTTGTTCTGAAAGCAGGGCAGTGCGTAGGCGCTGATCTCGCACAGGACGTCGCCGATGCGCAGTCGTGCTCCGGCGCGGACATCCGCCCACGGCAGACCGGAGAGCGTGATGTTCTCGCCGGCGAGTCCGGGTGCAATCGGGTGGCCCTCGGCGTGGAGTGCGGCGATCACTTCGGTGCTCCACAGGCACAGCGCCTGCCATGGCCGGCCATGATGTACGCGAGTTGCCTGGCGGTCGCCGACAACGCCGCGCCACTCGACGTCCACTCGGTCGACGGGCGTCTTGGGGAGCCCACCCTCGGACAGATTGAGCTGCGCAACGGTGCCTTCAGTGCGCACCGGCAGTTGCCCAGCGGCCCTCAGGGCCGGGCCGGCAGCTGACCAACTGGCCCATACGAGTTGCACGTCAGTGGCAAGGTCGCCGGTGAGCGTGGGGTAGATGGCGTCCAGAACGGTCGAGTCGCGACCCTGCGCAAAGAGCGCCCATACGTCGTCCAGGTTGGCGACCGTTCGTCGGGCGTCGGTCTCGGTGAAGGTGTATGGCCCGATGGAGTGCATGGGGCACACCGTAGGCTGGCGACGTGTCGATCACAGAGCACGACTTTTCCGATCTGAAGCTGACCGAGTGGACGTCGTGCGGCGGGTGCGCAGCCAAGTGGGGCGCCTCGCTGCTCACCGACCTCGTGCGCGACATGCCGTCGGGTGCCGACCCATCGTTACTGGTCGGCCTCGCACCCTTCGATGATGCGGCGATCTATCAGGTGGCACCCGACGTCGCCCTGGTCAGCACCACCGACTTTTTTCCGCCGTTGGTCGACCATCCCTCCGACTTCGGCGCCATCGCTGCGGCCAACGCGTGCAGCGATGTGTTTGCGATGGGCGGCCGCGTTGTCATCGCTGTCAACATTGCCGCCTTCCCCGAGCACTTCCCGCGCGAGGCCATCGTCGCCATTTTCGATGCTGCCGCAGCGGTCGTCGCCGAAGCCGGTGGCACCATCGCCGGCGGTCACACCATTCGTAACCCGGAGCCGATCTTCGGGCTCGCGGTACAGGGTGTCGTGCACCCCGACCGAGTGTTCCGTAAGGGTGGCGCGCAACCGGGTGACGTGTTGGTGCTCAGCAAGCCGGTGGGTACTGCACTTGCGCTCGCTGGCGGCTCGGCAACGGAAAAGGCTGCTGCAATCGCTGGTATGCGCCGGCTGAACCGTGGGGCATCCGAGGAGCTGCAAGCGTTGGGTGCGGCCGTGCACGCTGTCACCGACGTCACCGGCTACGGCCTTGCCGGCCATGGCTGGGAGATGGCCGAGCGCAGCGGCGTGCAGGTGATTGTCGAGACCGATGGCATCGTGGCCTACCCGGGGGCACGTGAGGCCGCCGAGCGCGGCGTGCGCACGGGCGGCGACCCACGCAACCGCGAGTACGTCGCCGACTTCGTGCGCAGCACGGCGAGCGCGGCCGGTGAGGCGCTGTGCATGGACCCGCAAACGTCCGGTGGGCTGCTGGCGGCGGTGCATCCGTCGGTGGTGGCGTCATTGAGTGAAGGTTGGTGGCGTGTGGGTGAGGTTGCTGCCGGCCCAGCAGCCATCGTCTTGATCTGATGGCCGGTCGCGCTCCCACTCGCCAGATGGAGATGGAGCTGTGGGCGGCCGGGCATGACGTCATCGTCGGTATCGACGAGGTGGGTCGCGGTGCATGGGCCGGTCCGCTGATGGTCGGGGCCGCCATTCTGCCACGCGACAAACGTGTCAACGGTGTGCGCGACTCGAAGATGCTGTCGGAGAACAACCGCGAGTTCCTGTTCGACCGCATCGCAGATTGGTGCGATGCGTGGGCCGTCGGCGGCGCGAGCCAGGAGGAATGCGACGAGTTGGGCATGGCTGCCGCACAGCGGCTGGCCACCCGGCGCGCACTCGATTCGCTGAGTGTGCCGCCCGACGCCGCGGTGGTGGATGGCAAGTGGAACTTCGTGTCGCCGCACGTGCCACACGTAGAGATGCGCGTGAAGGCCGACCGCATTTGCCTGTCGGTCGCGGCGGCCAGTATTTTGGCGAAGGTGACGCGTGATCGCGTCATGCGCGAGGCCGCCCAGCACTATCCGCAATGGAGCTTCGAGACCAACAAGGGCTATCCGTGCCCGCTCCACAAGGCTGCGCTGCAGGGTTACGGCCCATCGGCGATTCACCGACGCAGCTGGGTGTTCATGGATCACTTCGTGCCGTGGCCTGGCGTGCCACGTGTCGTTCCGTTCGGTCTGCGCACCAATCAAACGGTGCTGTTCTAGCCACCGCCGAGCGGCTACGTCAGGCAGGGGACCAGATTTCGCCAGCGTTGTTGGTGGCGCCGTTCATGGCGCCGCCATACAACGATCCGTGGTGGTCGATGTATGAGTTTCGCGCACGTTCGGCCCCGAAGTACCTTGGTCTGTTCGGAGCTGGCCTGCCGTCAGGCGTGGGTGAGGGCTTGTTCCAGGTCGGCGACGAGGTCGGCCGCGGTTTCGATGCCGACCGACAGGCGCAACAGGTTGTCGGGTACCTCCAAAGGCGAGCCTGCGGCCGACGCGTGGGTCATCTGGCCCGGGTGCTCGATCAGGCTTTCGACCGCACCAAGGCTTTCCCCCAACGTGAACAGCTCGGTGGCCGCGGCCACTCGCAGCGCGGCCTCCTGTCCAGCTCGCAGGGTGAAGCTGACCATGCCACCGAAGTCTCGCATCTGTTTTGCCGCTGCGGCATGGCCCGGGTGGTCGGGCAGTTGCGGGTACAGCACCTGCTCGACCGCTGGGTGCCCGATGAGCAGATCCACAACGGCTCGCGCATTCGAGCAGTGACGTTCCATTCGGATCGCCAGTGTCTTCACGCCGCGCAAGGCCATGTAGCAATCGAATGGTGCGGGCACTGCGCCGGCGGCGTTCTGTGTGTAGCGCAGGCGCTGGCTGAGCTCGTCGTCGTCGAGTGCAAGGAAGCCGCCGACCACGTCACTGTGGCCACCGAGGTACTTCGTGGCCGAGTGCACCACAATGTCGGCACCCAACGCCAGAGGCTGCTGCAGGTAAGGCGTGGCGAACGTGTTGTCGACCACCACCACTGCGCCTCGCGAGTGTGCGAGCGCGGCGATGCCTTCGATGTCGAAGCAGCGCAGCATCGGGTTGGTGGGGGTTTCCAACCAGATCAGCTTCGTGTCGTCCGGCCAGGCCGCCGAAAGACCGTCGACATCGAGCAGGTCGACCGCTGTCCACGGGAGTTGCGTGTGCACCTTGCTGATCAGGCGATAGGTGCCGCCGTATGCGTCGTTGCCCAGTAGCACCCGTTCACCGGCGGCGAGAAGGCGCAGGACGTTGTCCTCAGCTGCCAGTCCGCTGGCGAACGCAAGACCGTGCTCGGCATCCTCCAGCGCAGCTACTTGCGTCTCGTACGCGGTACGCGTGGGGTTGCCGCTGCGGCTGTACTCATAGCCGCGGTGCTGGCCCACCTGTGCCTGCTGGAACGTGGTACTGAGGCTGATGGGTATGACGACCGCACCAGTCACGGGGTCGGGGTCCTGACCGGCGTGAATTGCCGCCGTCTCGAAGCCCCATGTGGATTGCTGCTCGAACTCACCCATTGCTCAACACCTCGAAGTAGCTCAATAGATCGGATCGGGTGAGCACGCTCAGCGGGCGGCCACCCGACAACACCAGCAACGCCGGCGAGACATCCAACATCGCCACTGCCAGCGCCACCTGCTGCCCGGCGCCGATGGTGGGCAGCTTTGGCCCCATGATGTGTTCGACCGCTGAATCCAGGACTGCGGCGTTGCGAAAGACGGCCTCCATCAGCGCCAGCTCGTCGACCGCACCGGCCACCTCGGCAGCGGCGAACGGGGGAGTGTTCTTGCAGACCGGCAGCTGGCTGATGCCGTTCGCACGCATCAACTCGATGGTGTCGCGCACACTCGTCGATGGGTTGACAAAGAGCAGCGACGGCGTGTCGCCGCGGGCATCGAGCACCGCTGCAATGCATTCGTCGCAGTCGCGGACGAAACCGAAATTGGCCATCCACTGGTCGTCGAACACACGCGACAGATAGCCGCGCCCACTGTCCGGGTTGAGCACGACGACGATGTCGTCGGGGCCCGCAGCCTTCGCGACGCGGATGGCGGTGGCCACTGCCATGCCGCCAGAACCGCCGATGAGAATGCCTTCCTTGCGGCTGACCTCGCGCGCCGTGAGAAAGCTCTCCTCGTCGGTGATCGCGATGACCTCGTCGTACAGCTCGGGCGCCCATGCAGCAGGGTAGAAGTCCTCGCCGACGCCCTCGACCAGATACGGCCGGCCGGAGCCGCCACTGAACACCGACGCGTCGGGGTCGCCGGCGACGATTCTGATTGCAGGGTTTTGGGCCTTGAGGTAACGGGCCGTGCCGGTAATGGTGCCGCAGGTGCCCGCTCCGGCGACGAAGTGCGTGATTCGGCCACCGGTCTGTGCCCACAGTTCTGGCCCTGTGGTCTTCTCGTGTGCCAGCGGGTTGTTGGGGTTGGCGTACTGGTTGGGCCGAAATGCCCCGCGCTCGACGGTGAGCCGTTCGGCGACCCTGTAATAGCTGGTGGGGTCGTCGGGAGGTACGGCTACCGGGCAGACCACGACCTCTGCTCCGTACGCACGCAGCAGGCTGACCTTCTCGGGGGCGACCTTGTCCGTCATCACGAACACACACTTGTAGCCGCGCTGGGCGGCCACGATGGCCAGCCCCACACCGGTGTTACCACTGGTCGGCTCGACGATGGTTCCGCCCGGAAGTAGCTCGCCGGAGCGCTCGGCGGCGAGGATCATTTCCAGAGCGGGCCGGTCCTTCGCCGAGCCACCGGGGTTGGTGGTCTCCATCTTCATCGCCAAGACGCAGGTGATGCCGTGGATCTCGCTGATGCGCTTCAAGCGCACGAGCGGCGTGTTGCCAATGGTGTCGATGACGCTGTCGGCAATGTTGGTGCCGTGCAGTCGCAGATCAGTTGAGTCGTTGCCCCAGGCCATGATCGGAGGGTACTGGCGTGCGCTGTGCAGCGCTGGAAAAACCTCCATCGGTCGTCCTGCGGTCGAACGACATGCGATGGAGGGCCCAACGAGTTGTGGCTGGGTTGAAACCATCGAGCGAGATGGTCATGGGTGGCGGGCGAGGGTGATGGCGCCAAGGGCCAGCTGCGCGCTCATCGATGCCGCGCAGTCGGCGGGAACGGCTACCTCCAGCACTACTTCGCTGACCACTGCCGCTCTACCGTCGCACCACGCATGTCCACTGCCGAAGACGCTGACGACGTCGCCGGTGGTCAGACCTGGGGCACCGTCGGCAGGGACGGCGAAGACGACCCAGTCGGCCGGGAAAAGCCCGTCGACCGCTACGTCGGCCTCCACCACTATCTCGCCGTCTGCGATCGACCGTGCGGCGACGGCATCGGCCGAAAGCGATGACACGGCGCTCGCCGGCACCATCGCAATCGGATAGTCATCTTCGGCGGCACGCACGGTGTCGCCCGCCACGAGTGGCTCGCTGACGACCCACACCGTGCGCGTCTCGCCCCAGCTGTCGCGCCTGCGCGTGACCTGCGCCTGAGCGCCGGCGACGCTCGACCAGACCGCAATCCCACATGCACCGACGATCAGCCAGTAGAGCCACGGCCGGCGCGCGAAGAGCATCCGAAGCTGAGGGAAAATGGACATGGCGTACCTCCGCAACCACACAGGTGAAGCGCGACCAACAAGGGTGCGCCGTGCTCGGGGGAAGCCGCTTCAGCGCACCATATCGGCGCGCATTCGATTCGGTGACTCAGTCGCTGCCGGAGCTGGACTTGGAACTGCTGGTCGACGCTGGTGTGGTTGCGGGTGCGGCCGGAGTGGGCGCTGACGAGCTGCTGGAATCGCCACTGGGCGACGGGGTGGAGGCAGCAGCGGAGCTGGACGAGGAGCTGTCCGTCGACCCGGCCTTCGAGGACGAGCCGGAACCACCGCGGCTGTCGGTCTTGTAGAAGCCCCCGCCCTTGAAGGTGACGCCAACGGGCAGAAACACCTTCTTGACCGGCAGCGTGGCCCCCGAACCAGGGTGCACGGCCTCAGTGAGTGCGTCGTCGCTGAAGGACTGCTGGACTTCGATGGTCTCACCGGTATCGATGAACTTGTAGACGTATGTGGGCATCGGTGGCTCCGGTGGCTGTCGGTGACAGCTGGTTCTAGCAGTCGGGCAGTGCGAGTGCTAACGCTACCCGGCACTCGGCCCATAGAGTGAGGCGATGCGGGCACGAACGGCAGTGATTCCGGCGGCAGGGATGGGTACCCGGTTCTTGCCGGCGACGAAGGCGGTGCCCAAGGAACTGCTGCCCATCATCGACACGCCTGCGTTGCAGCTCATCATCGACGAAGCTGTCGGGGCAGGTATCGAGCATGTCGTGGTCGTCACCAGCCATGCCAAGCCTGCCATCGAGGCCTACTTCGCCGAAGCGCCGGAGGTTGTCGCCAAACTGCGCGCCACCGGTCGTCACCTGGTGGCGGACCGTCTCGAGCGCATCGGTCGCGATGTACGCGTCACCTTCGCCTATCAAGACGAAGCGCTTGGTCTTGGTCATGCGGTCGGCTGCGCTCGCGAGGCAGTGGGGGACGAACCCTTCGCGGTGCTGTTGCCCGACGAGATCATGGGCGACTCCAGCCTGCTCGCCCAGATGTGCGATCTGAACTCAACCACCGGTGGCAGCGTCGTGGGCCTCAAGCGGGTGTCGATGGCTGAAGTGTCCGCGTACGGGGTGGTCGACGCGTCCAATGCGCTCGGCGACGACGGCGTGATCGGCATCCGCACGATGGTCGAGAAGCCGGCGATGGCCGATGCCCCCAGCGACCTCATCATCATTGGCCGCTACGTGCTCACCCACGACATCTTCGACAAGATCAAGGCCGTGCAGCCAGGTGCCGGCGGCGAGATTCAGCTCACCGATGCGCTGCGCATGCAGGCCGCTGCCGGTCCGTTCCACGGGGTGCTGCGCGACATCCGCCGCTACGACACGGGTACCCCGCTGGGATGGCTCACGGCGGTCGTCGAGATTGCGCTCGACGACGAGCAGATCGGTGCCGACTTCCGTACGTGGTTGCACGCTCGTGTGTAAGGGCCGTACGACGTTCGTCAGGACAACCGGCGGAACATTGCCGGATGGTCGAGGACGAGGCCAAATTCGTCGACCTCCAACTCGGCGCTGACACCGGTCTCCAGTTGTTCGACCAACCAGCGATGCGAGCCGATCCGTGTGTAGCGCTGAGCGTCCTTGCGTACGCCCAGCGTCTCGGGGTCGACGTACACGACCGGCAGCTCGGCGCCGTGACCTTCGTGGAGCGGGAGCCGGCGGATCGGTAGTGCGTGGGTGAATGGTGTGCATGCCATGTCGACGTCGTAGCAACCGTCCAGCTCGGTGCGGTGGGCACCGTTCATCTCGCCCCACCGGCCGCTGCCATCGGTGGCCAACCACAGGTCGGGTTCCTCCAGATCGCGGAAGAGCAGGAACTGGCGGACCTGCCACATCGGCGACAACCGCAACACGTACTGCACGTTTTCGCGGCCGACCTGGCCGCTGACCGTGAAGCCTTCGTTCTCCCACAGAATGGTCGTGGTCTCCTCGCCGTCACCCTCCCACGTTGCCCAGCGTGCAACGTGACCCATTGGCTCATGGGCGGCGGGGAACGGGGAGTACGACGTCACCTGCCCCACGGTACCGTTGCGGTGTGATCGACATCACCGAGGCCCGCCGCCATGTGCTCTCCCGCTGCCCTGCGGCGGCGCCGCAACAGTTGCCGTGCCGCGATGCCACCGGCCTGATCCTGGCAGCGGCGGTCGTTGCGGCGGAGGACGTGCCCCCGTTCGCGAACAGCGCGGTGGATGGCTACGCAGTCGTCGCTGTGTCGGTCGCAACGGTGCCCGTCGACCTGCCTGTCGTCGGCGAGGTCGCAGCGGGTGCGTACACCGAACGCGTGCTGCAGCCTGGCGAGGCCATCCGCATCATGACCGGGGCGCCTGTTCCGGCAGGGGCCGATGCCATCGTGATGGTGGAGGACACCGAGCTGCTGGGTGACCGCAGTGTGGATGGCTCAGTATGTGTTCGCATTCGGGCCTCCCCGACCGCTGGAGTCGCGGTGCGCGGCGTTGGCGAGGACGTGCGTGCAGGCACAGCGCTGTACCCCGCTGGCACCTTCGTGACTCCGGCGGTCGCGGGTGTGCTGGCCAGCGTGAATGCGGCCGTGGTAGTGGTGGTTCCGCGAGTTCGGGTCGCTGTCCTGAGCACCGGCGACGAGCTGATCGACGATGGGTCGCCCTTGCAGCCGGGCCAGATCCGCGAGAGCAACCGCACCATGCTCCTGGGCGCAGTACGCGACGCTGGTTGCGAGGCGGTCGACCTCGGAATCGTGCGTGACGATGAAGCCGTGCTGGAGCAAGTACTGCGCTCCGCTGCGTCCACATGCGATGCAATCGTCACCAGTGGCGGCGTCAGCATGGGCGACTACGACGTCGTGAAGGCGGTGCTGTCCCGCATCGCCGACATGCGGTGGATGCAGATCGCGATCAAGCCGGCCAAGCCGTTCGCGTTCGGTTTGCTGGCCGCCGATCAGCGACGGGTCCCGGTGTTCGGACTGCCCGGTAATCCGGTCAGCTCGCTGGTCAGCTTCGAACTGCTCGCCCGCCCTGCATTACGCCAGATGATGGGCCATACGGCAATCGACCGTCTGACGATTCCGGCCGTCACCGACGATGGACTGCAGCGCCGTCCTGACGGCAAGACCCACTACGTGCGGGTGCTCGCTGCGTTCGGCGACGACGGGCGAGTGCACATTCGATCTGTCGGGGCCCAAGGCAGCCATCAGCTGGCGGCCACCTCGCAGGCGAATGCGATTGCAGTCGTGGTCGATGGCGAAGGTGTTGCGGTCGGCGGCGACGTTCCCACGATGTTGCTGTCGTTGTCGTGAACGTGTCGGTAATGTGACGCGATGGACCTGATCGACCCGTTCGGTCGCACCATTCGTGACCTGCGCATTTCAGTCACCGACCGCTGCAACTTCCGCTGCACGTATTGCATGCCAGAAGAAGGCATGCAGTGGGTGCCGCGCAGCGATGTGCTCACGTTCGAGGAGATCGAACGGCTAGCCCGTATCTTCGTCGAGCGATTCGAAGTCGACGGACTGCGCCTCACCGGTGGCGAGCCGACCATGCGGGCCCACCTGACGGTGCTGGTCGGCAAGTTGGCACAGCTGGGGGTGGATCTGTCGATGACCACCAATGGCTCCACCCTGCGCAACATGGCGCACGAGCTGCGTGATGCCGGTCTGCGGCGAGTCAATGTCAGTCTCGACACGCTCATGCGCGAAAAGTTCCATCGGATGACCAAGCGCGACGAGTTGGAGCGTGTGCTCGATGGCATCGAGGCGGCGAAGGAGGCTGGCTTCGCGCCGGTCAAGATCAACGCCGTCATCGAGCGTGGCGTGAACGACGACGAGATCGTCGATCTCGCACGCTACGGCCGAGACAACGACGTGGAGATGCGCTTCATCGAGTTCATGCCGCTGGATGCCACCGGTCACTGGCTCAACGACAAGGTTGTTGGCCAAGACGAAATCGTTGCCGCTCTCTCGGCCGAGTTCCCATTGGAGTCGGTGCCCGCTCGTGGCGCCGCACCGGCCGATCGTTGGCGCTACCTCGACGGCCGCGGCATGGTCGGCGTCATCCCGACGGTGACCAAGCCGTTCTGTGGCGACTGTGATCGCGTGCGCATCACTGCCGACGGTCAGTTCCGTACGTGCCTGTTCGCGACGACTGAGTTCGGCCTGCTGAAGATGATGCGTTCCGGCGCCTCCGACAATCAGGTCGCGGACGAGATCCAGCGCGCGGTCGGCACCAAGTGGGCCGGCCACCAGATCAACCAGGTCACCTTCGTCAAGCCCCGCCGCTCGATGAGCCAAATCGGCGGTTAGTCCTCAAGTTGCCCAACGCTGGCACGGAATGTTGCCCCAGCGTTGAGATTCGGTGCCAGCGTTTCGGTTCCTCGATCAACGGGCACGATGGCGCGACTGGGTGAACACGAGGTACTACAGTTCCGTGACAGATGAGTGACCTGACTTTCACACACCTCGACCCCATGGGTCGGGCTCGCATGGTCGACGTGACGCCGAAGGATCCGACACATCGTCGGGCCGTAGCTCGCGGTCGTGTGTTCATGCACCCGGCCACGACCGCCGCCGTCGTCAACCGCGAGGTGAAGAAGGGCGACGTCCTGGCCGTAGCGCGTGTCGCTGCCATCCAAGCCGCGAAACGAACCAGTGACATGATTCCGCTCTGTCACCCGCTGCTCGTGGGGTCGGTGAATGTCAACTTCGAGATCGGTGATGATTTCATCGAGATCGAAGTTCAGGTCGACACGGTCGACCGCACCGGCGTCGAGATGGAGGCGTTGCACGCCTGCGCAATCGCCGGTTTGACCATTTACGACATGTGCAAATCAGCCGACAAGGCGATGGTGATCGGCGAAATTGCACTCTGGGAGAAAACAGGCGGGCGGTCCGGTACGTACCGACGACCCGCTAACATTGCGCCCGATGTTACGAAAGTAGTAGAACCGTAATGAATCGGATGTCAACAGTTGCCCCAAAGTTCGGCTACCAGACACCCGGAGGATTCTTGTGAACACCATGATCTCAACACTCACCCCCATCCCCGCCGATACGACAGGCTCAATCTGATGCAGCCAATCGTGCTCCTCGCCGTCGCCGCCGTCTGGGCCGCCGTCATCATCCCGCCGCTCCTGCGATCACGGGTCGAGAACAGGCCCAACTCGTCGGTCACCGATTTCCGTCGTCAGCTCTCCACACTGCAGCGAGCAGTCCCCACTCGCACCATGGTGCCGATGCGCAGCATGGCTCGCCCGTTGGCGCAGGCGCCCCAGCAGCGCCAGATGGTGCATGGTCAGCCCGGCCAGGTGCGTCGTTCGCCGGTCATGAACTCGGCGTCGATGACTGGTGGTGCGCCGCAGCGCAGCCACGGTGGCGTCCAGGCCGACAACACAGCTGGCCACCGCCAGATGCACCTGCACAAGGTCAGCCAGCGTGAAGTCCTGCGCCGCCGCCGTGCCAACGTGCTGTTCATTCTCGTCGTCACTGTTGGCATCACCGGCTTCCTCGCCGCCACTACGCATGCCAATGCCATGGTCTACGCCTTCGCTCTCTCGTTCGTTTCGTTGTGCGGGTACTGCTACAAATTGGTGCAGTTGCGCAATTACGAGGTCGACCGCAGCTACGGCGAGCAGACCTGGTTCAACGCCGCCTGACACCGCTACACTCGGCTCTCCAACCGGGGGTGTAGCTCAGTTGGCAGAGCGCAGCAATCGCACTGCTGAGGCCCGGGGTTCAATTCCCCGCACCTCCACCCGGATGTTCGAAGCCCTTCCCGCACGGGAAGGGCTTCCTACGTTGGGCATGCGATGTCCGAGACCAGCCAACCGTTTCTCTTCCAGGCGACGCTCGACCTCGGCGACAGCGAAGAACGTTCGTATGCGATGCCGATCCCCTTTGACGATCAAATCCCCATGCGACAGCGGCTGGAGTCCGCGTGTGCTGTGCTCGGCGAGGGTGGCACATTCAACGAGGGGTAGACGTCACGTGGCACGAAGCGACAACGCGAGTCGCTGCGGATAGCGTGTCGTGCACTTCGAAGGGAGGTCCCACCCCATGGACCGAATCTTGATCGACGACCTGCGTGTACTGACTGTGATCGGCGCTCTGCCACACGAACGTGAGATGGCGCAACCCATCCGAATCGACCTGTCCATCGGCGTCGACCTGCACGAGGCCGGCCGCAGTGACGACCTTGCGGCCACCGTGCACTACGGGCTGGTGTGCGAGCGCGTCACCGAACTCGCTCGCGACAGCAAGGACATTTTGCTCGAGCGATTGGCCGCCAAGGTGGCCGATGTCGTCCTGGAGTTCGACCTAGTCGACGAAGTGGAAGTCACGCTGACAAAGCTGCGCCCGCCCGTCTCCGAGAGCGTGCAGAGCACTGCGGTCAAGATCGTGCGCACCCGTGCAGAAGCCGCTGCGCCACCGCTCGTCGCCCACAGCGCGTTCATCGCACTGGGCAGCAACCTGGGCGACCGCGAGCGCTACCTACGCTTCGCAGTCAGCGAGCTGAGCAATGTCGTAGCAATGTCGCAGGTGTTCGAGACTGCCCCCGTCGGCGGGCCCGACGATCAGGGTGCCTATCTCAACATGGTCGTCCAGATCGAAACGCCGCTCGACCCGTACGCGCTGATTCGCCGTTGCCAGCGCATCGAGGCCAACGCACTGCGCCAGCGCATCGTTCACTGGGGCCCGCGCACGCTCGATGTCGATCTTCTGTTCTACGACGACATCAGCATCGCCAGCGAGGCGCTCACCGTGCCGCACCCGCGCGTCTTCGAGCGTCGCTTCGTGCTCGCGCCGCTCAGCGAAGTGGCACCGCAGCTGTGCCCGGTCGAATGGGACGCTACCCTGCCGCCCAGCGAAATTCACGCCCGCGGACCGCTCGCCCTGTAGATGCCTACGTACCTATTCGCCGGCAATGCGGCGCTCGAGAGAGCGCACCTTCGCGGGGTAGTGCACGCGGCCGAACTCGGGCGCGTTACGAATGACGATCTCCAGCAGCTCGTCGTGCTGCGCAGTTTCCTTCCAGGGCAGCGCAATGTACAGCGGCAGGTCGAACACTCGCATGGCAGCAAGGTTGCTGTAGACCCGCTTCTGGTAGAGGTAGCGCTCGTCCCACGACCAGTTGCTGGGGGCGAAGCCAGTGCCGGGGTCCAACACGCAGCGGCTGCGCAGCCCGTAGCGGTCGGCGTCGCGCAGCCGGGCGTCGAAGAACTCGATGATCGCCGCGACGGGGTCGCGGTCCACCATCTCCATTGCTCGCGGGTTCGGCCCGCTCAAGAACGGCACGATGATCGGCACGTCGAAGTCGGCGGCAACCTGCCACATCTCGCCACTCTGCATCCCGTCAGCGGCGTTGATCACGGTCGCGCCGGCCTGCAGTGCACGGCGCAGCACCTCCGGGCGCCAGGTGTCCACACTCATCGGTACGCCCAGCGCGGCCAGCGCCGGCACCAGCTCGCGCAGGCGCTCCCATTCGGCTTCCCACGGCACCACGGTGGCAGCATCGGTGCTGCCCTGGCCGCCAAGATCAAGTCCGTCGGCGCCGTCGGCCAGCAGTTGGTTGGCGCGGGCGAGGGCTTGCTCGACGTTGCCGACAATCGAATCGGAATTCAGCGAGTCGGGGCTGGCGTTGACCACTCCGTACAGGAACATGTCGCTGGATGCTACGAGCCAGGGAGGTCGCTGCGATGAGTGGTGTGCGGACATTCGAAGTCGATGAGTGCGCGCTCGACCTGTTGTTGGAAGCCAAGCAGGGCCGCACGGTCTCGGTGTGCATTCCGTGCCGCGACGAGGCCGCCACCATCGGTCCGCTGGTCAACATGGTGCGCCACACACTGATGCAGCGCATGCCCGTGGTCGACGAGCTGATCGTGCTCGACGACCGCAGTACCGATGACACCGCACAGGTTGCGGCAAGTGCGGGCGCGACGGTGATTCCGATTGAGGAACTCCATCTGCTGCATGGCGTTGGACACGGCAAGGGCAATGTGTTGTGGGCCAGCCTGGCTGCCAGTAAGGGCGATTTCGTGGTGTGGCTGGACGGCGATGTCACCAGCTTCGAGCCGAACTGGATTGCGAAGTTGCTGGCACCAATGGTCGACGACGACTCGGTCGCGCTCGTGAAGGCAATCTTTCACCGTCCGACACAGATGGGCGGCGGTGGCCGTACGACGGAGCTGGTGACGCGACCACTGATGTCGCTCTATTACCCGCAGCTGACCGGCCTGCATCAGCCGCTCGCCGGCGAGTACGCAGGACGCCGCGAAGTGCTGGAGGAGCTGCCGTTCGTGCAGGGCTGGGGTGTGGAGATTGCGCTGCTGATCGATATCGCCGAGCGCTATGGCGCAGAGGCAATCGCGCAGGTCGACCTTGGCGTGCGCGAGCATCGCCACCGTAGCCTGCACGCGCTGTCGGTGCAGGCCGCTGAGGTGATGGCGACGATGTTGGGGCGGGTGCCCGGTGGCGCGCTGCTGTCAGGCCGCGACCATCTGCTGCGTCGAGCAGATGGTTCGGACGTGCCTCTGAACTTGGCCGAGCGGCCGCCGTTGGCAAGCCGGCAACGCTGAACGGCAACGCTTTACCGCAAGGACACAGACGGCGACGCCGTCTCGTTCGATGAGTCGCTTCTCAACCGGTCGTGGACTGATCACAATTCGCCCGTCCTTTGCAACGATTTCGGCGCGGCCACCGTGGGCCGGACCAAGTGTTGCGCGTAGCGCCAGCGGCAGCACCACCCGACCTGCCCGACCAATGGTGGTTTGCATACCATCGCTCTACCATTCGCAACTACCAGTTGCCAATCGATTGTGGTTGATGGCTAGCCGCCGAGCGTGGCGAGGGCTTTGCTGACTTTGGTGAGGCTGACGGCTCGGGCGGTGCCCAACTGCTGAGCGAAGATGCTGACGCGCAGTTCTTCCAGCAACCAACCGACGTCGATGAACTCGGGTGTGATGTCATCCCTCTCCGTCCGGCGCAGTAGGGCGACGTAGCGGGTTTCGACTGCGACGACGTCACGCAACTTGGCCGCGTCGCGGTACGGGTCCTCGGGAAGCTTGGAGAGTCGATGGTCGATGGCGCGGACGTAGCGCACGACATCAGCAAGCCGGCCGACGCCCGTGGCGGCCACGAACCCGGGCCGCACCAGCCGATCGAGTTGCTCTCGAGCGTCGGCTGCGGAAGTTGCGACCGGTGGCGCCACCAGTTTGTCGAGGCGACCGTGCACCTCGCTCGCGGCAGCTATCACTTCCGATGCGGTGCGCAGCGCAGTCGCCGCCACCTCGGGCAGTTCGTTGCGGGCCGCACGGACCAGCGCCTCGAAGTCAGCAGCGGTGAACACGACCCCACCGTGCCGTTCGATCACTTCGTCGGCGGCAGCCATCACGCAGTCGGCGGCAAGTGCGTCGAGCGAGATCTGGCTGCGCGCGAGGGAGAGCTTGGCCGAGTTGGTGAGGTACTGCTCGATCGCTCGTTTGCCCACGGGCACCGCCAGCAGCAGCAGGCGTCGTACCCCGCCGCGCATCACCTTCGCCTGCAGTGCAGGCTTGGTGAACACGCGGATGCTGACGCTTTCCCCGTCGTCCAACAGCGCGGGATATCCCCGCACGGAGACGCCAGCGCGCGACGTGGAGACCTCCGACGGCAGGTCGCCGAAGTCCCAACCAATGATGCCCTTGCGTTCCTCGATCGGCGACTCGCGGGCGACGGCCGCCCGCACTCGCGGTGCGACCAGCGTGCGGAGTGCGACGATGTCCTTGCCGATGGCGACGGGCGTGCCGTGCTCGTCGTCGATGGAAAAGCCGATGCGCAGATGCGGTGGCACCAGCGAGACATCGAATGCGTGAGGGGGCACCGGCACCCCTGCGACATCGTTGACCACCGTCGACAACGCGGCGACCAAGGCGGTGCCGTCCTCCCATGCAGCCGGCGTGCCCAGTGAGGCAACGACCTTGTCGCTGACTTCGTTCATCGGCACCAACTCACGTCGGTGCTCCTTGGGCAGCACACGCAGCAGCGCTGCGACGAGATCGGGGCGCAGGCCCGGCACGTTCCAATCAAAGCCGGTCGGCTCCACCTGGTTCAGCGCAGCCAGCGGCACGTGCACGGTGGCGCCGTCGTCAGTAGCACCCGGCTCGAAGCGGTACGTGACGGCCAGTGCCATCGGGTCGCGCCCCGGAATCGCGTGGTGCCACACGGTGGGGAAGTCGTGCACGCTGGCGGCGTTGTCCTCGCCGACGAAGTCCTCCAACCGCATGACGAGCAGCTCGGGCTGCTTGGCTCGCGTGAGCTTCCACCAACGGTCGAAGTGGCGAGTGCTCACCACGTCGGGCCCGAGCCGGCGGTCGTAGAACGTGAACACCGCTTCCTCATCGACGAGGTCGACGCGGCGGACCCGTTCGCCCCACCCCTTCAGGTCGCCGAGGAAGCGTTGGTTGCGTTCCCAGAACTTGCGATTGCCGGCGCCCTGCTCCCAATCGCCTTCGACCAGCGCGCAGCGAATGAAGATCTCGCGGGCGGCGGCGCGATTGATGCGGTCGTAGCCGATGATGCGGTTGGCCACGATCGGCAGACCGAACAGCGACACGCGCTCGCTGCACACAGCTGCGCCCCGGCGTGCATCCCACGACGGTTCGCCATAGCTGTGGCGGGCGAGGTGCTCGCCGAGCTCCTCCGCCCACTCGGGCTGCACGGATGCGACGAAGCGACCCCACAGCCGATTGGTCTCCACCAACTCGCCGGCGATGATCCATTTCGGCAGCGCCTTGGAGAGTACCGAACCGTTGCCGATGGCGAACTTCGAGCCATGCGCACCCTTGTACTCGCGTGTGGTGCCGTCGCGCATTCCGAGGTGACTGAGCAGCCCCGACAGCAGTGCCTGGTGCACACGATCGGGGTGGCCAGCCTCGCTGCCCTGACGAATGCCGATCTGGCCGGCGACCTGGCGTAGCTGGCTGAACAGGTCTTGCCACTCGCGGACCCTCAGGTAGTTGAGGTACTCGGCGCGGCACAGCTTGCGGAACTGGCTGCTGCTGAGCGCCTGTTGCTGTTCGCGCAGGTAGTCCCACAGCTTGACCAGCGAGAGGAAGTCGCTGCCCGCAACCTGGAAGCGGCGGTGCAGTTCGTCGGCAGCGGCGCGGTGTTCGGTGGGCCGTTCCCGCGGGTCTTGGATGCTGAGCACGGCGGTGATGATCATCACTTCGCGCACACAGCCGTGCCGCTCGGCCTCCAACACCATCCGGCCCAGGCGAGGGTCGATTGGTAGCCGCGCCAGTCGCTTTCCGAGCGGCGTCAGCCGTCGATCGTCGGCGCGTTTGTCATTGGCATGCTTCGTGTCGGGCAGCGACTCGATCGCGCCCAACTCCTCGAGCAGCCCGTAGCCATCGCGCACCGAACGCGAATCGGGCGGGTCGAGGAAGGGGAACGCGCTGACGTCGCCAAGACCGAGCGCTGTCATCTGCAGAATGACGGACGCAAGGTTGGTGCGCAGGATCTCGGGCTCGGTGAACTCGGGTCGGTCGCCGAAGCCGGCCTCGTCGTACAGGCGAATGCAGACACCCGGCGCGACGCGGCCGCAGCGGCCGGCGCGCTGGTTGGCCGATGCCTGCGACACCTCTTCGATGGGTAGCCGTTGCACCTTCAGTCGGTGGCTGTAGCGCGACATACGCGCTGCCCCTGCGTCGACGACATACCGCACGCCGGGAACGGTGAGCGATGTCTCGGCCACGTTGGTGGACAGGATGACTCGGCGCCCGCGGTGGGGTTGCCAGATTCGATGTTGCTCGACTGCCGACAGGCGTGCGTAGAGCGGCAGCACGTCGGACGGGCCGCCACGTGATGTTGTGGCCGACTCGGCGAAGTGGCGGCGCAGGGCATCGGCCGTGTCGTGGATCTCGCGCTCGCCGGAGAGGAAGACCAGCACATCGCCGTCGCCCTCCAGCGCCAGTTCGTCGACCGCATCGACGATGGCCTGAACCTGGTCGCGGTCATCGTCGGGGTCTTCCTCGCGGGCACCAAACGGTCGATAGCGAATCTCGACGGGGAAGGTGCGGCCGCTGACTTCGATGATCGGTGCCGGCGAGCCATCGAGCTGTGCAAAGTGTTCGCTGAAGCGCTGCGTATCGATGGTGGCGGAGGTGACGATCAGCTTCAGGTCGGGCCGTTTCGGCAGCAGCTGGGCGAGGTAGCCGAGTAGGAAGTCGATGTTGAGGCTGCGCTCGTGGGCCTCGTCGATGATGAGCGTGTCGTAGCGACGCAGCATGCGGTCGCGCTGGATCTCGGCCAGCAAGATGCCGTCGGTCATCACCTTCACCAACGTCTGTTCGCCGACGGTGTCGGTGAAGCGAACCGTGTACCCAACGGTGGTGCCCAGGTCGGTACCCAACTCTTCGGCCACCCGTTCGGCGATGGTGCGCGCTGCCATCCTGCGCGGCTGTGTGTGCCCGATGAGGCCGTTCACACCGCGACCCAGATCCAGGCACAGCTTGGGCAGCTGGGTGCTCTTACCGGAGCCCGTCTCGCCAGCGACGATGACCACCTGATGGTCGCGAATAGCTGACATCAGATCGTCGCGACGCGCAGCCAACGGCAGCGTGTCGGGGCAGGCAAGCGCGCCGCGAGCGCGTAGCAACTCGGCGGTGGCGGCGCGGCGCTCGGTGGCGGTTTGCGCAGGGGAAGGTGTGGACGACGCGGCCATGACGGATACGAGCGTTCAGCATGGCACCGGCCGCCCATGTTGTGCACGGTGATTGGTCACTACGCGCGCAACGTGCGACCATTGCCGGGTGATGGCTGCGCGGAACGTGCTGGTAGTGGCGTCGTCGGTGGTTGCCACTGTCGTGACAGTCACGGCACTGGCCGCTTGCACTGCGGACCGCGACGACTCCCGGCCGCCTTCCGCTGGTGCGCAGGTCGTGCTCGACGCCGGCTGCACCTCGTGCCACGGACCCCAGGGCGAAGGTGGGGCCGGGCCAGCGTGGAAGGGCCTCTATGAGAGCGAGGTGAAGCTGGCCGACGGCAGCACGGCCGTTGCTGACGAGGCATACCTGACCGAGTCGATTCGTAACCCGAGTGCGAAACAGGTGGCGGGTTACGGCCTCATGCCTGCCAACTCGTTGGACGACGCCGAGGTCCAAGCCGTGGTCGAGTTCATCAAGTCGCTGCAGACTGCACCGTGATGTCAAACCTGGAGCGGGAGTACTCACCGAGTTCGCGTGTCGGCGGCGATGCCGCCCCGTTCGTGGCCGCGTATGAGGCGGAGAGCGAAGCCGCTCGTGCGCTGCTCGGCGATCGGGTGACAGTGCTGCCCGGCGGCACGATCGTGGCGGTCGAGGATCGGTCGGCACCGTTGCTGGTCTTCATCCACGGCGGCTATTGGCAGGCTCTCAGCGCGGCCGCCTCGCTCTCGCTGGCGCCGGCAGCGCTGGCTCGCGGCTGGTCGTTTGCAGCGATCGAGTACACCATCGCCCCGGCGGGCACGGTGCCGCAGATGGTGAGCGAGTGCGCGGCGGCTTTGGCTGCGTTGTCGGCCACGGTCTCCGCGACCAGGGTTGTGCTGGTGGGGCATTCAGCGGGGGCACACCTAGCGGCGATGGTCTCGCTGGTGTCGGCGTCCGCGCTTCGCATCGACCGCACGGTGCTGCTCAGCGGCGTGTTCGATCTACGGCCACTGCTGCACACCACCGTCAACAATCCGCTCGGTCTCGATGAGACTGCGGCCGCGGCGCTGAGCCCGCAGTTGCTGCCGGTCGTCGCCGGTCATGCGGTCGTGGTGGCGTGGGGTGACAACGAGACCGACGCGTTCAAGTGGCAGAGCCGGGCCTATTCAGCCCACCTCGCGAGTACCAGCATTGCGGTATCTGCATTTGAGTGCGTCGGCCGCCACCACTTCGACATCATGGACGATGTGGTTGACCCGCGAACCGAGCTGGGTCGACATTCGATTGGGGGAATGTGATGAGCGCAGCAACATATTCGGCGGACATCGTGGTGGTCGGTGCCGGCTCCGCCGGATGTGCGGTGGCCGGTCGCTTCGCGGAGCAAGGTCGAGATGTGCTGTTACTGGAAGCAGGTCCCGATTACGGCCCCAGTGATTCCGGTCGTTGGCCTGCGGAGCTGTTGAGTGCGCGCATGTTGGCCACCAGTCACGACTGGGGCTACGCCGCCGGCCGTTGGCTTTTCGAGCGCGCTCGCGTGATGGGCGGTTGCAGTAGCCATAATGGCGCGATCGCGGCGGTCGGTCATCGTTCCGACTACGACGGTTGGGGGCTGCCGGGCTGGACCGGTGCGGACGTCGCGCCGTTGTTCCGAACCGTCGTCGAGCGAATGCGTGTGCGCACGTACGAACGCCACGAGGCCGGCCCGTTCCATGCGCGCTGCCTCGATGCGGCCGAGCAGCTCGGGTGGCTGATGGCGAGTGATTTGTGCGATCTCGACGCTGGTCCCGCCTTCGGGTTGGAGACGGTCAACGTCGTCGGCGAGACACGATGGAATGCAGCGTTCTCCTATGTCGACCCCGTCCGTGGTGGCACTCTTCGAATCCTCGACCACGTTCTGGTGGATCGCCTGCTCTCGTGGGAAGGATCGGTGCGTATCGCCGCAGCTCGCGATGGCGACGACATCGTGATCGAGGCGGGCACCGTGGTGCTCGCAAGTGGTGTCTACGGCACACCGCAGCTGCTCGAGCGCTCGGGGATCGGTGCTCCAGGCGCGCTCGCTGCGGCCGGGGTTGCGGTGCGAGTTGCACTGCCCGGTGTTGGCTGCAACCTTCATGACCATTCAATGGTGCATGCTGACCGACACGTAGGAGCCGACCTGCAGCAGTGGCTGGACGAGGCCGCGGCCACGGGATTTCTGCCGGAGGAGCAGACGCTTGGAAAGTTCGTCTCATCGGTCTCGTCCGACGGGATCTACGACACGCACATCTACCCTGTGTGTGCCAGCGATCAGACGAGCATGTTGCACGGACGGGTCCTCGTGGAGGTTGCCTGCATGACACCGCGCAGCCGTGGTGAGATCCACATCAGTTCCGCCGACCCAACGGCTCACCCGCACATCGACCACGGGTACCTCAATGACCCGGATGGCCACGACCTGGCGGTACTCCGTGACGGTCTCGTTCATGCTGAGCGTCTGCTCGATCATCCACTGTTGGCCATCGTGCTCGGCGAGAGGGTGACTGACATGAGCACCGACGACGCCATTCGCGACACGGTGGCGCACTACTATCACCCGGTCGGGACCTGCGCAATGGGAACGGGTCCGATGGCGGTCTGCGACGCCAATGGCCGAGTGCACGGTGTCGAGGGTGTCGTCGTCGCCGATGTCAGCCTGATGCCGCAGATTCCACGAGCCAACACCAACCTGCCCGCGGTGATGATCGGCGAACGCATCGCCCAAACCCTCTAGCGGAGGCCACCCTCGCACGCTGGCACCGAATGTTGCCCAGGCGTTGAGATTTCAGGCCTGCGCTGTCGCTTCCGGCTCGTCGACTTCGTAGAGCTGGATGGCGCCACCGGCGACCGGGCTCAGTTCAAAGCCGATCGTGAAGGTCGGGCCAGTTCCCTGAACGACGACCTTGCCGCTGGTGGCCGCCTCCGGCCGGATCTCGACAATTCGCAGCTGCCCGTGTTGCTCGAGTAGCCGCGCGGCCGCAGCTCGCTGACGATTGAACGGCTCGTCGAGCACAACGTTGTCGCTGAACAGCGAGTCCGCCGCCTCGTCGCTCCAGTCGTTCAGCAGCGCGACCAGCCCCGCGGCTGCTGCGGACAGCTGCGCACTGACCGGCGTGGTGATGGTGGGAACAGCGCCGTCGTCGAGCAGCGCCTCCAGCATCTTCATGGTCAACGTGCTCATGTGCGCATATGTTCTGTTGCCCAGCGCAATGACGCCCAACTGTTTGCCGGCGAGCCAGCGCATGCTGCTGCCGTAGCCGGGCAGGCCGCCGGCGTGCGACACGATGGTGCCCAGGCCCGGGTCCATGCGCAGGTTGACGCCGAACCCATATCCCCCTGGGCACGTGCGCCCAGCAACTGTGCTCTCGCCGATGTAGGTGTGTATCCGTTGCATCTCGCGCCGTGACGCGGCCGACAGGCCAACGTCCGTGCTGTTGTCGTCGAACCATGCGACCCACTTGGCAAGGTCATTCACGGTCGTCCACAGACCGCCCATGGGTGCAATCTCACCATCGCCGATCGGTGCTGGCCAGTCGCGCACCAGCTGCCCGTCCTGCCAACGGTGCGGGCGTGCCCAATTGTCGTGGTCTGGCTGCAACCAGGTGGTGTCGTGCATGCCGAGTGGTTGCAGGAGATGCTCGGTGATGTGGTCCTGCACCCGCATTCCGGTGGAGCGCTGCACTGCGCGGCCGAGCATGCCGAAACCGAGGTTGCTGTAGTCGTACGCCGTGTTGGGCGCGTGTGCGAACGTCGGCCCGGCCGCGTAGATGACGTCGATCTCCTCGGCGGTCATGTCGAGATGCCGGTCGGCCCACGCATCATCGGTAGCCAGGCCGGACGTCATGGAGAGCAGCTGACGAATCGTGATGGGCGCGGAACCTGCCGGACCGACAACGTTCGCCAATTCAGGCGCGTGACGAGCGATCGGGTCGTCCAATTGCCACACACCTTCGTCGCGCAGCCGTACGACGGTGGCAGCGGTGAAGCTCTTCGTCATCGAGGCAATGCGATAGACGGTCGACTCCTCGGCCAGTAGATCGCCGTGTAGATGGCCGCTGTGCCCGTGCTCCGCCAACTGTCCATCGACAATGACCCCCCACGAAATGGACGCAACATGCTCGTCGCAGACAGTCGCATCAGACAGTTCTTGTAAGGCAGCTCGACACTCAGGAGTCACGCCCGGCGACGCTACCTGCGGCCCGCTAGAGCGCGTCGGTGATGTTGGCGAACAGTTCCTCGTAGCTGTCGTTCGGGGGGAACTGGGGGAATTGGGCGGTGATGGTGTCGGGAGCGTGGAACCAGAACCCAGCGTGCGCGGCGCCCAGCATGGCGGCGTCGTTGTACGAGTCGCCGGCCGCCACGACTCGGTAGTTCAGGTCGCGCAGCGCGTTGACTGCGTGTCGTTTCTGGTCGGGCATTCGGAGGGCGTAATCGACGATGCGATCGTCGCTGACGATCAGTTGGTGACACAGGATTGCGGGCATCCCCAGATGCCGCATGAGAGGGGCGGCGAACTGCTCGAACGTGTCGCTGAGGATGATCACCTGCGTGCGCTCGCGTAACTCGTCGAGAAAGGCGCAGGCGCCCTCCATCGGTTCCAGCCCGGCGATCACGTCGCGGATGGTGCTCATCCGCAGTCCGTGTTCGGCCAGCAACGCGAGGCGGCCCTTCATCAGCACGTCGTAGTCCGGCTCGTCGCGAGTGGTCCGCCGGAGGGCCTCGATGCCGGTGCGTTCGGCGACCGCGATCCAGATCTCAGGAACCAGTACGCCCTCCAGGTCGAGGGTGACAATGGTCTGCTGTCTGGTCGAGGTTCGTTCGGTGATTTCGTTCACGGTCGCCTATTCTTCACGACGGCCGGGCTCCGGCGCGAACGAGGGGACTTTCACCATGATCAGCACCATGTCGAGCACGATGATGGACGACTACCAGCTCACCCTGCTGCCCATCTTCAAGTACGGCAGGCAGGTGCACGCCAACAGCAAGATCATCACGTTCACCGGCCAGGA
>Ga0105044_10001663_pt1 | contig 30075 bp, 41 predicted proteins | sample MAT01_FD_78092 | JGI IMG/M metagenome (GOLD analysis project Ga0105044, IMG submission 78092) | Freshwater microbial communities from Lake Fryxell liftoff mats and glacier meltwater in Antarctica - MAT-01 | ecosystem: Environmental > Aquatic > Freshwater > Ice > Liftoff microbial mat | place...
ACCGTCGGCGCTGGCGTTATTACTGAAATCTTGAAGTAAGCAGTAGGAAGGTAAGTGACAGAAAGTTTGCTGTGACTTGCCTTCCTGCTCTCTGTAAGGAAAAAGGATAATGCAATGGCGAAACAACGAATTCGGATTAAGTTAAAAGCCTACGATCATCGTGTTCTGGATCTCTCGGTTCGACAAATTGTCAGCGCTGCCGAGCAGACCGGTGCACAGGTCGTTGGTCCAGTACCGCTGCCCACGCGCAAAGAGAAGTTTACGGTTATGCGTTCGACCTTTATCGATAAGGATAGCCGAGAGCAATTTGAAATCAGAACACATAAAAGACTGATTGATGTTGTTGATCCGGGCAATAAGACAATTGAGAATTTAACACGTTTAAATTTACCCGCTGGTGTTGATATTGAGATCAAGCTCTAAGGCTTGTTTGTCGATTTTATCGTGGCCGTGTTTTTTGTAAAGGGTAGAAATGATATCTAGTCGTCTATCTAACTTAAAGTTTACATAACAACTAAACACTGGTCATCAACACATAGCGGGATGATGAAAGGGTTGAGCGATATGGTTCAACCATTGGCAGTCCCAGGGGGAAAAATGCGAGGAATTTTAGGCAAGAAGGTCGGCATGACCCAACTCTTTGATGAAAAGGGAAATGTCGTACCCGTTACCATTATTGAAGCAGGCCCTTGTTATATTACGCAAGTAAAGACAATTGAAACTGACGGTTATAATGCAGTCCAAATTGCTTTCGATGAAGTATTAGAACGTAAATTGACAAAGGGTGAAAAAGGTCATTTGCAAAAAGCAAATGTACCATTTTTGCGTCAAATCCGCGAAGTCCGTTCTACTCAACCTCCTGCCTATACCTTGGGTGATGTCGTGAAAGCTGACATCTTTCAAGAGGGCGATATTGTCGACGTTGTCGGCATCTCCAAAGGTCGCGGTTTTGCGGGCGCCGTAAAGCGTCATGGCTTTGCTGGCGGGCCGAAAACACATGGCCAATCTGACCGTCACCGTGCAACTGGCTCGCGCGGCGCCGGTACAACTCCTGGTCACACTTTCCCTGGAACTCGAGCGCCTGGCCAAATGGGTAACCAGCGTGTTACAGTTCAAAATCTGAAAATTGCTTTGGTTGATCCGGAGCGCAATCTGATCGCGATCAGAGGTGCGGTTCCTGGCCCGCGTACTGGTCTTGTGCTTATTAGCGATGCCGTTAAGAAGGTATCCAAGACGTAAAACTGTGCTAGGCACAGTTCACAGTGAAGATGCTTTTAGAGGCTTCCTTCATTGGTCATAAGCCGGATGATAGACCAAGAGAAAGAGGTTGGCCTCCTCGATTTATACAATGGTGCCTACTATGAGCTGTGGGTAGCATTTCGAGGGTGTTTTACCAGATAAGGAGAGCAAACAATGTTAGTACCGCTCAAGAGTATAACAGGGGAGCAAGTAGGCGAAGTTGAACTGAGCGACGCCGTTTTTGCTAGTCCAATTAATACAACGTTGATGCATCAAGCATTAATTCGACAACTGTCGAATGCCCGTTTGGGTACACATAGCACGAAAACCCGTGGCGAAGTTGCCGGTGGTGGTCGCAAGCCATTCCGCCAAAAGGGTACGGGGCGCGCACGTCAGGGTTCGATCCGTGCGCCGAACTGGGTTGGTGGTGGCACGGTCTTTGGGCCACGCCCCCGCAAATATATTAAGCATTTGCCGAAGAAAATGAATGCTGCTGCCTTGCGTAGTGCATTGAGTGCCAAGGCCGCTGCAGACCAAATTGTTGTGGTTGACGCGTATTCGTTTGATGCGCCTAAAACCAAAAACATGGTTCAAGCATTGCGTGCGCTCGGCGTACCCAATGACTCGATTTTGATGGTAATGCAAGATAAGAGCACGGCTGTTGTCCGTAGCGCTAGCAACTTGCCCAATGTCAAGACAATTTTGAGCGGCTATATTAATATCCGCGATCTGTTGGGCTATGACAAGGTGCTGCTGTCCAAGGATGCGCTTGAACATATTGAACTTTGGCTTACGCCTGCTAATTATGTCGCAGAAGATGCGGATAGTGAAGGGCTTGAGGACGCTGGTAGTGCGCCAGAGGGAACGGAAGCTTAATCATGCATATTTATGAAGTACTTAAGCGCCCTATTGTTACAGAGAAAAGTGTGGACAATGTTGACTTCCGAAACAAATATGTTTTTGAAGTTGATATGCGTGCCAATAAGTTTTTGGTAAAGGACGCCGTCCAAAACGCCTTTGATGTTGAAGTCAAGGAAGTACACATTCTCGTAATGCCAGTGAAAACTGCGCGCCGAGGCCGTCGTGTCTCGATTCGTAGAACAAAGTGGAAGAAAGCAATCGTGACATTAGCGCCGGGCAACAACATTCAATTGTTTGAGGGCGTGTAGGCGAAGGAGCGTATCATGGCTATTAAGATTTATCGACCAACTTCCGCCGGACGCCGCAATATGACTGTTTCGGCTTTTGACGAGATTACTCGCTCCAAACCGGAACGCTCATTGTTGGCCCCGCTGCGCAACAAGGGTGGCCGTAATAACCGCGGTGTCGTAACAATGCGGCACCAAGGTGGCGGTCACAAACGACGTTACCGTATTATCGACTTCCGTCGTGACAAGTGGGATGTGCCTGGGCGTATTGAATCAGTTGAATATGATCCGAATCGTTCTGCCCGTATTGCGCTTGTTATTTATCAAGATGGCGAACGACGTTATATCTTGGCCCCAGCCGAACTACGCGTTGGTGATAGCATTATGTCGGGCACCAAAGCGGAAATTCGCCCAGGGAATGCATTGCCAATTCGCAACATTCCGTTGGGTACAGTAGTTCACAATATTGAACTTTACCCAGGCCGTGGTGGTCAGTTGGTGCGCAGCGCGGGCAATTCTGCGCAGTTGCTCGCCAAGGAAGGCACAATGGCGCAAGTCCGTTTACCCAGTGGTGAAGTGCGTTATATTGATGTAAATTGTTTGGCCACCATCGGTAGTGTGTCGAATTCGGATCATGCGAACCAAAACCTGGGTAAGGCTGGACGTAAGCGTTGGTTAGGGATTCGTCCTGGTGTGCGTGGCATTGCCATGGATCCTTCTTCACATCCGCATGGTGGTGGTGAAGGTCGCTCGCCAATTGGTATGAAAGCACCCAAAACACCTTGGGGTAAACCGGCGTTGGGTAAGAAGACGAGACGCAATAAAGACACGAACAAATTTATCGTACGCCGGCGTGGCGGTGGTAAAGTCTAATGTTCGGTGTGGCTGGATCAGGAGAATGATATGTCACGATCACTAAAAAAGGGACCATTTGTCCAACCGAAACTATTGAAAAGAGTTGAGGAAATGAACCGCAAAGGCGAGCGCAAGGTGATCAAAACTTGGTCACGTGCCTCTACGGTATTTCCCCAATTTGTAGGTCATACCATTGCGGTACACGATGGACGCCGCCATGTTCCCGTGTATGTTAGCGAGAATATGGTAGGCCATAAGCTTGGTGAGTTTGCGCCAACGCGCTTCTTTCGTGGCCATGTACGGTCTGAAAAAGCCACGAAGGCTCGACGTTAAATTTTTTGCTCATCAGCGAAGAGAGTGTGGTAGCGTAAACGCTGTTTTTCCAAACGCATTCTTTATACAGACGAGCTGACGATTTGAACTAGTGATAGATTGGAGAGCCATCATGGAAGTGCGAGCAGTTACAAAGTATACAGGAGTTAGCCCACAAAAGACACGCTGGGTGCTCGATGAAATGCGCGGTCGTCCCGCACAAGAAGCATTGACCCTTCTTGCTTTTATGCCACAGAAATCAGCGAAGTTGGTGGCAAAGACGATTAAGAGTGCGTTGGCAAATGCGACCGAGAATTTTGGATTAGATTCTGGCGATATGTATGTAGCACAAATTTTTGCGGATGGGGCTCCTATCCGTAAATGGCGTCGTTTTGGTGCGCGTGGTCGGTTTAAGCCATGGTTGCGCCGTTCTGCACATATCACAGTTGTCTTAGAAGACCGTATCGCTGCTACGAAATAACAGAGGAGGATTGATTTGGGTCGCAAAGTACATCCCATTGGTTTCCGCCTGGGCATTATCAAGGATCACAAAAGTCGCTGGTTTGCTACAGGTCGGAAGTACACAGATCAGTTGGCAGAAGATCGCGAAATTCGCAAGACAGTTCAGATCGATTTGCCCAAGGCTGGTATCAGCAATATTGAAATTGAACGTCAGCCCAACCAAGTGCATGTCATCATTGACACCGCGCGACCAGGCGTTATTATTGGACGCAAAGGCGCAAGTGTAAATGTTCTACGCACAAAGTTGCAGGACATGACACAGAAAAAAGTAAAAATTGACGTCCGTGAGATTACCAAGCCAGAACTAGATTCCTTCTTGGTGGCAGAAAGCATTGCCGAACAGTTGGAACGTCGTATCAGTTGGAAGCGTGCGATGAAGCAGTCGATCCAAAAGACAATGAAGGCTGGCGGTAAAGGCGTGATGATCACCGTCTCTGGTCGTTTGGGCGGTAGTGATATGGGTCGCGTAGATACGGTTCGCGAGGGCCAGATTCCCCGCCATACCCTGCGCGCTGATATTGATTACGGAACAGCGGAAGCCAATACAACTTTCGGTGTAATCGGCATCAAAGTTTGGATTTACCTGGGTGAAGTTTTGCCGGGCGAAGAGTATCACGCTCATCTGTCTGTTGACACAACACAGTAGACTCATCTGACGCATGTGTTTGTGGTTGCTTCGGCTACTTTCAGCGCATACAGTGGGATGAGGATCAGTATATGGAGATACGATTATGTTAATGCCAAAACGTGTTAAGTATCGCAAGCTGCAGCGCGGGCGCCTGAAGGGCTTGGCACAACGCGGCAACCAGATCACCTTTGGCTCATTTGCGCTCCAAGCAACCGACCGCGATATGCTCACCAGTCGTCAGATTGAAGCAGCCCGTCGTGCCATTGTGCGCTATATTCGCCGTGGTGGTAAAGTTTGGATTCGCATTTTCCCAGATAAGCCAATTACCAAGCGTGCGGCAGAAACACGCATGGGTTCTGGTAAGGGTAGTGTAGATCATTGGGTTGCACCTGTACGTCCAGGACGTGTTTTGTTCGAAATGGCTGGTGTCCGTGAAGACCTGGCCCGCGAAGCGCTGCGTCTTGCTGCCCAGAAGTTACCGGTGCGCACGCAGTTTATTAAACGCGAAGAATTCGGCGCTTAGGAGGTTGTATGACGGGTAGTGAATTAAAAGGCATGGCAAACGCAGAATTGGCGACAAAGTTGGATGAGTCTTACCAAGAATTATTCAACCTGCGCTTTCAGAAGGCTACTGGGAAATTGACGAACTCGTCACGGACCCGGCTCGTGCGCAAAGATATCGCTCGCATCAAGACGATTCTGCGCGAACGAGAGTTAGCAAGTATCTAGCAACGATAGCTAGTTGTGATCTACCCAATGATTTTGCGCTTAGGTGAGCACTGGGCTTTCTAGAGGGCAATCATTGTGAACAATCACACCTGATTTGAAGGGTACAATCTATGCGAGAACGACGGAAAGCTTTTGTCGGCACAGTGACCAGCGACAAAATGGAAAAAACAGTTGTGGTGTCAATTGTAAGAGTGACGCGCCATCCCCTCTACGGGAAGGTGATCAAGACTAACAAGAAATTTAAGGCTCACAACGAGAATAATGATGCTAAGATGGGTGATCGTGTACGCATTCGCGAATGCCGCCCCATTAGCAAGGATAAGAAATTTTTCGTAGAAGTAATTCTTGAGCGAGCAGATATTGTTTAGGGGAATAGGCTATGATCCAGCAAGAGAGTCGGCTGAAAGTTGCTGATAATACTGGCGCTAAAGAATTACTGACAATTCGTGTGCGTGGCGGTAGCACAAGACGCTATGCCTCGATCGGTGATATTATCGTCGCCAGTGTAAAAAGCGCCAGCCCTACAGGAAGCGTCAAGAAGGGTGATGTTGTACGTGCCGTCGTTGTGCGTACCACACGCGCCACGCGGCGTGCTGATGGCAGCTACATTCGGTTCGACGAGAATGCTGCTGTTATTATTGATGATGCACGGAATCCACGTGGTACACGTATCTTTGGGCCAGTTGCACGTGAATTGCGTGAAGGTGGCTATATGAAGATTGTTTCACTGGCACCTGAAGTACTTTAGTGGCCGCCGACCATATGAAATGGGCGATCTAGGTAAAAGTATGATACCGAAGAATTTGCCAATTCATCGAATGCGGACTACTTTAATAGAGGAGCTGTTGGCATGAAGTTGAAAATATGCAAAGGCGACACCGTTGAAGTGATCGCTGGAAATGATAAGGGACATCGCGGCGAAGTTCAGCGCGTCATCCGCAAGAAAAATAAAGATGGCTCGTATGATGCAGAACGCGTCTATGTCATTGTTGCCGGAGCAAAAATTGTTGTGAAACACCAACGTCCTACCGGGCGTGTGAACACACAAACTGGGCGCATCGAGCGCGAGTCGCCGATCCATATTAGCAATGTGATGCTGGTTGGAACGGAAAATCGACCGACGCGCGCTGGCTACGAAGTGGCTACCAATGGCGACAAAACCCGTATCGACCGCCGCAGTGGCGCGCCACTGGCGAAACCCACGGACAAGTAATTTAAGTTGATAATGGACCTGAACTGGTGCCGGACGCGTCGGCGCTTGCGGGTAAGGAGCAAAAATTATGAGTGAGAATGGGACTAACCCAAATCACGTACCGCGCATGAAGTTGCAGTACCAAAACGAAATTGTGCCAGCTATGTTTAAAGAGTTTGGCTACGATAATATTATGCAGGTGCCGCGGCTTGAAAAAGTAGCGATTAATATTGGTCTAGGCGAAGCACTGCAGAACAATAAAGCCATCGAAGCTGCCACAGAAGATCTACGGATCGTCACCGGTCAAAAGCCTGTGATTACGAAAGCTCGTCAATCGATTGCAACGTACAAGTTGCGTGAAGGTATGTCGATTGGTGCCAAGGTTACTTTGCGCAGCCACCGGATGTGGGACTTTATGGATCGCTTGATCAACATTGTCTTGCCCCGCCAGCGTGACTTTCAAGGTGTATCTCCAGACTCATTCGATGGTCGCGGCAATTACAGCATTGGTCTGCGCGAGCAGCTAGGTTTTCCAGAGATCGACTATGATAAAGTCGACAAGGTGCGTGGCCTAGAACTTACCATTGTGACCAGCGCCCAAACAGATGAAGAGGCCCGCCGTTTGATCTCATTGATGGGTATGCCATTCAAACGATAACGCAAAATAGACGTTGGCTGTATTCTTGCTTGCACGGCAGCGCTTGCATGGTTTCTGCAACAGGATACGAGAGTAGACGAAGACGATCTGATTAAGACGATCTGGGGAAAGGGAAAAAACGTGGCAAAAAAATCAATGATTGCTCGTGAAAAAAACCGGAAATTCACCGTGCGTATTCGCAATCGCTGTTCGAAATGCGGTCGTCCGCGTGGTTATATGCGGCGCTTTGGCCTTTGCCGTATTTGTTTCCGCAGTGAAGCCAATCGCGGCAATTTGCCCGGCGTTGTTAAATCGAGTTGGTAACTTGCCAGCTTGATCGCTAACTACAATATTCTGCGCTACTGAAGACTATTTTGATAGCCGTAGAGTGGGGTCGAAGATTGCAAGAGCTAGAAAAGGACTAAAGAATGGTAACTGATCCGATTGCAGATATGCTCACACGCATTCGTAATGCGTGTTTGGTACGCCATATACAAGTGGTGATGCCAAGTTCCAAAATCAAGGTGGAAATCGCAAAAATTTTAGAAAAAGAGGGCTTTATTCAAGGCTACTCTGTCATCGAGGAAAAGCCGCAAGCCAAATTGGCCATTGGCCTAAAATATACAGGCCGCGCGAAATCGGTGATTACTGGTATTGAGCGAATTAGCAAGCCCGGTCGGCGCGTGTACACCGGTTACAAGGATATTCCTTGGGTGCGCAGTGGCCTCGGCATTAGCATTGTCTCTACACCGTCAGGGTTAATGACCGGTCGTAAAGCACGTCGCACCAAAGTCGGCGGCGAGATCATTTGTAACGTTTGGTAGGAAGAGGAGCTTAAACATGTCACGTGTTGGACGCAAACCGATTCCGGTGCCGGCGAAGGTTATAGTCAAGCTTGAGAAGAATAATGTTGTTACAGTGAGCGGCCCCAAAGGCACACTGACTGAACGATTTAGCCCAGATATGACGATCGCGCAGGAAGATAGCATTCTTGTTGTGGATCGTCCTACCGATCTGCGCCACCATCGAGCAACCCATGGGTTAACGCGCGCTTTATTGAGCAATATGGTAACTGGCGTTACCGAAGGTTTTGCACGGCGCCTAGAAATTCATGGTGTTGGCTATCGCGCTGAAAAACGGGGTAATAACCTTTTCTTACAAGTTGGCAAAAGCCATCCTGTGGAATTTTCGCCGCCAAGCCCGGATATTTCTTTTGATGTGGAAAAAGATGGCCGTGCCTTTACGATTCGCGGCATCGACAAATGTGCCGTCGGTGAATTGGCTGCTGTCATTCGCAAGGCGCGTCCCCCGGAGCCCTATCAGGGTAAAGGGATTCGCTATGCAGGTGAGTATGTCCGTCTAAAAGCTGGCAAAACTGGTAAGAAATAGCGTTGTCCATTGGCCAGTCGTCGATAGGGTTGCACAAGCGACGTTCTACCGACAACTGGTGATGGACAATATAAGATAATGAGGTGATATATGGCTCACGCTTCTCGTGCAGTGGCGCGCAAACGGCGTCATGTGCGTGTACGCCGCAAAGTACATGGAACAGCAGAACGACCGCGATTGAATGTGTATCGCAGTCTCGAACATATTTATGCCCAGGTGATTAACGATGATGCCGGACACACAATTTGTGCCGTATCAACCGTTTCGGGCGATGTCCGTAGCGATCTCGCTGCGCTTTCAAAGGTTGATCAAGCCAAGGCTGTGGGCAAGGCAATTGCGGAACGTGCCCGTGCCCAGGGAATTGAGCAGATCGTCTTTGATCGCGGTGGTTTTCCTTATCACGGTCGCATCCAAGCACTGGCCGAAGGCAGCCGCGAAGGCGGTCTTGTCTTCTAATTTTGCTCTGTTGGAAAACAACTGCGAAAATAGATTGCCCGCCAGTTGAAAACTGGAATTGGGTCTAGCTGAAAACTTCAGTTTTCAATTGGTGTAGCGTGTAAGAGTAGACTAGGGGAAATTATGGCAAAGCGAGAAAGACGTAATAAAGAACGAGACCGTGACGAGCGCGAAGAGCTCGTAGAACGTGTTGTAAATCTAGCCCGTACCGCCAAAGTCCACCAGGGTGGCCGCCGCTTCGCTTTCCGCGCCGTGGTTGTTGTTGGCGATCAAAAAGGCCGCGTCGGTGTTGGGATTGGCAAAGCCCGCGAAGTGCCAGATGCGATTCGCAAAGCATCGGAGCAGGCACGCAAGGCAATGGTACAGATTCCGCTGCTTAATTCGACCATTCCACATGCCGTGGAAGCGAACTTTGGCGCGGGTAAAGTATTGCTAAAACCCGCTAGCCCCGGTACCGGCGTTATTGCTGGTGGTGGTGTGCGTGCGGTTGTGGAAGCTTGTGGTGTGAATGACATTCTGAGCAAGTCGCTTGGTAGCGACAATATTCTGAATGTGGTACAGGCAACCTTCAAGGCCTTGCAGGAGCTACAGGATTTCCGCCGCGAAGCACAAAATCGTGGTGTGGAAGCGTCGCATCTGGCGCCTTTCTGGTACAAGGAAGAGAATTATGCCTAAGACAATTCAAATCACGTTGGTGAAGAGTCCGATTGGCTACAATAAACGACAGAAGGCAACTGTCAAAGCACTGGGACTTCATAAGCTGCATCAAACTGTTGAACAAACAGATACACCTGCCGTCCGCGGTATGATTAATAGCGTCTCCCATCTGGTAGATGTGAAGGCGTAATGGAAGGCATTGATAGTTGATCAATGCCTATCCGCTGCCGTTGTGACTGTGTGAGTTTTAAAGGAATGACATCATGAGATTGCATGACCTGCGTCCCGCAGAGGGTTCTACACAAAAGCGTAAGCGAGTAGGTCGCGGCACTGGTTCGGGTAAAGGTAAAACCAGTACACGTGGCACCAAAGGGCAGAATTCACGTACCGGTGGTGGCGTATCACTTACGTTTGAGGGTGGCCAGAAGAAGCTGGTCAAACGTCTGCCCAAATTACGCGGTTTTAACAATCGCTTCAAAATCTTCTATTCGCCGATTAACCTCGATACGATGGAACGAATTTTTGACAATGGCGCAATGGTCGATTCGCTTGCCCTTTCTTTGGTTGGGTTGCTCGGCAAAGCCTCTGATCCGGTTGTAGTGCTAGGCCGTGGCGATATTACCAAGTCTGTCCATGTAAAAGCCCATCGGATTAGTGAAGTGGCGCGCCAAAAAATCGAGGCGGCTGGCGGTTCAGTTGAACTCTTGCCAATTGAAGTGAATCGGAACTTACCACGTTCATAGCTAGATAAGTAAGCAGAGACCTGCTTACGTCTACATACGCTAGGGCAACTCCCATGTCTACACCAAGGGTAGGGCGTAGTAAATTGGCTGTAAAATTAGCTGCGTCCTCCTGGTGTAGAGTAAATAGCTCTCCGATTTGCATACGTAGTCTTGTCGCGCGTGAGTGCAAATAGGCGTGTCGTGCTAAAGGAAAAATGCTATGCTTGAAGCAGTTCGTAATGCATTCCGCTTGCCGGACCTGCGCCAGAAATTATTAACGACATTTGGTATATTGGTGCTCTATCGATTTGCCGCCAATATTCCTTTGCCCGCTGTCAATCGCGAGGCTCTACAGTTAATGTTTCGGGGCGATGATCAAAATATGTTGCTTAGCCTGCTGAACTTCTTCAGTGGTGGTGGGCTGGCGCAGATGGGGGTAATGGCGCTAGGCGTCTATCCATATATTACTGCATCCATCATTATGCAGCTGCTCACGCCGATCATCCCGGCGCTCGAAGAAATGAGGAAAGAGGGCGATCAAGGTCGTCAGCGCTTGAATCAATATACCTACTGGCTTACGATTCCGCTGGCAATTTTGCAGGCCATTACCCAATCGACGCTACTGAGCCGACAGCAAGTTGGCAATGGCCTGGTTGTGCTGCCGGATTGGGGCTTTACGGGTGACAACTTATTGCCATCATTGACGATTATTGTCGGTATGACGGCTGGCACCATGTTTGCCGTTTGGCTCGGTCAGCTTTTGACTGAGCAAGGCATTGGCAATGGTATTTCGTTGATCATTTTTGCTGGTATTCTTGCCTCGGTACCGTTTCAGATTCGCCTGTTATCACAGCAGCCGATCTTGCTTGTGCTGTTCATTATTATCACGATTTTGACGATTGCCTTGATTGTATGGGTACATGAAGGGCAGCGACGTATTCCTGTCCAATATGGCAAGCGTGTGCGCACAATGCGCGGCAATCGTATGATGATGGTTGGTGGCCAAAGCACGCATGTGCCGTTACGTGTTAACACGGCTGGTATGATTCCCTTGATTTTTGCGCAGAGCCTGTTGATTTTGCCAAGCACCATTGCCACCTACTTTACGACCAGTGGCGGATGGGTAGGGTCACTAGCTTTGGGTCTTACGACATATTTAGGGCCATCTAGCTGGCTATATTGGTTGCTCTATTTCTTGTTTACCGTTGCGTTTACCTATTTCTATACAGATGTGATGTTCCGTCAGCAGAATCTGCCCGAGACATTACAGAAGCAGGGCGGTTTTATCCCTGGTATCCGTCCTGGTCCACGTACAGAATCGTACCTTAATGGCGTGCTGTCACGCATTACCTTGGTCGGTGCCTTATTCTTGGGCTTTGTGGCAATCATGCCCTTTATTATTGGGATGATTGTTGGCGGATTTACGGGCAACGCTGATATTTTGGCGAATAGTAATTCGCTAATTATTAGCAGTACTGGTCTGCTGATTGTGGTCGGCGTTGTGCTAGACACGATGAAACAAATCGAAGCGCAATTGTTGATGCGCAACTATGAAGGTTTTATCCGCTAAGAAAGTATAACTTGTTCAGCATACGGGATGGAGCCTGAGCATCCATGCCGAGCCTGCTGAATGCATGAAAGGAATTGCAGTCGTGCAGAGACGCACTTACTTGGTGTTGTTAGGGGTGCCTGGTGCCGGCAAGGGGACACAGGCTAAGTTGTTGGAAGAATCGTTGCATTTACCCCAGATTTCGACGGGCGATATCTTCCGCTACAATTTGAAAAACCAGACTGAACTGGGCTTGTTAGCCAAAAGCTATATGGATCAGGGCAATCTGGTGCCCGATGAAGTTACCATCAAGATGGTTGAAGACAGGCTGCAACACCCCGATTGTGTACAAGGCGCAATTTTGGATGGGTTTCCACGCAATCTAGTGCAAGTTACGGCTTTTGATGCAATGACTGCACCCTATGGTGGGGTAACATTGACACCATTGATCAGTCTGGAAGATGAAGACGCAACCCGTCGTATTACAGGACGACGCGTTTGCCGGACCTGCGGTGCGATTTATCACGTTGATTTTAATCCACCAAAGCAGAGTGGCGTCTGTGATATCGACCAGGGAGAGCTGTATCAGCGATCGGACGATACGCTGGAAACAGTGCGTACGCGCCTGTACGTCTATTACAAACAGACTTCACCACTCATCGGCTATTACTATGCCAAATCATTATTGGCGGAGCTAGATGGCGCTCAACCAGTTGAAACTGTGCACCTTCAACTGAAGGCATTGATTGAAAAGGCATTACAGCCTTAGTGCTAGCACTCGATCTACCCTTACTCCAGCGCGTAATCGCTTTGGCCAGCTAAAGTTTTTTGCTGATATGGTTTGGGGGACTGCGCTCGACCTGTTGATTGATGAGCGCCTATTCAACTTGGATACAGACGATGTTTCGACGAACTGGGCGTAAATTATTACGCCCACAAAAAGAAGAAAGACAGCGCTCAAACCCGCCCGTGATCAAGAGCCCGCGCGAAATCCAAATTATGCGCGAGGCTGGACGGATCGTTGCGCGTGTACATAGTGCAATCAAAGAGGCGATCAAGCCGGGTGTCAGCACTTGGGCGCTTGACCAAATCGCGCTTGATGTGTTGCAACGCTATAATGCGTCGGCTGTTTTTCTTGGGTATCGTGGTTTCCCGGCCCACATTTGTGCAAGCATCAACGAGGAACTGGTACACGGGATTCCCAAGAAAGATCGTCTTTTGCAGGAAGGCGATATTATCAGCGTTGATGTTGGCTCATTATACCGTGGCTTTGTTGGCGATAGCGCGTGGACATACCCAGTCGGGGCGATCAGTGATGACGCTGCCAAGCTGCTCAAAGTGACGGAAGAAAGTCTCTACGAAGGCATCAAGCAGGCTGTTGTGGGCAAACGCGTTGTGGATATCAGCCGCGCGATTCAGCATCATGTGGAAGGCCATAATTTGCACATTGTGCGCGAATATACAGGCCACGGCGTTGGGCGCCAGATGCACGAAGCACCGCAAGTCCTCAATTATGTGGCTGGGGATGCTGATGGCAATATTGTTTTGACGCCAGGCATGGTTATTGCCATCGAACCGATGGTACAAATTGGTACTTGGGAAACGCAGACGTTACGGGACAACTGGACCGTGATTAGTAAAGATCGTAGCTTGGCCGCGCATTTTGAACATACGATTGCGGTTACAAATAGTGGCCCCGAGATTTTGACACTACCATGAGGTTGTGCTAAACTTGACAAGTTACGCAAAATGGAATGTTGTGGAGGGAGCAGTAGATTATGAAAGTCCAACCTTCGGTAAAAAAGCGTTGCGAAAAATGCAAGATGGTACGCCGACGCGGTGTTTTGTTTGTAATCTGTAGCAATCCGAAGCACAAGCAACGCCAGGGTTAAGCAGACTGCCCAATAAGCGGCTACAACAAACAAGTAGAAGAGTTTTTAGCGCGTAGAGAGATATAACGCGTACCATATAAATGTGTAAAAGTAGGCGTGTAAAGGGAGGAGCATAATTCCATGGCACGTATCTCTGGTGTTGACATTCCGCGTGAAAAGCGTGTTGTCATCTCCTTAACTTATATTTATGGCATTGGTCGCCACACAAGCGAAGATATTTTGACCGCGACGGAGATCGATCATTCTACGCGCGTCAGAGAGCTTGATGAAAGCCAAGTCGCCAAATTGCGCGAATACATTGACCGCAACTTGATTGTGGAAGGTGATTTGCGCCGTGAGATTAATATGAACATCAAGCGGCTGATGGAAATTGGCTGCTATCGTGGTTTGCGCCATCGCCGTAACTTGCCGGCCCGTGGTCAACGCACTCGCACTAATGCGCGTACGCGCCGCGGTGTTAAAAAGACGGTCGCTGGTAAGAAGCGCGCTGCACGCAAGTAATTCAATTAGTAAACACAGGCAGATTCTTATTTTACATATGATTCGCATGTGGAAGATTGATGTGTGCCTGTGTCCATCATTTCTGTTGATGGCAACTGATTGGGTTACTGTAAAAGCGCTAAGAGCCGCTTGTAGAATATTTTCTGCACGGTTTATTTACCAACAATAATACAACATGACTAGATTATTATTGTTTACTGGATGCCAATTGCGTTGTTATTGAAAACGCCTGTTTTACTTGTGTAAAGCTAGGTTTCTACAATTGGCGTGACGTTGCGTAGACATTTTTTTCATAGAGTGAGTGTGAACGTAAGAACGAAGGAGCAAGTATGGCGCGACCACAGAGAAGACGCGATCGACGGACATCAACGAGACGTGAAAAGAAGAGTGTATTGGTTGGACAAATACACATTCACGCCTCTTTTAACAATACGATTATCACGATTACGGATGTAACGGGTAATACATTGTGTTGGGCAAGTAGCGGCAGCAGTGGTTTCAAAGGCAGCCGCAAGTCTACCCCGTTTGCTGGACAGCTTGCTGCTCAGAATGCAGCGAGTACGGCACGCAATGATTTTAATATGCGCGAAGTAGATGTTTTCGTCAAAGGTCCAGGACCTGGTCGGGAAAGCTCGATTCGCTCCATACAATCAGCTGGGTTGACGGTTCGTTCAATTACAGATATTACACCATTGCCACACAATGGTTGTCGGCCGCCTAAGAAACGCCGTGTATAGTAGGTAGTTTTCTGAAGTTTTATCGGTATTGCTTTATTCACTCGAAGCATTTTTAAATTGATAAGCAATTGTTGCCAATGCTTTAGTTGGCAGGCTGTATTGTTATTTGCTTGACGAGTGCAATCTTTGGAGGAAAAATGGCACGACACATAGAAGCTGTCTGCAAATTGTGCCGGCGTGAAGGCCAAAAATTGTTTTTAAAGGGCGAACGTTGTTTGAGCCCGAAATGTGCAATTGAGACCCGCAACTTTGTACCAGGCGATCACGGGCGCAAGGCAACTTTCCGTCGCAAGATGTCTGACTATGGTACACAGCTACGGGAAAAACAAAAGGCACGCCGTATTTATGGTGTGATGGAAAATCAATTCCGTCGCTATTTCCAAGAAGCCAGCCGTCGCACAGGGATGACCGGTGCAACGTTGTTGACAATGTTGGAAAGTCGCCTTGATAATGTTGTCTATCGGCTTGGGTTTGCTGATAGTCGGGCCCAGGCTCGCCAACTGGTGCGCCATGGTCATTTTACAGTGAATGGCACAAAGACAGATATCCCTTCGTTCCAAGTCGCGATTGGGGATGTAATCGCCGTGCGCCCAGCCAGTCGTAATTCAATTTATTTTAAAGACCGCGGCCAGCTTATGCAAAGCATCCGCAATGTTCCTTCTTGGCTCAATCTGAATCTTGGCGAGATGGGTGGCTCAATGGTCAACAACCCAGCGCGCGAAGATGTAGAAATTCCACTCAATGAGCAGTTGATCGTTGAGTATTACAGCCGCTAGGGAAACGGGCATCGCATTTCGAAATTTTATTTTTTCAGGCTAAATGGATCTAGGGAAATTTCTGAAATGCGGTTGCGCGGTGCACTTATGGCTGACTTGTGCACGTTGGTATGCTATTCATAAATGAATATGTGCAAGCGTGTCGGGTTGGCGTTTTTATCAAATTGAAAATTTACGACGGAAAACAAAAGTCAGATCGAAAGTTCTTTATCTGCTTTAGAACAATGTCAGCCACTTTCTTGGTTGGCAAAAATTATTTGTTCTAAGGGTGTTGATTCGAGATGAGAACATTGATTCCGGCTACTGGACGTATGCTGAATATCAGGGAGGAATACCATTGCTAAACATGGTTCTGCCCAAAATTGAGACTGAGGCCAATTCACAAAACTATGGCCATTTCGTAATTAGCCCACTAGAGAGTGGTTATGGTATTACTCTAGGTAATGCGTTGCGACGTGTGCTACTGTCCAGCTTGAGCGGGGCAGCGATCTCATCAATTCGCATCAGTGGTGTCCATCATGAATTCTCGGCAATCCCGCATGTACGCGAGGATACGACGCAGTTGATTCTGAATATCAAACAGATTCGCTTACGCAATCATAGTGAAGAATCAGTGCGCATTCATGTTGAGGTCTCGCGCGAAGGGCCGGTTGTAGCGGGCGATTTAGTTTGCCCACCCGAGGTCGAAATTGTCAACCCAGATCAATATATTTTAACGGCTGATTCAAATGACGTTGATTTGGATATTGAGATGGTAGTTGAAACGGGGCGTGGATATAGCCCAGCAGAGGAGCGCACGCGTTTACCGCTTGGCGAAATTCCGGTTGACGCTATCTATAGTCCTGTGCGCAAAGTTTCTTATCGCGTCGAACGCACGCGTATTGGTCAACAGACCGATTACGACAAGTTAAATCTTGAAATCTGGAGTGATGGGACGATTGCCCCAGAGGATGCGTTGCGCAAATCGGCCAGTATTCTGGTCCAACATTTGGCCTTGCTAGCGGGTGCCGAGACAATTGCGGTTGAATCTAAGCCACGCGAAGAAGAGGGCATTCCAAGCCGTATCTATGATGCTCCGATTGAAGAGCTAGAACTAACCGTGCGCGCCTATAACTGTCTCAAACGAGCAGGAATTACCAAAATCGGTGAGATTTTGAAGCGCATGGAAAAGGGCGAAGAAGAAATGTTGGCGATTCGCAACTTTGGCAAGAAATCGCTCGACGAATTGGTTGACAAACTGCGCGAAAAAAGTTATCTCAATGTGCCGGGTGTTGACTTGAGTGCATTCTGGAATAGTGTCGGGGCAAGTAGCACCGATGACGAAAGTGAAGATGAACTTGTCGCCGCAGGCGATGAGGACGAATAGTCGAAGGCTTTACCTAGGAGTTGAACGATGCGACATAAAATTGCTGGGCGCATTTTGGGCAGGGACTCTAATCATCGCAAGGCTCTATTTCGGAACCTGATTAAGTCCTTGTATACACACGAACGCATTATGACTACAGAAGCAAAGGCACGCGCGATTCGGGCCGATGCCGAGAAATTGATCACCAAGGCCAAGCATGGTATTGCCGAAGGTGGTAATCGCGTGCATGCACAGCGTCAAGTGGTTGCCTATTTGGATGATAAGACAATTGCCAAGAAGGTCTTTGACGAATTCGCCCCACGTTATGCTGCCCGCAACGGCGGTTATACCCGCATGATCAAGATGGGTAAACGGCAGGGTGATGCTGCGGACATGGTGATTTTGGAGTTGGTTGACACACCAGCATAACCGTGCCTATACAGGATGAGGTGTAGCTCCCACAGATGAGTGACTCACTCATATACGTTTGTGGGCTAGTCGCTTACGACGGTACCGATTATCACGGCTTTCAGCTTCAACCAGACGTTCCGACGATTCAGGGTGTGCTGGAAGAAGCTATGCGAGCCGTCACTGGGACGCAAGTTCGTGTAAATGGTGCAGGCCGTACAGATACTGGTGTCCATGCAAGTGGGCAAGTGGTTGCAATGCATGTACCTTGGCGTCATTCGGTTCAGAATTTGCAGCGAGCGCTGAGTGTGCATTTACCACCATCGGTTGTGGTCAATCGATTGCAATTGGCACCAGTTGGATTTCATCCTAGATTTAGTGCTGTCAGTCGCACCTATCGTTATATGATCTATGATCGGGCTGGGATGACGGATGAAGTAGCCCCGCGTTGCTCACCGTTAACCGACCGATTTGCGCTCTATGTTCCGCGTGTACTTGATCTGAGTGCAATGCAGACCGGCGTTGGCTATTTGATTGGCGAGCATGATTTTGCTACCTTTGGTCAACCTACGCAAGGTGAAAATACTGTCCGGCGCTTGTATAGAGCAGAATGGCAAGTCGCCCAAACGACGCTAGAGCCGATCAACCGCTATCCAGGTCGTTGTCTAGTGTTTACCGTCTGCGCAAATGGATTTTTGCGCCAAATGGTACGCAATTTGGTAGGTGTCTCTTTGGCGGTCGGTCGGGGTCAATGGTGTACCGAAGATGTGCAGCAAGCCCTTGTGGCGCGCAATCGCAGTTGGTGTGCGCCGCCGGCACCGGCAAATGGGCTGGTTTTAGAATCTGTCAGCTATGAAGCTGATCTAAATTTGTAAAAAGAATAGATTTAGAACATTATTTGAGGCTTTCAGAAAACTTATCTCATCTCGTTTGTGTGGAAGTGTTTCTGGATCAGTATGAAGGAGTAAATTGCGTGAAGACCTTTAGTCCAAACGCCGAGGAAGCAAAAGCAGAACGTGACTGGTGGGTTGTTGATGCAACCGGGCAGACATTAGGTCGTTTGGCTTCTCGGATCGCTGCAGTGCTACGCGGTAAACACAAGCCAACTTTCACCCCGCATTTAGATGCTGGTGATTTTGTGATTGTCACCAATTGTGACAAAATTCATGTAACTGGGGACAAACTGGACTCGGTGCGCTATTATCGCCATTCGCGTTTTCCGGGTGGTCTAAAGAGCCGCACCATGCGCGAACAGCTTGACCGCTTCCCGGATCGCGTGATTTTCGAGGCTGTCAAGGGCATGATGCCCAAGACGCGGTTGGGACGTGCGCAGATGAAGAAATTGCGTATTTATACCACCGACGAACATCCGCACGCTGCGCAGCTACCCAAGCCATTATCGTTCTAGGAGATGCAAGATGAGCGAATATATTGAAGCAATCGGTCGTCGCAAGACCGCAACGGCCCGTGTACGTTTGTACCCTGGCACAGGTGAGATCGTGGTCAACGATCTGCCTGGTGATGTTTATTTTGGCCGCGCATTGGATCGTATGCTCCTGCGCCAACCGTTGACCTTGACAGGTACAGAAAGTACCTACAACATTAGTGTGCATGTCAATGGTGGTGGCGATAATGGGCAGGCGGCGGCTGTCCGCCTGGGCATTGCGCGTGCGCTTTGTGAGTATGATATAAATTTGCGCCCTGTCCTGAAAAGTGCCGGTTTCCTCACCCGTGATGCACGAGCCAAGGAGCGCAAAAAGCCTGGTCTCAAGCGTGCGCGTAAGGCACCACAGTACACCAAACGCTAATCACGTTTTGTCGGATTTATACAAACAAGCCTTACTTCTATTGGCGTTCTCCGCAGTAGAATTGTAGGGCTTTTTGTATTGGATAGTGTTGATTCGTGAGGTCGTCGTTTTGGATCAGTTCCGCAACTGTGCAGGCCAGCTATGAGCATAAATCGGGTACTTCGCATTGGGATTCTCTGTGTGCCTGCTATGGATGATGAAGCGGTCACGACGATCTTCCGCGCCATTCAACAAGCCCATACACCAACTATTTTGTTAATGACGGCTGGCGCACTGAGTCAGCGCAATTGGATCGAAGAAATTCTGGGTAACTGGTGTGATGTCGAGGAATTGGATCTTGTGCTTACGATCGGCGGTACACTGCCGGCAGCAGGACCAAGCGCCGCCGAAGTTGTGCCAGAGGCCACACGTACTGTTGCCGAACGCCTGATGCCAGGGCTTGCTGAGGCAATGCGCTATCATGCCCAGGCAGAGAGTACACTTGCCTGGTTGGATCGTGGTGTGGTGGGGATTCGGGGCCGCTCGTTGATCGTGAATCTGCCCGCAGGGGCAGCGCCAGCTTTGCTTTTTCTGGATGCCATTGTGGATTTGCTACCCATTGCCATTGCACATTTGCAAGGTGACCCAACTGCGCCACAATTGTTGGATGAGGTTGTACTCGGCAAAGCTGAACGCGAGGATGATACGTCGGCACCTACCGCCGCATCACCCTCAGCGAGTTCTGGCAAAGGCTTGCAAGCCGAAGAGTTCGCAGCCTTCCTCAAGCGTAGTAAGGCGCAATAGCGCTAGGCTACTGTCGCCACTTTTGCGCCCTGTTGCTTGATGGTTTCGATCAACTCATTATAGGAAGTTGCAAACTTCTCTACCCCTTCGCGTTCAAGCAACGTAGTCACCTCATTGATATCAATGCCCAAGTCGGCCAGCTTTGGAAAGAGTTGCTGGGCTGCGGCAATATCATTGCCCACCGTGTTCGCTACCACGCCATGATCCCAGAATGCTTGTAATGTGGGCATGGGCATCGTATTGACCGTGTATGGACCAATTAATGGCTCGACATAGAGCAGGTCCGAATACTTCGGATTCTTGGTGCTTGTGCTTGCCCACAGCGGACGTTGGCGTTGCGCTCCTGCGTCTGCCAACCGCTGCCACCGCGTACCACTAAATTTTTCCTGGAATTGGGCATAGGCCAATTGGGCATTGGCCAAGGCTGTCTTGCCCATGAGCGCTTGTGGATCGATGCCGTTGCTGCTCGACAATTTTTTCAACTGTTCGTCCACATTGGCGTCAACCCGGCTGATAAAGAAACTGGCCACGGAAGCAATCTGCGCAATGGGTTGCCGGGCCGCGATGCGACTTTCCAAGCCTTGAAAGTAGGCTTCCTTGACGGCGGCATAGCGTTCCAAACTGAAAATCAACGTGACATTAATGTTAATGCCATCGCTAATCAGCTGGCGAATGGCGGCAATGCCGGGCTCTGTTGCGGGAACCTTGACCATCACATTGGGGCGATTGACGGCGGCCCAGAGTCGGCGTGCTTCGGCAATTGTCGCTTCTGTGTCATAGGCCAAGTCTGGCGCTACTTCAATGCTTACATGGCCATCTTCGCCCTTGGCACTTTTGTACACAGGCGCCAGCACATCGGCTGCTGCTTGAATATCGGCCACAGCTAATGCTTCAAAGATTTCCTTGGGCGGTAAACCTTGGGCTACCGATTTTTGCAAGTCGGCGCGATAGGCATCACTTTTGGAAATGGCTTGTTGGAAGATGGTAGGGTTTGAGGTCACGCCGGTCACGCCCGCATCTACCAGGCGTTGTAGCTCACCCGACTGTACCATGCTGCGCTCAATATAATCGAGCCAGATGCTCTGGCCGATTTCATGTAATTGTTGCATGCGCTCCATCGAACTCTCCTTTGAGATAATCAAACTGCTTGCCAAGGGTGGATTCCTTGCGTTGCCAGCACAAGCACAAGGAAATTTGTGTGGGCATTATAGCGTTTTTATCGCCAAATGGAAAGTGTCGTACCAAACAGCGCTAGTGAATCGCATATGATGGGGTAACGGCGTTACACTAGGTGTGAGAGTACATGGCGATTGAAGCAAGCCACAAATGGCCAAATTGCTTGACAAAAACCTTTTTTCGAGGTACTATGTTTTTTGTAGTGCAAATTACCGCTATTTTGTTCGGCTCGGTATAAAACAGATAGGTAGATAACAACTATAGAATCAAGGTAGTTGACAAGCATAAAGGATAGAAAATGGCAGCTCCAATCAAAGTGACAGATAGCACCTTTGCCGAGATGGTTGTCGATTCCGCTCAACTGGTGCTGGTTGATTTTGGGGCTGAGTGGTGTCCGCCTTGTAAAATGCTCGCTCCTGTGCTCGAGGAGCTTGCGCAAGAGCTCGATGGCAAATTGGTGATTGGTAAGCTGGACACCGATGAAAATCAAGACACGGCCATGACCTTTGGGATTATGGGCCTTCCCACCTTGTTGTTGTTCAAGGGCGGCCAACCGGTGGATCGTATCGTCGGCTATCAGCCAAAGTCACAGCTAATGGCACGCCTACAATCGCATCTGGCCTAATACGTTCGCGTTAACATGCTCTGGTTGACACAGAAAAAAGTGTCGTAATCGTCCGGCATTCTGCGCTATACGACAGAGCTAAATTTATTTTGTAATGGATAAGGATAGAGGATAGAAAAATGGCAGCTCCAATCAAAGTAACAGATGGTACCTTTGCCGAGATGGTTGTCGATTCCGATCAGCTGGTGCTGGTTGATTTTTGGGCCGAGTGGTGTGGCCCTTGCAAGATGATTGCGCCTGTGCTTGAGGAGCTTGCGCAAGAACTCGACGGTCAATTGGTGATTGGTAAGTTGGATATCGACGAAAACCAAGACACGGCCATGGCCTTTGGCGTGATGAGCATCCCCACCTTGTTGCTTTTCAAGGGTGGCGAACCGGTCGATCGCATTGTCGGCTATCAGCCCAAGCCACAGTTGATGGCTCGTCTGAAGTCACACTTAGCCTAAGCGAAAAGTTGTGGTTGATATAAAGAAAAGGGGCGGCAACGTCCCTTTTTTTTGTTGCCCACTTGCGTCTGTTCTGCGTAATGGAGAACGGCGGACATCAGGCTGCCGGTTGGGGAGCAATGAATTTGATAATGAGATAGATAATCGCGAGGATGATCACATCGAGCGCCAGGGTAAAGATAAAGGCATTCGTGATGTTGTGCAAAATTGGCGTTATCCCATAAAACAGGCGCGCAAAGGGTGCAATGGGTAAGCCAAACAACAGATAAAGTCCTAGGATCAGCGCAACGGTAAAAAATAGGGGGCGAATGGGTTCCCGATCACTGGCGCTGGGCATCATGGCATTGCCAATCGCAAAGAGCAAGTAGCCCCACAGAATGCCATCCGGCTTCAACAGGGCTTGCTGAAGCGTGTAGATGCTTGCCAGCCAGCGTTGTTCGCCTATGGCCAGTGAAAATTGGCGAGCGTCAAAAATATACTCTCCAATCAACGCAAGCAAAATGGAGCCAACAATTAAGGGTGCCATCCCCACAATGCTCTCTTGCCAAAGCTGTCCACCTCGAACATTAACACTGCCCAACCCAATATGTTGGCGTTGCTTTTTGGGCCAAACCCGAAATTTGCTCGGTTTCAATCCCAACACATAGGCTGCGATCCAATGGGCCCCTTCATGGATAACAATCCCCGGTAGCAAAAGCAGAAATAGCAGAACAATCGTCAGATCGCCGTTGCGCGTAATTAAGTGGAAGAGCAGCTGGATTTGCAGGCTGAGTTGACGGCTTACCCAGGCTAGGAGCAACAACGATAGCAGGAAGGCCGCGATCACCGGCATGATACTCATCAGATCAGACACGTCTTGGGCTCTCTATTTCTGTGACCGCGTACGCCGACTCGAATAAATTTCTGGTACGCTATTTCGCTTCCAAATTGTAGGTCAGGCTTTGAATTACCCAACAATTTTGCTCTTTTACCAAGATCCAGCGGTCGCCTGCCGGGGAAATTTCGCTGCCGATTTGCGTTGTGGCGGCTACAATGGCGCGATTATCTATGATTTGCAGGTGCAGATCTTTGGGCGTGGCCTGTGCCGGTGCACCGGGGAAAACGGTACGCACATAGCGATGCCGGATCGCATCTTTATCGAGCCAGGCTTGATCATCTTGAGGATCCTCGGGCGTGTTTTTCGCATCGGTGATCTTGGCACCAGCTTCCCACAATTTCATCAGCGCATCAATATTTTGCGCAACCACCAGATCACCTTCTGCGCTGAGAACGGCACGAATGGCCTCTTCGTTGGTGGCTGTGGCGGGCAACGCCAAGGAACAGGAGCCTTTGGGCGGAAGCATGGGGGGCGCTGTGGGGGCGACACAACCGGTGGTGAACAATATACATATACTGACGAGCAGCACAGAAAGTAACCCATTGCTGCGGTAAAAAGTGTTGCTTTCTGGCGCTTGTCGGTATAACCCAATCACTGCCCCAGTCACTTTGAGGTAATATGGCATGGAAACCTCAGCCCAACCATACTGCGACTTGGGCTATTCTTTGCGCGTCGCGGCGTTTGTGAAGAACTGCTGAATAAAATCGTTATGGACGGCCAATGTCTCTTCAACGCTGCCATATCGGCCCGAGGTTAATTTGAAGAGGACAATACCATCGGAAAGCCGCCGTTCGGCATTCGGAAAAAGATAAAAGTAGAACACAATGTGCTCAGTATCTATCTCGTCACCCGGCATACGCTTCTTGGCTTCTAACCACAAGCCATATAACTCGCCGCCATCGGCTAATGTCATCGGGTGTGAGCCCAGGTTATATTGCCAGCCATCGGCGTCATAGCAGATGTCTGGCGCATGAAACGGCTGGGAACTGCGTCCGCCGATCATGCTCAACCAAATATATTGGCCGGCGCTATTTTGATAGAGCCGTTGAATATATTGCTCGGGTTCCAGCAAGATCATGACCTCTTGGTTTGTCTCTGGTACATCGATGCCTTTCCAGTTGCCAATCGCCAAGGGGACTTCGTTGAGGTCGTGGGCCAGATCAAAGTGGGAAACGGCGGTCACGGCGTTTTCGCGATCTGTGCGCTGCCAGAAATCTAGATCGGTTATATAGATAAATGGGTCGTTTTGCGCGGCGGGTTGCCCCCACAATGATAGTTCGAGCTGGGGAAAATAGACAAAGGGCACAGCCAATAAAAATAAACCGAGCACAGCAATCTGCCGTACTTTGCTTTTGGACTGTGGTTGTGGGGCTTCAGTCAGCATAATGTCCCTTTACCTGGCGGTTGCATCGACAAGTGGATCTATCCTCCACCAAGCTCTGGCTGCAAACAGCGCAAAGTCATTATAACGAATGATGGGTGATTGACCAAGTGTCGCAGTGAAGTATAGATATGTAGGTGTAGACCATGTAGGCTAGATAACATCCAGCCGCAAGGTACGTGTCTGAAGCAGGCGCGTCAGCGGAAACATCAACAGAAAGACCAACAGAAAGAAAGCCAGCCCCGAATAATCGTGATAAAAGGTAAATGCGGCCTGGGCACCCATGGTGCGCGCGACAAAGAGTAATGAGGTTACGCGCAGAATATTGCCAAACATCGCCAAGGGGATCGAGAGCACTACCAACAACAGGCGACCCCACCAAGGTCCCTGTAGAATATAGGCGGCCAGGATCATCAGCGCGGTCAGGGCAATGAGCGAATTAATCCCGCTACACTGTGCGCCGATCACCAACTCGGCATTGGGTAGACTAATGGCATTGCCCACAATCGTAATATCGACACCCAGAAAGCGCACTAGATCGCCGGCGCAAACACCCGTAAAAAGGGCCAACGGCAAGGTAACACGATCGATAAAGGGTAACGGGATCATCAATACAAGATAGCCAAGCGGAAACAGTAATTTGCGCAGGAGTTCTGTCCCACCCAGCGTCCAGACCGCGCCTGTCGCCATTAGGATCATGGCAAAGGCCGCCAGATAATACGCTTTCTGATTCAACAGCCAGACAAAAGCGATCAGCGCCACGCCCAGCAGCAGAATCCCCAGATTATTGCTGCGCGGCGAAGCTGGATAGCGTTTTTTGTCAAGGCGCAACCGTTGAAAGGCGAGAAAGAGCGCAACCGGTAGAATCAAGATGCCGTGGCTATAATATTCATTCCCCATCCATTCGCCCCATAGCCAGCGCCATACTGGCCAGGTCAACGTTGCAAATAGAATGAGCGCAATCAGTGGTAGGATTACAGTCTTGAGTCGAAAAGGGGTCATGGGCCAATCAAATTGAATAAACCGACGCACCGAGATCGATCACGCACCTTGTTGAATAGCGATTGAATCGTGAACCATACACGCCATGTTCTCGCTTGGTGCAACAGTAGGTAACGCGGTGCTTTTCGGTAGTGTGGATGAATAGTACGAATGACAAACAACTGACAAACGACGATCTGTAGGCAGAATACCATCGACCTGCGATTGCGTCAAAATGTCAATTGAAAGTAAAGCAGACACTTGCGCCTTGATTGGGGTAACATGCGGCGCAAAGAGCGTATGAAGTCCTTTGCGCCGCATGTATTATAGGGCAGTTACTGACACTGCCAGGGGGTGTAGTTGTCGGTAAAGGTACGCAGACGGAATTCGGGTTGACCGGCTTGGAAGTCACCCGTAGATTGGGCAACTTTGCCATCGATCCACTGTTCGATCTTATACGGTTCACCAGCGCTGCCAAAGCGACCAGTGTCGACGGGCAGCCCATCTATCTTGAGGTAACCGCTGGCCTGAATCGCGCCAATGCCGCGCCCAATCGAATACCATTTGTTGTTACCATCTAGCCGGTATAGCTTGATCCAAGCATAGTTCTTGGGTTGTGGCGGTACACAGGTGATCAAATTGCCAGCCGGAGTGCGGAGATCGCCCAAGCGATCCCAGTTGAGACGGGCAAAGGCTGTGCCGCTACGTTCATAGTATTCCAGCCGAATTTTATGGTTGCCTTTGCTCAACGTAACATCATAGGTAAACTTATCGTCACTGGCTGAATGCCATTCATCAATCACGCGATTGTCATCGATATAGAGGCGCACGCCGTCATCGGTTTTGGTCGTAAAGCGATAGCGTCCCCCTTCAAAATTGATCTTGCGCGTCCAGCGTACCGAAAAATTATCGCTAGCGATGCTGCCGTCGGGCGAGCCGGTGCCCCAATCAAAGGCAATATCTGCATCATCACGCACCAGCACTGGGCTACCATTCAGATCACGATTGTTAAAGTATTCACCACGCCAACTTGTGATCTCCGGCGCGGGATCTGGCTGATCGGTCCGCTTCCAACTGAGGCGGATACGCGCGTTGCCCGTGCGTTCCAGATATTCCATGCGCAACGGAATTGTGCCATCTGGCAGATAGATATCGCCGCGGTAGGTGGTGGTCGCTTGTTCGCGCCACTCGTCGATCAGCAGATGATTGTTCACCCACAAGCGTGCGCCGTCATCAACGGTGATCTCAAAGCGATAATTGCCAGCACCCAGGTTGAGCGAGCGCTGCCAGCGCACCGAAAAGTTGTCGGCATTGATGCCCGACGCAGGCGAGCCATTGCCCCAGTTATAATCAACATTTTTGTCATCGCGTACCAGCGTGGGCGCGCCATTTAGGTCGGGATTATTAAAGTATTCACCACGCCAGTTCTGGATCGTTGGCTCGCCACCCCCGCCGCCAGATTCACGCGCCCAGCCCAACCGTACAAGCGCGGCGCCGACATTTTCATAATAGTCTACCTGCACCAGATGGTGACCAGTTGCCAGGTTGAGTGTCCCCGAAAAGGTGCGCACGCCATGATCAGACCAGCCGTTAATGATGCGCTGCCCATCGACAAAGACGCGCACACCATCATCACTGGTGGCCTCAAAGCGGTAGCGACCTTCCTCTAGGTAGAGATAGCGCGTCCAACGTGCAGAAAAACGATCACTGTTGACCGCACCGTCTGGTGATCCGGTGCCCCAGTCATAATTGATATCGGGTTCGTCGCGTTGCAAGATGGGATCGCCGGCTAGATCCTTGTTGTTCCAATAGGTCGCGCGCCAGGTGGGATCCGAATCCGCAGCGCTAACGGGCGCGTCGGGTTCGCCTTGGGCCATCACAGCCAGGGTAGGCACGCTAAGCAAAGCAAGCGCGCCAATGAGTAACAAGCGCAACAGCCTGCGCTGCCACTGCCTGTGTTGTGAATCTACATGCATGAAAATACCTCTATCTAAGATAAACCACATCTATCATCTGCTTCAGTGGCGGCCTTGTGCGCCGCATAGCGATTTATTCGTCCGTTCGCTTACCTATTGGACGATGCTGGAAATATGGTTGTTCCCAAAAAATTGTGTATCAATTATCAATGTGGTGAGGCTGGCTGGGCTGGATACTCTCTGGGCTGGGAAGAGCCACACAGGGCCACAAAGACACAAGCAAGAGATTCCTGCTTGATGACCGTTTGTCCCTGTGTGGATTACGCGACTGCTTATAGACGAACCATTTAAAAGTCATACAAATAAGCCTCCTAATACACGAGAGCGTAGGTATGACTTTTAAGGGTTTTATCTATTAGTGGCGGAAGTGGCGCGCGCCGGTCAGTACCATGACCAACCCCAACTTATCGACTGCTTCGATCACTTCTTCATCGCGCATGGAGCCGCCGGGCTGGATAACCGCGGTAATGCCATATTGGGCGGCGGCTTCGATTCCATCGGCAAAGGGGAAGAAAGCATCCGAGGCCATGGCCGCCCCCCGGGCATCTTCGCCCGCTTTGTGCCCGGCCAGCATGACCGAATCTACCCGGCTCATCTGGCCCGCACCAATGCCCACGGTCGCCTGATCTTTGACGTAGACAATCGCGTTGCTCTTGACATGCCGTGCCACGCGCCAGGCAAAGGCTAGATCGACTACTTGCTCTTCGGTTGGCTGTTTGGCGCTGACCACGCGCCAGTTGGCTGGGTCCATATCACTTTGGCTCTGGTCGAGCTCCTGGACGAGCACCCCGCCATAAATGCTGCGCAGACTTAGGGTGCGCAATTTTACGCCGGTGGGCTGTAGGATGCGCAAATTCTTCTTTTTGCGCAAGATCTGTAGGGCTTCGTCTTCATAGGCCGGGGCAGCAATGACTTCCACAAAGAGATCGGCCATGCGCTGTACTGTTTCGGCATCCAATGGGCGATTGACCGAAATGATACTCCCAAATGCGCTCACTGGGTCGGATGCCAGGGCTTTGGCATAGGCTTCGCTCAAGGTTATCCCGCTTGCCAGGCCACAGGGATTGCCGTGTTTGATAATGGCAACCGTCGGTTCGGGGAAATCTTGCGCGGCTTGCCAGCTGCCATCCAGATCCAGCCAATTGTTGTAGCTCATCTCTTTGCCCTGGAGCACTTCAAACGGAGCTTCTTCGCCGGCATAGCCATAGAGTCCCCCTTGCTGGTGGGGATTCTCGCCATAGCGATTAAGTTGAACCTGCATCAGATCCAGTTGGATGCGCAAGGGCAGAGCGCTGCCTTCTTCATCCTCTTCAATTTGTTCGGATAAATAGGTTGCGATGGCGCTATCATATTCTGCCGTATGCCGAAACGCTCTGAGCGCGAGCTTCTTGCGCTGCATCATCGTTGTCCCCCCAGCCGCAAACGCCTCGGCCACATGGGCATAATCTGCCGGCTCGCAGACCACGGTGACCGCTTCATGGTTCTTGGCGGCGGCGCGCAACAAAGCTACGCCCCCAATATCAATATCCTCGACGGCGGTAGCCAAGGTAACATTGGGCTGGGCGACAGTTTGTTGAAAAGGGTACAGATTGACGACGACCAAATCGATCGGCGCAATGCCATAGGCGTCTAACTCTTCCAGATGGTGGGCGACGCGGCGCGCCAAAATGCCGCCATGAATCTTGGGGTGCAGCGTTTTTACGCGGCCGCCCAAAATCTGAGGAAAGCCGGTTAATTCATCGACCGAAATGACGGGTAGATTGGCATCGCGCAATTGGCGGGCTGTGCCGCCGCTGGCAATCAGTTCTACCCCGGCTTCATGCAGCCGACGCGCGAACTCAACCAAACCGGTTTTGTCGGACACAGACAATAGCGCACGAAACGTTGACATAGCTTGCTCCTCTACTCTCTTGGCGGCCAGCAGGGTAATCTATCAACAGATTGCCCTGCTGGCCTATAATCTCTACGCTCTACCAACAAAAAAAGGCAGCCAAACCGGATGAACGAATCATCCGTTCGACTGCCCAGCCCAGACGAGCGACTGTAGCAAAACAACAGCTTTCTTTCCCTTGCGGTAAGCTCCACAAATGCATAAGATGCACTTTCGTCAGTCAAGAAAGCCACATTTATTATAGAACGCTACTGACCGGCTGTCAAGCTCTTTTGAATAATCAATATAACTATTACGACAACGTTAAATTTCATCACCTGCTGCTCTGAATGAATTCAGAGCCTGGGATAGGAAACGTGTTTAAACACGTTTGCCGTCGCAGGTGTTGAATTCATTCAATACCAATTTAACGTTGTCTGAATCATTACTAACAAATA
>Ga0105044_10001668_pt1 | contig 30027 bp, 26 predicted proteins | sample MAT01_FD_78092 | JGI IMG/M metagenome (GOLD analysis project Ga0105044, IMG submission 78092) | Freshwater microbial communities from Lake Fryxell liftoff mats and glacier meltwater in Antarctica - MAT-01 | ecosystem: Environmental > Aquatic > Freshwater > Ice > Liftoff microbial mat | place...
CAATGACCCAATGACCCAATGACCCAATGACCCAATGACCCAATGACCCAATGACCCAATGACCCAATGACTAATGACCCAATGACCCAATGACCCAATGACTAATGACCCAATGACCCAATGACCCAATGACCCTTTTTTCCATTTTGCAATTTCAAAAATATTGTCTATCATTGTAATATGCTTTTACAAATAGAACTAAATTCATGCAAAACTTCCTAATTAAAAAATGTATTGACTTCTCCTGCAAGACAATATTAATTCCAATTTTCATTGTTACAGCATTCTTTTTTAATGCACAGAAAAGTCATGCCAGTCATGCTTTAGGTGGGGAAATTACATGGCAGTGTACAGGAAGTGGGGAATTCATATTCATCATGAAATTTTACCGCGACTGCAATGGGGTGGCTGGTCCACAATCTGTTTCGTTATCCACAACTGTTCCGGGAGTATCAACCATTAATTTAACAAAAGTGAGTGAAGTTGATATTTCGGGCACCGGTTTTTTAGCAGATGGAGTAACACCCTGTCCTAATTGCACAAGTCCTGCTACACCTCCAACCGCAGGAATAGCACAGGAAATTACTTATGAATCGTTACCTATAGCATTAAATGGTGTTCCTCCTGCAGCAGGTTGGAAATTTAGTTGGGGTAGTTGTTGCAGAAGTAACGCATTGACTAATATAACCGGGGGGGGAAGCTTAGGAATAGGTGTTCGAGCTGTAATGTATCCATATTTAGGGACCAATACCTATCCTTGTTTTGATTCTTCACCTTACTTTACGGAATCACCTGTCCCGCAATTTTGTACTGATCTACCAATTAAATATGAAAATTTTGCGATCGATCCTGAAATGGATTCATTGGTATATAGCTGGGGACAACCGTTGGATGACGCCGGAACACCACTTCCCTTTGCGCCCGGATACTCACCTACCAGCCCTTACCCCTCGGCAGTTCAAAACCCATTAAATACTGCTGCTGTCATTAATTCGCAAACCGGAGAAGTGAGTTTTCACTCGTATACCGGCGGATATTTTTTAACCAACATAAAAGTCACTGCCTATAAGTGTGGAATCAAAGTTGCAGAAGTGTTCAGAGAAATCACGGTCGCGCTCAACAATAGCTGCCCCACAATCGCAAGTTTTATCGCCAACACTTCACCAATTATGAATGCTCCATTTGCAGATCCAATTTCAGGTTTAATGACCTCTTATCATGATACTGTTACTGCAGGAGACATAGTAAATTTTACACTTACTATTCACGACTTTCAATTCTTTAATAATACTGTTGCACAAATTGTTACAGTTGAAGGGGCAGGTGAACAATTTGGCAATAATTTCACGGATCCTAATTCCGGCTGTTTACTACCACCATGCGCAACAATTAATCAAAGTTTGCCTGCTTCATTTATAATAGCAGGTGCCATAACATTTAATTGGGTTACTACTTGTGATCATGTTACAGGAATAAATTCGCAATGTACCTCCAATGGACACACTTACCGTTTCATGATTAAAGCCAAAGACAATTATTGTCCGGCTAATGGAATTACAGTTGCCTGTTTTTCCATTACGGTGTTAGGAGTTCCCGTTGCAATTAACGTGGCAGGTTCTTACAATTGTACAGACGATACATTGACATTAAATGCTTCCGGTGCAACATCTTATTTATGGAATACCGGCGATACCACCTCTTCAATAATAGTAACTCAGCCGGGGACCTACAGCGTAAGCGGAATCAATTCAGGATCGTGTGTTGAAACATCTAATCCATTCGTATTTGCTCCGGGAATAATTCCGAATGTGCTGGCGTCTACTCCACTAACTACACTATGTATTAATTCAACTGCTGCAATGTTGACAGCATCTCCCGCCGGAGGAACATGGTCGGGGCCGGGGGTATCAGGTAACCAGTTTGATCCATCTGCAGCAGGAGCAGGAATTCATTCAGTAATTTATTCTGTTACCGATTCATTAGGTTGCTCAGGTACAGATACTCTGCTTATGACAGTGAATTTGTGTACCGGTATTGATGAAATTGATATAAACCCTTCCATTCTGGTTTATCCTAATCCTGCAACTGATCAAATTTCTTTAACCGTTTCCGGATGGAATTCATCAAATGCGAAAATTTTAATTTATAACGTATATGGCCAAAACGTTAGTGAACTATTTTCAGGAAAAATTACCGAACAAAACTGGAATCGCTCTTTCGATATTTCATCATTAACAAAAGGTGTGTATTTTATTGAAGTTTCCGGAGAGAATGTGAAAACGAGGGTTTTTAAGGTGGTGAAGTAAGTGGTCAGGTGGTGGAGCTCCGCGATGTGTCATTTCAATTTAATTTTTGAAAATATCCATTTTCTCAGTGCTTATCATTCATCTTAACTCCTCTTAATTTAAACTACTTGCAACAAATTAACATATTATTATATTGATTTTTAGTAGTGTCCGGTAAAAATATATAAAATGGGATAAAAAAGGGATAAAAAAAGGTTCCCCCAATAAATGAAGGAACCAATTGTGTTACTTTGTAGTTACGAAACAAACAAAAATAACATGAGCAAAAGTAATCACTTTTTTGGACAATCCGTTTTCGAACAGCTGGTCGGGATGATAGACAGAACTATTGTAACTAAGGCGATTAAAGACACCGATGCAGATCGGTATATAAAAAAAATTAAAACCTGGGACCATTTGATTAGTATGTTATTTGTGAGTTTTAGTGGATGTACTTCATTGCGACAACTTTCCGGTGCCTTATTGGGAATGAAAGGCAAGGTCAGTCATTTTTAATTAAATAGTTTGCCCTATAAAAGCACGCTAAGTGATGCAAATAAAAGACGCCCTAAAGAAGTTTTTTCACGAATTTATGCAGGCTTATTACAAAAATATCAAGGTATTTTATCGGACACCCGCTCCAGAGCCATGTTTGGGAAGGAATTACATATAATTGATTCGACAACCATAAGTTTGTATAAAGATTTTTTGAAGTGCGTTGGCCGGAAAAGTAAAACAGGAAAAGCTAAAGGTGGAATAAAAATGCATACAATGATCAATGCAAATGAGCCCGTTCCGCGAGTGATTCATTTTACGGATGCGGCTCATCATGATCAACGATTTTATACACACATTAATTTTAAGTCAGGCCATATTTATGTATTCGATAAAGGATATAACAATTATGATTCGTTTGAGCAGTTTAACGAACAAGAAATTGGTTATGTAACACGTTTAAAAGAAAATGCTGCATACGAATTAATGATTGATTTAGATATTCCCTGGGATGCTCGTAAATCAATCGTAAAAGATCAGATCGTCGAATTGCCCATTAGAAAGAATGGACAAATTATAAGAACGGTCACAGGAAGGTTAGTCACCTTTTGGGATGAAGAAACCAAACGGACCTTTGTGTTTTTAACTAATCAAATTGAGTTGGAAGCAGTGCATGTGGCGGAGGTTTATAAACAGCGGTGGCAAATTGAACAATTATATCGTCAACTAAAACAAAACTTCCCATTACAATACTTTCTCGGAGACAACACCAATGCAGTGATTATTCAAATTTGGTCGGCATTGATTGCTAATCTACTTCTAGTAATCCTTGATAAATCTTTGAAACGAAGATGGTCATTTTTAAATCTCTCATCGTTTATTAGAATCAATTTGATTAACTATCTGCACTTATTCAGATTTCTGGAAAACCCTCAAAAAGACTGGAGTGAAGAATATAAAACCGATCAATTAAAATTATCTTTGTATGATGGGTAGGCTTACTTTCAATAAAGACACACCAATAAATTGCTCTAACAATGAAAAAAATCAGGTAAATTCTAATTATGAATTTTTATCGGACAATACTGAAAACTATTAAAAGTTCTAATTTTTTACTACTCAGGCAAATATATAAGATTTTGCTGAAAATTTACATTGTCAATTTTGGACTGACAACAATTTACATGTCGAAATGAACTTTATTCCCCAAAAATACCCCACCCTCTTTGTATATTTGCTAACCCCTCCCTCATTCCTGAAATCACTTTCCCGACCAAAATCTTCCTCCCCCTGTCCTTTTGTAGGGTAAAATTGATTGAAGTAGATTGAGAGCCTTGTCAGATCCGGAAATTAAGATTGAAGATAAGGTGATCCGGTTAAGCTACCTTCCCAGAAACTAAATTTCATATTTTAAATATGGTTACATATTAAGTCCACAGAAAACCACCTTCTACCATGGTATCAGTAGGATTAATGTGCAAATAAAAAAACACTTACAACAAAATAAGTTATAAGTGTTTGATTTTTAATGTGGGAACTACTGGGTTCGAACCAGTGACCCTCTGCTTGTAAGGCAGATGCTCTGAACCAGCTGAGCTAAGCTCCCATTTTTTTAAGGACTGCAAATATAGGGAGTATTTTGCTAAATGCAAATGGGTGCTCAAGAATATTTCAATCAGTTGATAATTAATCGATTGAGATATAATTTACATTTAATTTCCACCTTTCCAATCAAAACTCTCCTTACTTTTGATCCACAATTATTCAACTTTCACAAATCGCCTCCAACCCCCCACCCCCATGATTTTAACTTCATTTAATTGGCAAGCACTGTTATTCGGATCTGAAGATTGGGCCTTTTTGCCGGAGGTTGCCGTAAGATCGGTGTTTATGTTTTTGATTGTGCTTATCAGTTTACGAATTTTAGGTAAAAGAAGCATTACCCAACTCTCGGTTTTTGAGTTGGGGGTAATTATTGGATTGGGATCTGCTGCCGGTGATCCGATGTTTTATAAAGATGTTGGAATTATTCCTGCCGTTGTGGTTTTCCTGGTTGTGGTGTCATTGTATCGCTTCATGACTTATTTGATTAATAAAAGCGAGAAAATTGAAAACCTGCTTGAGGGTGAACCGGTATATTTAGTGGAAGATGGAAAAATTAATTATAAAAATTTCACCGGTGAGCCTATCGCTCAAGATGAATATTTTTCGCAACTGCGCTTGCATAGCGTTAGCCATCTGGGACAATTAGAATTTTCGATTATTGAAACTAATGGATCTGTAAGCAATTTTTTTTATGCTGATAGCGAAGTAAAGTGGGGACTGCCAATTCTTCCACATCTTTATGCCTATAAACAAAAAATGATTTCACCCGGAGCACCATCTGCTTGTGCGCGATGTGGATTTATTGTAAGCGAAGACAATCATGGTAAACAAATGAATTGTCAGGAGTGCAACCATGACGAATGGGTACATGCTATAAAAATTAAACGACATGTTTAATTAAAGATTTTTTAGTGAGTTATAAAAACTTCATATATTGATTTTATTCAAAATTCAAAGCCATTAATTTGTAGTATACAAAATGCGCATCCTCTTTGCTTATGTTACTTATCGCACTCCAAATTATGTTCTATTTGCTTTGATGTTTATTATTAATCTCCTGAATTAATTAATACGGAGTATGAAATTTTTCACGCCAACCACCTCATTATTCGAACTTCTAACTTTTAACTAATTACCTAAAAACAAACCCAAGCACCCAAGAGCTCGAGAACTCAAGAACCTGGTTAAATTTGCCGTAATCACTTTTTTTTCTGAAATTCGAATCAATAAGAAGGCACAAAGAAACAAAACTTTAAAGTTAACCCATTGTTTAACAATTATATAATACTCATTACACCCTCTTCACAGCGCATTTAAACCCCATCATATGACGATAAAAGCATTCTTACCGTTAACATTTCTGATTTTAATAGCATCTTTAACGATCGCTCAAGATCTCGGACCTGAACATTACGATGAAGATGGAAATGCAATTCCATTACGCAAATCCGGATTTTTTACCGGAATTTATGTGGGAAGCTACTTTCCAAACAGTCATTCAGCTACACTATACGATGGTTACGGTTTTGATTACGAAGAAAATCGCAACTCCTATGAAAACAGTTGGATGTATCAAAAAATCATTAACCAATATGGAAATGTTGATGATGGTAATCCTGATTATATTGCGGAAGCGTTAGGAGTGCAGGCCGGACAATGGATTTTTGATGAAAGTGATATGCCTGTGAATATGCGCTACAAAACAACTTTCCTTGTGGGTTTTACCGGAAGATACACACTCGATCCACGCAATGCAATTCTTATAAATGTGAATGGTGCCATCCTTAAAGCTGCAGGAAATTTTACTATTACAAGCACTGTTCAACTACCAGGTTCTACTCAAATCAATAGCAATATTAAAACCTGTAACATTAGTGGTGAAGAACAACGACTGCAGATTCAAACAGGCTATCAACACCTTTTCGGGAAGAGTGAATCGGTTAATTTTTTTGCTGAAGGCGGATTACATGCAACGCTTGCGATTTTTGATAAAAGCGAAATCCAGATCGAAAATTTGTATATTAACTTGTATGAGTATTATTACAATTCGAATACAGGTTATACTTTCGACACCGCCCCTCCTCCTGTAGGACTTGGTTTTGGTGCCTTCGCAGGTGCAGGTGTGAATTTTGCTACTCAAAGTAAATGGGATATTCAGTTTGTATATAATTTACTTCTTGAAAATGTGAGAATTGGATACGATCAAAAAATTAAACCCGGACAGTCCGTTGGATTGCGCGCTTATTATAATCTGGCAAAAAAGAAACAATAAATTTTATGAGTGTAAAATTTGAAGCATCGCTTAAAGATGGGATGCACCATTTTCTGAAATCTTTGGAAGGTAATTTCGAAGGCACCACAAAAGTTTGGTTCGAACCCGACAAACTTGCCGATGAATCTCCTTGCACAGGAAACTTACGTTCTATGCTTGGCGGGCGGTTTCTGATACACGAATATCGCGGAACCCTTGAGGGCAAACCTATTGAAGGATTAGCAATTATAGGTTGCTCACTTGGCGATGGTAAACTACAAACTGCCTGGATCGACAGCTTTCATAACGGTACCGCAATTATGTTTTCTCAAAACAATACCATTTCACCTCCTTATTCCGTTCTTGCTGAATATGGCGGGGAGCCGGCCTGGGGATGGCGTACCGAAATCACAAAAGTAAATAAGGATAAAATTACTATAACCATGTACAATGTTCCCCCAGGAGGAACTGAGGCAAAAGCTGTGGAAACTATTTACTCCCGGGTAAAATAATTTTCCAAAGAATACTTTTTATGGAACAAATATTTATGAAGAAAATAAATTTGTTAGCAATTGTGTTTTGTTTCAATTTATGTAGCATTAACATATTCGCACAACAGTTACAGTTATCTGCAACTTCTATTGATGAAATATCACTCGGCTACACCAAAGTAATTGGTCAAGATGAAGATGGGTATTTTGTTCTGATGAGCAATTTAAGTCTGAATTCGGAAAGTGACCGGGTGGGTTTTAAAAACAGAAAGTATAAATTAACTTATTTTAATACCGCGCTGAATCTGGTGTGGGAAAAAAATTTAGAGTCCTTTTCGAATGACGCGGTTATTGATGCTGTTACTTTTTTTAATGGAAAAATTGTAGTGATTTCTTCGTTGCAAAAACGAAGCGAAAATCTGGTGAATTATTATGTGACCACCTATGACAATTCCGGTATGCCTATTCAAAATGATAAGCCGATAACCTCTTTTTCGGCCGGCAAATATGATTATGAAAAAAGTAAAGTTATTTTATCATCCGGTCGCAACCGAATAATGATTGTTACCCGTGAATATTCGGGTGATAACACTCAAACTGTGTTCGCGGCGGTACTTGATACTTCCTTTACTGAATTGGAAAAGAAAAATGTAATAATCCCATTCCCTGTAAAATCATTTGATGTGACCGGTTATGTGGTATCCGATAAAAATGATGTATTATTGCTAGGCTTAAGTTCAGAAAAAATAAAAGTGCTTTCCTCTAAACGAAAAATCGATTACTACCTCTACAGTTCCAGAACCGGAGATACTGTATTTAAGGAATTTAAAATATCGAGTGATAAAAATATTACCGGTCTTGGAGTTGCTTTCGACAACATCAATAACCTGGCGGTATTTGCCGGTTTCTTTTCTGAACGCGAATCTTATACCGGTTCCGGAATCTTGTATGCAACTCTTGACATGGCGTTGAATGACGAAGTGAAAATTAAAACTACTTCGTTAGATGGTCCGCAGAATTCAAGATTTCGCGGAGAACGAAATTCTGCCTCCGGCCTGAGCCTCATCGGCTATCCAATAGACCGCATAGTGCTGAGAGATGATGGTGGAGCTGTAATTGTTGCTGAAGCTGCTTATACCACCGAATATTCCTACTATGATTCATTCAGCCAGTCGTTCACCCGTAGGCTGGAATATCATTTTGAAAGTGTGGCAGTTATTTCTATCAATGTGGATGGATCAATTCACTGGAATGCAGTTGTTGAAAAAGATCAGGTCTCTATGGATGATGGCGGTGTTTTTTCCTCCTTTTGTTCATTGCTTAATAGCGAAAATTTAGTGATTCTTTACAATGCAGAAATCACTAAACGAAACAAAGTTTTATTCGCTACCATTGATAATAAAGGAACTCCCACAAAAGGAACATCAATAGCTTCTACCGAAGGATTACTCCTCTTGCCAAAATCAGGGAAGCAAGTTGGCGAAAACGCTATTTTAGTTCCAGCCTATTTGAAAAGAAAACTCTATCTCGCACTCTTTACCCTCTAATCATGCGCCCTCCCGGCCCGTTTGGGCATCCGGTATTAGGTAATCTGCATCAATTGCGGACAAGAGTCCTGGATTTTTTTTCGGAGCTACGTGAGCAATATGGAGATATTGCTACCATCCGGTTTTCGGTGCGAAGCGTTTCTTACATTCAGCATCCGGATTTTATTCATTATGTATTGCAGGAAAACAATAAAAATTATACCAAAAGCTTAAGGTATGAACAGTTAAAATATCTTTTGGGTAACGGTCTGCTAACAAGTGAAGGAGAGTTCTGGTTGCGTCAGCGAAGAATGATTCAACCGGCTTTTCATAAACAAAAACTACAACTACTTACCACAGAAATGGCATCGTGCACACAGCAAATGCTTAGCAAATGGGGTATTGAATATTCCGAAAAAGAATTCAATTTAGCCACCGAAATGATGGCGTTGACACTGCAAATTGTTGGGAAAACACTTCTCAATGCAGATGTACTTTCGGAAGCGAAAAATGTTGGAGACTCGCTAGGGTTTCTTTTACGAGCCGTGAATATCAGAACCCGAACCCCGGTGCTTCTTCCTTTGTGGATACCAATTCCTCACCACCAAAAAATTAAATCTTCGGTGAGCACAATTAATAAAGTGCTGGATAAAATATTTGAAGACCGTCGAAACAATCCCTCTTTACGATACGATTTGCTTTCCATGCTTATGGAAGCGCGTTATGAAGATACAGGAGAACCAATGGACAATAAACAACTTCGCGATGAGGTGATGACCATTTTTGTTGCAGGCCATGAAACTACTGCGAATGCACTTTCGTGGACGTTGTACTTGCTCTTAAAAAATAGTGAGTCCATGCAAAAATGTAAAGAGGAGTTAACAAGAGTACTTAATGGTCGAACTCCGGTTTTTGATGACTTGTCGCAACTAAAATATTTAACCATGTGCATTGAAGAATCGATGCGCCTCTATCCTCCTGCCTGGATCATTGGAAGAAAGACCATTAAACCCGACATAATCGGAAAATACAAAATTCCGGCAGGACACAACATCCTCATCAGCCCTTATGCCCTTCACAGAGATGTGAGATTCTGGCCAGAGCCCTTAAAATTTATACCGGAACGGTTCACACCGGAAGCTGTTAAAAGCAGACCTAAAAACTCCTACTTACCCTTCGGCGCAGGCCCCAGAATGTGTATTGGAAACAATTTTGCCATCATGGAAATGCAGGTGGTGCTGGCTATGATACTTCAAAATTTTAACTTTGATTTATTATCCGAAAAGGAAGTACTTCCCGATCCATTAATAACCTTACGTCCCGGAACCGGAATACCCGTGAAAGCCTATAAAACATAGTTAATAGCATTTGTTGCTTACAACCAATTTCTTCACATCTTTGCAAAAAATAAATAACTGAAATGGAAAAACAAAATTACAAAAACCATCTTCGTCTCCTTCCCATGTTTCATGGCTTTCTTTTTCTACTTGTACTTTCGGTTTTGGGAGGAGCCATCAATAATTTGCGGATTGCCATTGCTGAAAATCAAAATTTGTATAATCCGTCATTGCTTTTGGCCATTGCTGTAATTTGCATGTTTTTCTTTTTCTTTATGCGAATTTTTTCACTCAAAGCACAAGACAGAGCCATCAGAGCCGAAGAAAATCTCAGACATTTTGCACTTACCGGAAAACTTCTCGATTCCCGATTGACGATTCACCAGATAATTGGGTTGCGTTTTGCATCATCTGATGAATATGTTTCTCTAGCTAAAAAAGCTGCTGAAGAGAATATGAGTCAGAAGGAAATTAAAAAAACAATTAAGAATTGGAAAGGCGATTATTACCGTGTATAATTCATTCGAAATAAATTTGTGATCCGGTATAAAAATCATTTCAGTCGAATTTCAAAATGTCGGTAATTTCAAAAAGAAGTGTTCAAATTTCCATTGCCTTTCTTCGTCATATCATGACTGCAGGAAACGAACACGATGTGCATTCGCCTTTTGTTTTCAAACTACTCACAGAAGGCATTTATAAAAAAATAGAGGATCCTGCTTTTGAAAAAATCGAAAACATCCGTAAAGAATTACTGAAAAATACCACTGAGTTAACTGTTACTGATTTAGGTGCCGGAAGTTCTTTCAATGGAAATCCGAAAGTTAGAACAGTTAGTGAAATTACACGCCACTTCGCAAAATCTCCCCGCTATGGAAGATTGTTATTTCATATCACTCAATTTCTAAAACCAACTGTGATGATTGAACTCGGAACTTCCTTAGGGATAAGTGCCATGTATCAGTCGGCCGGAAATTCATCAGGAAAACTTTTTACATTGGAAGGATGTGAGCAAACAGCCGAATTCGCACGCAATAATTTTAAGATGGCCGGTTTTGATAACATAAAATGCATTACAGGAAATTTTAATCAAACATTTCCCGAAATACTTGAATCATTAAAAAAAGTAGATTATATTTTTATCGATGGCAATCACACCTACGAAGCAACGAAACAATATTTTGTAAAAAGCAAATCGCACCTTAACGAAAATGCTATTTTGGTGTTTGACGACATTAATTGGTCGGAAGAAATGAAAAGAGCCTGGAAAGAGATCAAAGAGGATGAAGATGTTACCCTCACTCTGGACTTTTTCTTCGTTGGATTGGTTTTTTTCAGTAAAAACTTTTCTAAGCAAAACATCAAACTTCGATTATGAAATCCAACTTCCTTGAAAAAGAACGAAATACATTAAAATAGTTCAGTGCTTACCTTGCTATAAAAATGCTTATATTTGAAACCATAAACTAATTCACAATCTTTTTGTTTATCCGAATCTATGGAAGCCATAATTACTTTAAATTCTATTTCACGATTGTACACCGTAGGAAGCGAAACAATTCATGCACTTCGCTCCATTACCACCACCATTTACCGCAATGAATATGTCGCCTTGATGGGTTCCTCCGGCTCCGGAAAATCAACGTTAATGAACATCATAGGGTGCTTAGATACCCCATCGGGAGGAACCTATACTTTGAAGGGAATTGACGTAAGTCACATGACCGACAACGAACTGGCAGAGGTGCGCAATAAGGAAATTGGATTTGTATTTCAAACATTTAATTTGTTACCCCGATCAACGGCTCTTGAAAATGTGGCTCTTCCACTTATTTATGCCGGTGTTTCAAAAAGCGAACGTCAAGAACGCGCCATGAAATCACTTTCCGATGTTGGTCTCGGTGATCGTGTCAAACATCGGCCCAATGAATTGTCGGGTGGTCAGCGTCAGCGTGTTGCTGTTGCCAGAGCATTGGTAAACAAACCCTCCATCATTCTGGCCGATGAACCAACAGGAAATCTCGATACCAAAACATCAGAAGAGATTATGGTGCTCTTTGAAGAAATTCATCGCAAAGGAAATACCATTATTGTAGTAACACACGAAGAAGATATTGCCCGCCATGCGCATCGTATTATTCGATTACGTGACGGTCTCATTGAATCAGATCTTGTGAATGATAAAATAAGATCAGCCATTGATAATAAAATAGCTGTAAAATAAATGTACCTTACCTTGATCTTTTTCCATAATTCAGCATCATGAAAATATATACCAAAACAGGTGATTCCGGAAACACTTCGCTAATAGGCGGTACCCGGGTGCCTAAACATCATCTTCGCATAGAAACTTACGGCACTGTTGACGAACTCAACTCCTACATTGGAATGATTCGTGATTTGTTGACAGATGAAGCTACTCAAAATATATTGAAAGAAATTCAAGACCGGCTGTTTACTATCGGTTCAATGCTCGCTTCCGATCCTAAGAAATCAAGGATGAAAATTCCTGATCTGGTTGAAAGTGATATAGTGCTTCTCGAAAAAGAAATTGATAAAATGAATGAAAAACTTCCCGAATTGAAGTCTTTTATTCTTCCCGGCGGCCATCCAAATTCCTCCTGGTGCCACTTGGCCCGATGCGTTTGTCGACGTACAGAACGACTCGTAAGTCACCTTTCTGAAGAACATGAAGTCGATTCTTTGGTGCTTATTTACCTAAATAGGCTCTCCGACTACCTGTTTGTGATGGCAAGAATGGTTCTTTTGGAGTCTGAAAAACATGAAATAACCTGGAAACCAAGGATTTAAAAGGTTTTAAAAGTTGTTTGCTTATTTGAATTCAATTGTTTTATTTTTGCACGCCCATTAAAAAAGGGAAAAAACTCATTTATTTCTAACCCCTTAAAACAACAAAGCATGTACTGGACTTTAGAATTGGCATCTCATCTTGAAGATGCTCCATGGCCTGCTACCAAAGACGAACTTATCGATTACGCTATACGTTCAGGTGCCCCACTCGAAGTGATTGAAAATCTCCAGGAATTGGAAGATGAAGGCGAAGCTTATGAAAGCATCGAAGAAATCTGGCCGGATTATCCTACTAAAGATGATTTTTTCTTCAACGAAGATGAATATTAGAAAGTAATTAGTAGGTTAGAGAGCTCTGCCCTGCTTTCCCTGAGCTTAACGAAGTAAGTTTGTTTATGGGCTATTGTGGAACATTGCTGATGGTGGCATTGAAAAATTTATTGTTTTATCAAAACTTCCCGCGCACTTTTTAATCATGATGCCTACACTGTTCTCAAAATAGCAGAGTATCGCTGGTTCATTCTGGCACGATTTACATTGACCATAGGATGGCAGATGCAGGCTGTAATTTTTGGGTGGCTGATTTATAATTATACGAAGGATCCTTTTTCTCTGGGATTGATTGGTTTGGCCGAAGCTATTCCCGCTATTTCCATCGCGTTGTTCGGCGGTCATCTTGCAGATAAATATAATCGCAAAAAATTAATTCTTTTTTTTCTGGTGATGCTCATTCTAGTATCAGCATTACTAACGGTATTCACATACGAAGCGCAAACCAATTTTGAAAAGTTTGGAACGGCACCTGTTTATGTAATGATATTTCTAACCGGCTTAGCGCGCGGAATTCTAGGTCCTACTATAGCTGCATACGCGGCACAACTAGTGCCCAAAAATTTATATGCCAATGCCAGCGCATGGAGTAGTACCGTATGGCAAACCGGTGCTGTTGCCGGCCCGGCTACTGCAGGACTTCTTTATGGATTTTATGGCCCTTTCGTAGCAAGTGCTTTCGTTTGTTTATTTATTGGGGCAGCAATACTTTGTTATACACAAATAGGATCTAAACCTGTCACCAAAACCGAAACTAAAATTTCATTGTTTGAAAGTCTTACTTCCGGTGTGCGTTTTGTTTTTAAAAATCAGATTATGCTCTCTGCTATAACACTCGATTTATTTGCGGTTTTATTTGGCGGCGCAGTTGCCTTACTTCCAATGTTCGCCGATCAGGTATTGGGAACAGGTGCCGAAGGACTCGGATTTTTACGATCGGCACCTGCTGTAGGAGCAGTAATTATGGCATTGATTCTTGCTTATCGACCACCGGTAACGAATGCCGGAAAAAAATTACTCTGGTCGGTAGCCGGTTTCGGAATTTGCATGATTCTGTTTGCACTTTCAACTAACTTTTATCTCTCCTTTGCCTTACTTGCTCTAAGTGGGATGCTCGATAGCGTTAGTGTGATCATTCGTTCCACCATTATGCAAACCCTCACCCCCGACGAAATGAGGGGTCGGGTGTCGGCAGTCAATACTATTTTTATAGGATCCTCCAATGAAATTGGTGCCTTTGAATCGGGTTTGGCCGCTAAAATTATGGGGCTCGTTCCTTCGGTGATTTTTGGTGGATCCATGACCTTGTTGGTGGTTTTGGCCAGCGCGAAATGGGCCCCTGCCCTGCGAAAACTTCATCTTAAATAAAATGCCGATTTAAAACGTTTTTATATCGGGTTCATTTTCAGCAACTAAATAGCTACTTCACCGAAGTTGCCAATATAATGAGTAACTTTGTAAGTTCAAATGTAATGCCTTAAATTTCAGGCCAATAAGACTAAAAAAAATGCTCGATTTTATTAATAAAACTATTTCTAAAGTTTTTGGAAATAAATCAGAAAGAGACCTCAAAGACCTCACCCCTTTAGTACTCAAAGTTAAAGAAGCAGAGATCGTTATTTCTAAATTGAACGACGATGAGCTTCGTGCTAAAACAGCGGAGTTCAAATATAAAATTACTGAACATACACGCGACACGTTAGAAGAAATTTCTGAGCTGAATAATCGTATCGACAGTAATCCGCAAATGAATCTTAATGAAAAAGAAGATTTATACCGGAACATTGATGATCTTAAAAAAGAAGAAAATAAAAAAATTGAAGAACTTCTTCTCGAAATTTTACCTGAGGTTTTTGCGGTAGTTCGCGAAACAGCACGCAGATTTACCCACAATCCCGAAATTGTTGTCAACGCATCTCAGCACGATCGCGATTTGTCGGTCAAAAAAAATTACATCCGCATCGACGGCGATAAAGCAATTTATTCCAACACTTGGATTGCTGCCGGAAATTCAGTTACCTGGAACATGGTGCATTACGATGTGCAGTTGATTGGTGGTTCGGTATTGCATCAGGGCAAAATTGCTGAAATGGCTACCGGTGAAGGAAAAACACTTGTGGCTACTTTGCCGATTTATTTAAATGCACTTGCCGGTAAAGGAGTGCACATTGTAACGGTGAATGATTACCTCGCTAAACGTGACTCGGAATGGAACGGTCCGCTTTTTGAATTTTTAGGTCTCACTTTCGATTGCATCGATAAACACCAGCCCAATTCTGATGAGCGTAAAAAAGCTTATTTATCAGATATCACTTACGGAACCAATAATGAATTTGGATTTGATTACCTGAGAGATAATATGGCTCGCACGCCGGAAGATATGGTGCAGCGTGGTCATCATTTTGCAATTGTAGATGAAGTCGATTCTGTATTGATTGATGATGCACGAACACCATTGATCATATCAGGGCCAACGCCAAGAGGTGATACGCATGAATTTTTTGCGCTAAAGCCACGTATTGAATTGCTGGTAAACACTCAGCGAAATTATGTGAATACTGCAATTGCTGATGCCAAGAAAAAAATTGCTGATAATAAAGATGATGAAGTCGGCCTCCCACTCTACCGTGCATTCAGAGGATTGCCAAAGAATAAAGCACTCATCAAATTTTTATCAGAACAAGGAGTGAGAGCACTTCTTCAAAAAACAGAGAACAGATATTTACAAGATCAGCAACGTGATATGCACATTGTTGATGCTGAACTTTATTTTGTTATTGATGAAAAAAATAACAACATTGAACTCACCGAAAAAGGTGTTGATTTAATTACAACAAGTGGTGAAGATGCGCAGTTTTTCGTTATGCCTGATGTAGGTTCTGTGATTGCTGAAATTGAAAAATCAAACCTCGCTGATCAGGAAAAAATTGAACGCAAAGATGTACTGATGCGTGATTTCGCCATGAAATCTGAACGTATTCATACAATCAATCAATTGTTGAAAGCATATACGTTGTATGAAAACGATGTGGAATACATTATCGCCGACAGCAAAGTTAAAATTGTAGATGAACAAACCGGTCGTGTGCTCGAAGGAAGAAGATATTCGGATGGATTACATCAGGCTATCGAAGCAAAAGAAAATGTAAAAATTGAAGCCGCTACCCAAACCTATGCTACCGTTACGCTCCAGAATTATTTCAGGATGTACCATAAGCTTGCCGGTATGACAGGTACGGCTGAAACGGAAGCAGGTGAATTCTGGCAAATTTATAAACTTGATGTGGTGGTGATTCCTACCAACCGTAAAATTACACGCGACGATCGTGAAGATCTTGTTTATAAAACTACCAGAGAAAAATACAATGCGGTTATTGAAGAAATTGAAGTATTAACGAAAGCGGGCCGTCCGGTTCTTGTAGGTACTACCTCTGTTGAGATATCTGAATTACTTAGCCGAATGCTTAAGCTTCGCAACATTAAGCACAATGTGTTGAATGCAAAACAACATCAGCGCGAAGCAGACATTGTTGCAGAAGCCGGTCAAGCCGGAACCGTTACCATTGCTACCAATATGGCCGGCCGTGGTACCGATATTAAACTCGGATCCGGCGTGAAAGAGTCGGGTGGTTTAGCGATCATAGGTACCGAACGTCATGAGTCGCGTCGTGTTGACCGTCAGTTACGTGGTCGTGCGGGAAGGCAAGGTGATCCGGGTTCTTCACAGTTCTTTGTTTCACTCGAAGATAATCTTATGCGTTTGTTTGGATCGGAACGAATTGCACGACTGATGGATAGAATGGGAATTACAGAAGGTGAAGTGATTCAACATTCCATGATCAGCAAATCGATTGAACGTGCTCAGAAAAAAGTGGAGGAAAATAACTTTGGTATCAGAAAGAGATTGCTGGAGTATGATGATGTGATGAACTCACAACGTGAAGTGATTTACAAAAAACGGCGACATGCATTGTTTGGCGAAAGGTTAACACTGGATCTCGACAACATGCAATACGACCTGAGTGAAAGTATTGCGAATTCTTTTGCTGACAACCGTGATTATGACGACTTCAAAATGGAAATTATCAGAGCCTTTTCTATGGATGTTCCTGTGGATGAAAAAGAGTTCATGCGCATTAAAACTGAAGATCTGACACAGAAAATTTATGATTCAGCCAAACATCAATATCAGACTAAAGGTAAACTTATCGCCAATAAGGCGGCCCCTGTATTAAAACAATTGTATGAAAATCAAGGGCAGACTATAGAAAATATTGTGGTGCCTTATACCGATGGCATGAAGCAGGTTCAGGTAGTTGTAAGTCTTAAAAAAGCCTATGAATCAAACGGAGCTGAACTGATGACCGCATTTGAAAGAACCATCACCCTCGCTCTTATTGATGATTCATGGAAAGAACACTTGCGTGAGATGGATGAGTTAAAAACATCGGTGCAGAATGCTGTATATGAACAAAAAGATCCGTTGCTGATTTATAAATTTGAATCTTTTGGACTCTTCAAAAAAATGCTTGAAGAAATTAATCGCGATGTTCTCTCCTTTTTATTCAAAGGTTTTATTCCGGTGCAAGATCCTGCAAATGTGAAAGAAGCTCGTCCGCCACAGCGAACAGATATGAGTAAACTTAAAACTTCACATGAAGAAGTTCCTGCCGGTGCAACTATCGCAAGAGATGCCACCCCTCAAGGTGCACCTCCACAGGCACCGACGCAGAAAGCGCAACCCGTAAGAGCTGATCCTAAAGTTGGACGAAATGATCCTTGCCCTTGTGGAAGTGGTAAGAAATATAAAAATTGCCATGGAGTAGGGGAAAATTAGTTCTTAGTTCTTGGTTCTTAGTGTGTTATTAGTGACAAGTGACAAGTGACAAGTGAGGAGTGAGGAGTGAGGAGTGACAAGTTACAAGTGACAAGTGAGGAGTGAGGAGTGAGGAATGGTCGGTGAGGAGTCGGCAGTAATTAATGGTTCCCCTGTTCACGCAATGGCTCATAGGATGACATACATGGCGTTCGCCAGCGAGTCAACTAATGACTAATCGTTCATGATTTTTTAAAAATTGCTGAACTTTACAGGAGTCAGAAGTGTTTGTACAGTGAACTCAAAAGTCATTGTTGAATTTGAACATGATTAGAGCAAAAAAAATAAAACTTATAATTATTATTTCAATCATGTTATCATCATTCATTATCATGTTCGGTTTGTTTAATTGGTTTGGGAATAAAGGAGGAGATACGTCTACTTATTATGATAATCTTAAGGAGAATGCCAACAAAACTATTTATCAGTTTACGCTGAATGATATTGATGGAAAACCGGTTACATTATCTGACTTCAAAGGCAAAACTATTCTAATTGTTAATGTTGCCAGTAAATGTGGATATACCGGTCAATATGAGGCGCTGCAAGCTTTTTATGAAAAAAATAAATCGAAAGATTTTGTGATCCTGGGCTTTCCTGCCAACAATTTTATGAGTCAGGAGCCGGGAAATGATGCGGACATAAAATCATTTTGTTCTAAAAATTACGGTGTGACTTTTCCAATGTTTTCTAAAATTTCGGTGAAAGGAAAAGATATGGATCCTCTCTATCAGTTTCTTACCGAAAAAGAAAAAAATGGTGTAATGGATGCCCCCGTTAAATGGAATTTTCAAAAGTACCTCATTGATAAAGAAGGACATTTGGTAACTTTCTTCGGCTCTTCAACTAAAGTAACCGATAAAGATTTTATAGATGTTGTTACACCTTTTCTCAACTAATATAATTTAATACCACCCGACTTCACAACCGGGACTTACGAAGTGATATCAAATCAATTTCATCAATCATAATAGATCAATAATCAAAAGGATCAAAGAAAATCAAGGCAGCCAAAAATTTGACTGCCTTGTAGCACACAAAAAACATTAGGGGACTACTATAAACTTTGGTTAGGATACTTCCTGTTTCAGAAGATTACCAATAATCGGAATAATGTTTTGCTTCCGATTTAAATGGAATCAATTAAGGCATTAAAGATAGGACAGACTGAAAAGAGTGTAAATAGGTAAAAAGTATGAAATTGCTTCACACTGGGGTCCTTGCAAATGGTAAAGGCGATTAAAAAAGATTCACATTGTTCATACCGCGGAATTTATTCACCGCTTCAATTCTGCTTTGTACGTGCAATTTTTGGTAGATATTGTAAATATGTGATTTAACGGTATGGAGAGAAATGAATAATTTGTCGGCTATCTCCTTATTTCTGAAACCATTAGACAAAAGAGTTAGGATTTCGACTTCCCTTTCGGTGATGCCGTCCGAATCATTCATGGCTGTTGGAGAGCTGTGGAAATAGTTGACAACTTTACGGGCAATCTGGCTGCTCATGGGCGCACCACCCACCATTAATTGGTTAATGGCCTCCAAAACTTCGTCTGAAGTGCTTTTTTTAAGAATGTAACCACTTGCTCCGACAGAGAGTGCCTTGAAAATTTTATCATCGTCTTCATAAACCGTGCACATCATGACCAGAATTTCAGGATGAGCGGCCTTAATTATTTTTGTGCACTCAATTCCACTCATTCCGGGCAGGTTAATATCCATTAAAACGATATCCGGTTTGCTCTGTTCTACAAACTTCAGAGCGGCCTCACCAGAGGATACCGCCCCCATACAATGCAGATTATCAGCCGAATTGATCATATAAACCAATCCATCCCTGATATTTTCGTGATCTTCTACTATAAGTACTCCGGGCTTTTTCATAATTAATATAAAGTAAATAAATTGTTGTCAATTATCAACCATACTAAAGTATGAAATTTTATCGAAAGTTTAACAAACATGGTGGAAAATCTGTCCTCCCTAGATGGCATGTGTGTTGGGGCATGCCTGCTGCAGGTAGACAGGCGCAAAAAGACAAGTTAACAAATGTGAGTGCACTTGGCATTGTCGCAATACAAAATTTTGAAACGAGTGAATTTAATTTACCTCTTTATGAACTTAGAATTACCGAGCATTTAATTCTTTTTCCAAATCCCTTGCCTTAGGAAACAAAATATTATTTTCTAAATGAATATGGAGATGCAGATCTTCTTCAAATTCTTTGAGTAAAGCAAATGCCACCTTGTAGGTACTGCAAGCATCATGAGGCGGAGTATAATTTTTACTATAGTCTGCAATCAAAGAAAATCGTTCACCTTCGGTTGAATGTTCTTGCATCATCATAAGGATAGGATTTTGTATTGTACCAAAATGTGGTGTTGCAATTTGCACATTCTCCCGAATTGCCTTGGTCATTTTTCGCACAAATGGGAATAAAATTAGCTCTTCTTTTTTCATGTGCTGGGCTAATTCACCGGCAGCTGCATTAAATTGCTTACTAATTTCAATTAACTCGGGGTGGCGCTCGCCATGAATCTTGCAAATTTTGTCTAAGTAGGGTTGTATTTCCTTAGTCTTATCCTCCACATAGCGATGGTGTTTTTTCTCAATATAATCAGCTAATAAATCTAACGGCCATGATGCATAATCTATGGTTTGTTGATCAGGTGTTCTCATCGAGAGTTCCAAATCATCGATTACTGATTTTTGATTTATATTTTTCTTTGTGCAAGCATCATAAATAGTTCTTCCGCCCTGACAACAAAAATCTATTCCATACTTTTTGAACACGGATGCACTGCGATAGTCTTGTGCTACTAATTCTCCAATAATTTGACTTTCTTCAATATTCATTTTTTAATATATTTAATTGTTAATTTTTCATTTTAGACAATCTAAAACTCGCAAGTACTAAATTAGATTTTAGTATTTAACATTCAAGGGCTCATTGTCAGTGCTATTATAACAAAGGTGTAGTTGGGTGATTTTTATAATACTCAATTTTAGAATGGAACATTTCTGCCATTCGATCTCCTTGCCATTTAGCTCTATCTGCATTCTTTCCAACGAATAATTCATCAACGGTTGCCTCAAATAGCTTTAACCAGCCTTCAAAATGTTCTTGAGAAACAGGTAATTTTGCATGAGGTAAAAATGGACTACCATGATAGGTGTGTTCATCCAATAAAACAGTTTGCCAAAACCGGTACATTTTTTCAAGATGCTGAGGCCAACGGTCTTCAATTCTATCATTGAAAATATCTTTCAACAATTGATCATTACGTACTTTACTATAAAAACTATCCACTAATAGTTTAATATCTGTAATATTGCTGATGTCATTTTTCATTTGAATCAATAATTTCTAAATACTGAAATTTGTAATGGTATAATAGGCTGCCCAACCGAAAAAAACTATTAATAAAATCCATAACCAGCTTGGCACACTTTGAGGTGTTTCACTTCCTTCAATTGCAAATTTATATTGATTTCCTTTATCGTACGCATTAATCATCAAAGGCAAAATTCCATCTACAACTGCGTTTTCTGAAATTCCTTCCACAGAAATCGCAGGTCCGTTTCTAACAATAAATTTTATCTTTTTTATACCTTCTCTTCCTGATGGTGATTTGCTTACAAGCTTAAGTACATGCTCTCCATCTGTCAATTTGCGGGTATCCAACTCAAATTGGACCGGAACTGTTAACACTGCAATGGGTTGCAAATCGTCATCAACAAATAATGATATTTTACTATTATCTTCTTTCATTATTTAATTGTTTAAAATTGATTTTTTTATATGGTCTGCATTTTTCTCTCCGGGCTTGATCAAATATTTAAGTGAAAAAACAAAAGTTAATATTGTGAGGATAGAAATGATGGCTATGATCAACCAATCCCAATTGCTTTGCGGCCCCGCTCCGTGAGTTAATCCTCGTGTAATTTCCGGTTGTTGTTTTTCGCATACCGGGCAAGCAGAAAGAATTTGAACTGTCACAAGAAACACAAAAATTAATAATGTTTTTATTCTCATTATACTATTTTTTTGCAGTTATTTTAATGAAATCCATAATCTTCTTTACCTCTGTGACAGATATCGTTTTGGCATCATTACCCCAACTTGTTTTCTCATGATTGATTATAGAAGTAACCTCGTCAGGAGTTAAATTGTTGTCGGTACCTACTGCATTCATTGAAGCATACTCAGGTCGTGCATCATAACCTTGCATTATAATTGATACAAATAATTCAAGATCTTCACCTAAAACAATCGAACTTCCTTTCAGTGAAGGGAAAGCACCTTTCAAACCTTCCCCATTTGCTTGATGACAACTTTGGCAATTATTGATATAAAGTTGGTTGCCATCTGGCAGGATAGGAGTATCTCCATTGGCAGTAATTAATTTTTCAGCTTTCTTATAAAGAAATTCCGGAGAGGTTCGTCCATCAGGAAGTGGTGTTTGTTTTAGGCTTTGCAAATATGCAACCAATTGTAACGCTTCCTTCGAGGCAATTATTTTTCCGTTTATGTTCTTTCTGAATTGATCGGGAACAATTACTTCCACATCATTATCACCCACCTCGTTTTTTATTTCAAAAAGCCATTTATACGATGGCATTATCGATTTATCTACTACAGCTCTAGGTTGATATAAATGTAATAAATGCCAGGCCATTGAAGGTTGACGGATTCCTATATTTGTCAGGTCCGGACCAGTTCTTTCTGTTCCCATTAAGGTGGCAGTATTTCTCCAAAAATCCGTTCTCGTAATTCCTGCATAATCAGCAGCAATACCAGGTCTGGTTCCCCACATTTTATCCATATCAACGTTTCGAACCTGTTGTGTATGACAGGATACACAACCATTTGCAATAAAACTTTTTTTACCGGCCAATTCATCGGATGTTAAGGGAACTGAATTTGGCAGAGGAGCATTATTTTTCTGGTTATTAATCGCCGGAAGAAGTGCCACTACAATTGTTAGTCCCACAAATAATGCTAATGCGGTTCCGAATAGTTTTTTATAATTATCAAAAAAATCCATTTCAGTTTTTTATTTGATTGCTAAATTTTTATCTAATTCTTCTTTTGCCTTCAAAATATCTATGGCGGAATCAGGTATCTCCATAAATTCACTTTTTCGTATCATAACATAAAAATTATAGGCGAATAAAATGTGAGAGAGCCACATTAATGATCCACCGATAGCACGCCACAACCAGAATGGAGCCATCATTTCAACACTATCAATAAAAGGTTTTCCATCCATCCACATTAAGCCTCTTAGTGTTGAACCGTACATTAATGGAACAGTATAGAATAATAAACCTATGAGTGCCAACCAAAAATGTGCTCCCACCGTAATCTGTGAGGGTTCCTTTCCCGTAAGTCGCGGCACGATGGTATAAATAAATCCCCACAACATAAAAGTGATGATGCCATACATTGTAAGGTGCGAATGAGCAACGGTAAAATCGGTAAAATGCCAAACCAAATTTGTAAATCGGAATGCCTCTGCTGTACCCTGCAAGGAACCTGTGAAATAAAATATGATTCCAATCAAGTAAAATGGAAGGGTATAACTACCCGAAAGTTTATTCCACGAGCCTTTAAAGGTCATTAAAAAATTTGTTGTGCCGGCCACTACTGGAATTATCATCCCTACACTACCAACAATAGCAGTTGTTTGTAACCACCATGGAATGGCACTGAAAATAAAATGATGTGTACCAATGAGTGTATAAAATAAAATTTGTGCCCAAAAAGCTAAAATCCCCAAGCTGTAAGAGTAAATTGGTTTGTTCAATTGTTGTGGCAAAAAATAATACATTAAACCAAGGGTAAAAAGCATAAACCACATTCCCACTCCTTGATGCATATAATATCCTTGAACAATAGTTTCCCCTAATCCGGATTGCCAACTTGGCCAATAAGCCACAATAGCGATTACTAACAAAAACATCATCGCAGAAATAATGTACCAGTTGGAAACATAAATTTCTTTTGTGACTCGTTTGGCTATCGTTTTGAAAAAGTTTATTAATGAAATTATTATACCAACACCAAATAGTGCCATCACAGGCCAAATATATTCCCTGTATTCGCCACCACCGTTATTAATACCTGCCATTAAACAAATACTGCCTGCTATCACTGAGGCATTGATAAGAATTAAGGACCTATATCCTGTTTTAATACTCGCAATAGGAACGTTGCTAACTCTAGGTACCACGTAATAAGCCAAACCCATCATTGCAAGTGATGCCCAGCCCCAAAACACTGCATTCGTGTGAACAGGACGTAATCTGCCGAAACTTAACCAGCTGTATTGGTCAATATCAGGAGCTACGAATTTTATTCCAATATATTCTCCTATGGTAGTACCAAATAAAAGCCAAAAAGTAGCACATCCTAAATACCATAAAATTAATTTGGTTAAATCGGGTTCTATATAGGGCCGGAGTTGACTCTTTTTCTTTTGCTCAATAAAGCGAAATGTTGATACTTCGCTTACTCTATTTATCAAACCTTTACTATCAATAGGGAGTTCTTCTCCGGCCAACTCCGTATTTGATAGAGCAAATTGAAGTTCGTTCTTCCTTTGTTCTAATTCCACAACTTTTTCAGGGCTAAGTTCGATTAGATATTTATTGAATTTTTCTAATTCTTTTCTTTTAAAATAAGTGTTTAAAGAAGCATACGCTTTTAAAATAATTATAATTGATGCAACAACAATCGGAATACAAATAAGTATTAAGGTAATGATAATTCCTGATTCGTTAAAAATATTATTTGTCTCCATACTATGAATTTATTGGACATTTTTGTCCGCTATTTAGATAATTTTTTTTTACCTCTTTAAAAATGTTAACCCATTCTCCAGATCAATAGTTAATGATTTTACAGAGGTAGTTTCAAGCATCTTTTTTAATTCGTCTCGTATCACCTTAAATTGAAAGTGAACAGGGCACGGCTTTTTTTCATTGCATTGTTTTAATCCTAAACCACAGCCGATATAAATACTGTTTCCGTCTAATGCAGAAACTATGGTACTTAGTTTTATTTTATCTATTGATTTTTTATCCATTGAAAAGCCACCGGAAGGCCCTTTGGTAGAAATAATAATTTTGTTACGCGAAAGCTGTTGCAATATTTTTGAGGTATAAGCTTCAGGTGACTCAATTGCTTTGGCCACTTCCTTTAAGCTCACTTTTCTATCATTCAATGATTGTTCAGCAATATAAATGGAAGCTTTAATACCATATTCGCATGCTTTTGAAAACATTTGGGCTATATTTTACGGTACAAAGATAATATTAATATTTAAATAGTGGACATTTTTATCTACTATTATTTTTAACTAAGAATATGTATTAATTAGTGAATGGCGATTTAAAGGGCACGACGGGTCAAAAACACCTTCACAATTCAATAATTTTGATTTAAATTTCGGTTAATGCCTGATATTCAGCCAAATAAATTCGAACTCAAAATCACAATGAACACCAGATTGTAACCCAAAGTTAGCGGATAGAAGCCAGTTTACTTTTTTTTTGGCCTACGTTACCCCCCTAAGATTTAAAAAAGTACTCGATCTCCATACAAGATCCTTTTCCATGAGTAGATTCAACAACAATTGCGGCACCAATCTCATCCATTCTCTTACGGAGGTTTTTAATTCCATATCCATGTTCTCTTGTGGAGGCGGGATCAAATCCGATTCCATTATCTTCCAGCTTCAGCTTCACAGAACCGGTTCCTAACTCGATGGAATAATTTATAGAAGAGGCATTAGCATGTTTAAAAATATTATTGAGTCCCTCTTTCATTGCTAGAAAAAGATTTCGTTTAGCCACCGTTCCTATCACCACATCCGGGATCTTTGAAGGGACATGCATTTGAACAGGAATGCCTCTTTTTTCACACGATGCACTCACATGTTCAGTTATGTAGGCGAGCAAATTTTTTAACGAATCATTTTGTGTGTTCATAGCCCACAGTATCTCACCAATTTTTTCAACGGTTTCTCTGGACGAAGTATAAATGGACTGCACATGTTTATTGAAAAGAGGATCTGTATTCTTTTGCATCTTTAAAAATTCAGAGTTCATCACAATACCTGTTAGATCCGCGCCGAGGTCATCGTGTAAATCGCGCGATATGCGTTCCCGTTCAAGTGTAACTGCCTTCTCCATTTCCAGATCCCTGATTTTTTGTTTCATGGCTGTTTTTTGCTTAGAGAAATAAATGGTAAAAGCCAGACTTAAAATCAAAATAACAATTGATAAACTAAACCACGAAGAACGCCAGAATGGTGCCACAACATTAATTTTTTCTACAACAGGTAAACTCCATTTACTTCCTGCATTTTTTGCCCTCACCTGAATATTATAAATTCCGGGAGAAAGATTCGACAATATAATTTCATCATTTCTGGTTGTGATCCATGCTTCATTGGCATCCGTGCGATACTGATACATGATGGCATTGGGATTTAAAAAATTGATGGCTCCAATTCCAATTTGAAGCGGGCCCTCATTATGCGATAATGTAATATTTTTTAGTCCTGTATATTCTCTGTTATCTGTTTTTATAAACCGAAAATACACCGGAGGCGGATTTGCTGACTGGTAAAATAATGATTCATCCATAATGAACAAACCCTGCGATGTTGCCGCAAACACATTTCCGTTTTCATAAAATAAATCTCTTACGTCTTCACTCAGTAATCCATTTTGTCTGTTGATAACGAGAACTTCTGAAATCACATTATCCTGATATTTGAATCGACACATCCCTTTATTGGTTGCCACCCAAACAAGATTGTTACTTATAAATACTCCCTGACACTGGTTCGAAGGAAGTCCGTTTTCGCGGGTGAGTGTATTTATTACTGTGCCATTCTTATAAAAAACCAGTCCTTTCCCATTGGTGGATAATATCAAAGTAGAATCAGTTGCTTCTGCAATACTTGTAATCCGTTCCCTCAAAACTGGTGCATTCTGATATAAGGCAATCAGTGAATCATTACTGTAAATATGTAATCCCTGAATATTAGAAACATACAATCCTGTGGTTGCCTGGTAACAGTTGTAGGTACGGATGGTTTCTTTTGATTTAAGCAGATTGACAAATTTCCAATCATCAGGCTTTTTTTCTGCAATACCGGCAAAATGTGCAATAAAAATGGTGCCATCTTTACCCATCGTAATATTTTTCACGGAGTAAGGCAACGAATACTGGTCGGTTAATATGGGATACCGAACAAGCACATCGGTATTTTCTTTGTTGCTGAATACGCCCTGATCGGTACCGATCCATAACGTATTGGCGGTATCCGTTACCAAGGAGAGAACTCGGTTTTGTTTCGGCATTTGTGTGTCGAGATAAAAATTTTCGACAATACCATTCAACAAACTAACTGTTGCAACACCACCATTATCGGTTCCTACCACTACCATATTATCCCCGATAGAAGTGAGTGAAAATAAATTATCGGAAGGCAATCCATCTGTTGAATTGTAGTAAGTAATTTTTTGAAATCCGAAAGGGATCATATAGAGACCTTTATTTTGCGACGCTATCCAGAAATTTCCTTCCCGGTCTTTGAACAAACTATTTTGAATAACATTTTTCAAAAGTGTTCTGTTCACCCGCAACGAATCACGCTGTTGAAATATCAGCAATCCCTGGTTTCGGGTGCTGACCCAAATTTCACCATTACCATTGTAATGAATGGCATTGTAATTATCCTCACTTTCATTTACACCAAAAGCATATAAAAGAGTATCTGCCTTACAATTAGCACCCAATTTTACAAGTCCTTCACTACACACCCGTATGGAAGTACTGAGATCAGAACCAACAGTAATTGCTCGGTTATAGGAAAATCCATCGGGACACTGTTGCGAAAAGTTGAACCGTTTCGATTGATTGTCGAATTTGAAGTTGATATTACTAAGATAAAAATCGGGCTTCCCTTTTCGACGCTCAATAAATACCATTCCTGCACCGGGAAAATTATTCTGAAAGTGATAGCGACGAACAATTTCGCCATCAATACTTATCACTTTATTTCCGATTGCGCTGAGCCATATTTTTCCTTCATCATCAATAAAATAATCCACCCACGACTGACCCAAATAAACACTTTTCAAAAACGGCATATTGTATTCGTTAAAAAACTGTCCTTTCCAATAAAACGACAATCTTCCGCTAAGAGTGAGGAACCAGATTCGCTCTTGCTTATCTTCAAATATTTTAAAAACTTCATTGTCGCTAAGTCCATCATCCATCGTAAAGCTTTCAAACCGTCGCCCGTCGAACCTACTCACTCCTGCATCGGTACCAAACCACATGAAACCCTTGGAATCCTGAGTTGAACAGTAGATATTGGAACTTGCAAGTCCGTCGGAAGGAAGATAGTTTCGGATCGTGTATTGCTGGGAAAAGAGAGAGTTGGTTGTAGCACATAATAAGAACACAACCAGAAAAATCCGGATGTGGCTGATCTTACATATGTTACAAATTATTAAAAGACGCACAAAATAGGAGGTTTAGTACTTGTACGACCAAATATGCGAAAAAAAACCGGAAATTTAAAATCGGGAATTATACAATTTAGAGTTCGGGAATTTTCAATCTAAATTGCGGGAGTGGGAAATCGAGAATTTTTCAATTATGCAATTGTACAATTATACAATTTAAATTTAAGGAATTTTCATTGTAGAATATGGAATGGTATAGTGCACAATCACAAATCACTTTTACCGGACACCCAGTCAATTGCCTTTTGTTCATCTTTATGTTCAAACCCTTTAAACTCTCCCGGCATTAAAATGCTGAATATTTCAGTAAATTTCCTTACACTATCATTATCAGAAACAATTGCAGCACGATTCCATTTGGTTAAATGCTTAATTCCCCATTCCCCACTTAATAATATTGTTTATTTACCAAACGGCTGCCATTTAATCCTTATCCTTAAAATTTCATACTTAACAAGAGAAATGCAGTTGGTAAGTTTATGAATTAGGTTTGGGTTTTCAACTTCGTTTTATGTATCATGTTAAAACCGTGCCACAAAATCGTGAAATGCACAATTATAAAATTATACAATCCAGAATATTGGAATTCTCAAATGTAGGTTCAGGAATGAAAAATCGTGAATTAATTAACAACTAGCTTTTAAAGAAGTTATAAGCAGGATCACCTGACATTTAAGGAGCCGGGATATTTTTTGTACAGTTTACAAAGGGAGCGACTCTTGATCCAATCAATTGAATTGATTCTTTCAATTGTTCATGTGATAATCCTGCATTATCCATCTGGAATGTTAATCGTGAAATGCCACCCAGTGATTCGCTGTGACGCAATATTTTTTCTGCTACTTCTTCAGGGCCCCCAACTAGCAGTGCTCCTTTGGGTCCTGTCTGAGCATCAAAGTGAGCTCTTGTCACAGGAGGCCATCCGCGTTCGCGCCCGATACGGGTAAATGTTTCTGCATATCCCGGAAAGTACTCGTTAGCTGCACGCTTAGAATCCGAAGCAACATACCCGAGTGAATGCAATCCCACCTTCAATTTGTCTTCAGCATGACCAGCACGAATTCCGGCTTCCCTGTAAAGGTCCACCAAAGGTCGGAACCGGTGAGTTTCGCCGCCAATTACCGCCACCATTAATGGAACACCCAATTTTCCGGCCCGAACAAAAGATTCCGGCGTTCCTCCTACTCCAATCCACACCGGGAGAGGGTTTTGTAACGGTCGTGGATATATGCTTTGTTGGTTTAAAGCAGGACGAAATTTTCCTGACCAGGTAACAGTTTCTTCATCTCTGATTTTTAATAATAGATTCAATTTTTCCGTGAACAACTCATCATAGTCGTCAAGATCAAAACCGAACAAAGGAAAAGCTTCAATAAAGGAAGCTCTTCCAACCACCATTTCTGCCCTTCCGTTGGAAATGAGGTCGAGTGTTGCAAAATTCTGAAACACCCTCACAGGGTCGGCTG
>Ga0105044_10001672_pt1 | contig 29993 bp, 26 predicted proteins | sample MAT01_FD_78092 | JGI IMG/M metagenome (GOLD analysis project Ga0105044, IMG submission 78092) | Freshwater microbial communities from Lake Fryxell liftoff mats and glacier meltwater in Antarctica - MAT-01 | ecosystem: Environmental > Aquatic > Freshwater > Ice > Liftoff microbial mat | place...
CGATGAGCCGCCACGAATTCCGCGAACTCGATCGGCGGCCGCCCCGTCAAGTCGGCCACCGTGCGCGTGACAGGCGGCGTACCCGCAAATCGTGGCAGCAAGTGCAGCAGCAGCATCACGAGAAACAAACTGGGATCGCGACCGTCACGGCGCAACGACCGGTAGGAGCGCCGTGGACGGCGCGACTCATACGTGATGGGCGTGCCCAAACCGGTCGTCAACTGATCGGCCATTTGCTGAAACTTCAGCGGCGTTTCCGACGTCAACGTGTAGGCCTGCCCGTGGTGCTGCGTGCCGGGTTGCGTCAGCACCTGAGCGGCCACTCGGGCATTGTCGCCGACATCCACGAGTGTGAATCGGGCATCCCCTGCGGGAAGAAAGATGCGGTGCCGACGCACCAATTCATCGTGAAGCGTGCTCGTGAAATTCTGCATGAAGTAGGCCGGCCGCAGCATCGTGTACGGCACGCCGCTGGCCACCAGCCGCCGTTCGATCTTATGGTGCGGGACGAACCAATTGCGCTCCGCTCCCTGCACCGACAGGAACACGATGTGCGTGACGCCATGTCGTCGCGCCCGCACGATCACGTCACCGAAATCGCCCGTGAGCTGCGGCGGACGCAGCAGGAAGAGGCTGTCGCAGTCGGCCAGCGCAGCGTCCTGACTGGCGGAGTCCAGAAAGTCGAAGGTCACCGGCTGCACGCCCGTATTTCCACTCCATTTCGCCGCACCCTCTGCGACGTCGCGCACACCCGCGCGGACGACGATGCCATCAAATGCACGCAGCGCCGCAATCACCGCAGAGCCGACCTGACCCGTGGCGCCAGTCACGAGGATGCGTTTCATGGCTCGGCGCCCATCGGGCGAGTCATGGCCGTGCTGACGCGCGCGCCTGCGGACTGGCACCGGCCAGTAATTCGGGCGGCGCGGCGAGCACCAACTTGACGACTTGTCTGCGCGCGAAATGCAGCCCAGCCCAAAACAGGAAGTCCGATCCGATCACCCGCATCATTGCGCCCTCGACCCACGGCGGCAGCGGCGGCGCCGACCGCGCGTCGGCCGGCATGGGGTCACGCGGATAACCGAAACGAGACATCGCAATCACGCGGATGCCCTGCGAGGCCAATCGAGCCCACGCCATGCGCGCTCACCAAGGCCAAGGCCAGTGTGGCCAGGAAAATCCGAGGTCCACCTGGACGCGCTGGTGGGTTGTTCAGGTCGCGAACGCTCACCGCTTGTTTGCGGTGGCGCTGACATTGAACTCGACGTCATCGATGTCAAACTCCAGATACGAGTAGTTGCCGGCGGGCGCGTGCCACACGCCGTCTCCGTACGACGCCATGCGATGAACACCGAAGGCGCGATAGTCACGGAGTGGGGTTGACCAGCGCATCTCGACAAACGACTTCCCGTCCGCGCTCATCGCACCGCGACCGTCCGCGACGAAGTCGATCAGTTCACCCGCGTCATTGAACGACAACACCGCGCTCACCGTGTGGGCGAGGTTGGTAAAAGTGGCATTGACCGTGTTTGCATCGATCTCGCGCCACGTGATATTCGGCGCAATCAGCGCGCCCGGCGCGAACACACACAAGTCGTTGAAGAGCGTGACTGTTTCCGCTTTGTCCATGATCGGTCCACTCGCGTCGACCATAGCGAACAGTGACGCGATTTTCACGCGCATGGTCGCCGACGGCCCGACGAAACGATGGAACACCTTCACCGGAACACCGAGCATTGTTCCGTCCATGTAGAACAATCGCGATGGCGCATCGTAAAAATTGTATTGACTACCGGTGAACGTTATCCATCGCGCCGTCGGACCACTCCGGATCCGACCATGAAAGTGCGCGCGGAAATTCTGCACACGCGGCTGCCCCACGGCACCGCTCAAGCGGATGTACCGCTGCACGACGGGCGGCAACGTTGCGATGTCCGCATCGCGAAGGAGCGGCATCGATGCGGTGCGACGTACGCCGTCATGCACGTCTCGCTCGAACTGCGCGCGCAGGCTCCACGGGCCGACGGTCGCGAACCCGATGATAACGCCAACCAGCGCAATCACATTGGCCAGCGTTCCAAAACGCGCGTCCGTCCACGACGAGAGAATGGCGACTTGCGACACGACGATCGCCACTGCGCCGATGAGCCACCAGCGCTCGGGCCAAGCAAACAATGCGATGGTCGTGGCGACGAATAACAACGCGGCACACAACCAGACGATTCCCATCGGCCTGCTGATCTGCTGCGTGAACTGCGGCATGTCCGCAACGCCGAACGCCTTCACTGAACCCATCAGATGAATGAGCCCGTGCAACAAGAGCAGTATTGCAAATACGATCTTCACTGTCGCAGACCCTGGAGACGTCCGTGAGTTTGATTGCAATAGCTCCGCACTGCGCGAAAGCTACGGGGGATCAACATTCAGCCTCGGCTCAGTTCGTACAGTGCACGTCGGTTGCAAGTCCATAATTATGGGCGGCATGCCTCGTGCAGTACGCTGCACACGTCACTAATGAACGGATGTTTTCGCCGCCGACATCAACGGAGCGTTCCGTTTAGTGCCAATCAACACGCTACGGTGAAACCGATCAACCAAGCACAGGAGAACGCACCATGAAGAAGCCCGATAGCAACCGTACCGCATTCGTAACACGCGATGCGATTTTGAAGCTGCTGTCTGATGAAGAGGTCGCTCTCGTGAGCAGCCGGGAAGATGGTCCCATGCTCGATATGGACGACGAATACCTCGATCTGCAGCATCTCGACCAAGGCGTCCGTCGGATGAGCCGCGATTCGGCAATCACCATGGGCGAAGTCGTTCCTCGCAGCGCAGTGTTGCCCGCTACGTGGGACGAACTCTGCGCACGAGTCGAAAGCCGATAACGTGTTGTGCAGCCGGCGATGCGTTTGAGAGCGTCGCCGTAGTCGTGTTCAAACCGGTGGTCCAAGCACGATCCCACCATCCACCACTTCGATCGTCCGATCACACCGCGCAGCGAGCAACGGGTTGTGGGTCACGAACAAAACCGTGGTGCCCTCGTCCGCATTGACTTGGCGCAGCAGTTTGAACACGGCGTCAGCACTGGTCGTGTCCAGATTGCCGGTTGGCTCGTCGGCCAGCAGCAGCGCCGGCTTCATAGCCAGCGCTCGCGCGACCGCGACACGCTGTTCCTGCCCGCCGGAGAGCTGCCCCACCAGTTGATCCCGCCACGGTGTCAGCCCCACAATGTCGATCAGTGCTGCCGCCCGTTCGGTCATGGCCGCATTCGTAAATTCGTTGTCACCGAGCATGGGCATCATCACGTTCTCGAGAGCGGTGAACGCCGTCAGCAGATGATGGGACTGGAACACGAATCCGATGCTCTGGCCACGCAGCCGCGTCAGCGCGGCATCGTCCAGCGTGGTGGTCTCCACACCGCTGATGGCAATCGTGCCCGACGTCGGATGATCCAGCAATCCGATGAGATTCAGGAGCGTACTTTTCCCCGATCCCGACGGACCCATCACCGCGCAAAAATCGCCGCGCTTGAGTACGAGATCGATGCCGTGCAGCACTTCCGTCTCGTTCGGCAGCCCGACGTTGTACGACTTGCGCATACCACGCAGCTCGACGACCGTCGCATGGTCGCGCGTGTTGTCGGCCGTTCCATTTGCGATTGGATCAGCCATTAGGTCAGCCCGTGCGGTCACGATACGCGTCAACCATTGATCGCCACGACCGGATCCAATCGCGCCGCGCGGAGCGCCGGCACCACGGCTGCCACCAGGCCGGTAACCGTCGCGAGCAAGAGCGTCCATCCGAACAGCCCCGCCGAGAGCTCGAGGGTGAACAGCGACGACCCGTCGGCGGCGCGCGTGAATCGCATCCACGCCGTCAGGCCGCCAAAGCCGAGGAGAGACCCGGCCAACGCGCCGCCAAGGCCCAGCAATACACCCTGCAGAAGAAAGACTCGCAGCACCTGGCCACGCGTGATGCCCATGGCGCGCAGAATACCAATCTCGCGCGACTTCTGCACAACGGACACGACCAGCACACTCGCGATGCCGAACGCCACCGACAGGCCGACGAAGAACCGGATCGCATTCATCGAGATGGTCTGCGCCGTAATGGCCGTAAAGAACTGCGCGTTCGTGGTGATCCAGCTATCGGCTTCCACGCTCGCCGATCGCATGATGCGCTGCGCGATCACCTCGGCCGCGTACACGTCGTGAACCGTGACGTCGATGGCGGTCACACTGCCTGATAGCGCCATGAGAGTCTGCGCCGTGCGCAGCGCCATGAAGGTGCTGCGTTCGTTCACGTACTTGTTGCCCAAGTCAAAAATGCCCGTGATGGTCAGCGTCGTCACAACACCGCCTGTGCCGGTGACGTTCAGCTTGTCGCCGACACCGACGCCAAGGTCCGTCGCGAGCTCGGTGCCGATCACGATGTCTGTACCGTCGAGGCGCGTGGAGCCTTTCACGATCTTGTCCGGCAGCGGCACCACCCGGAAGTACAAGTCGGGGATCATGCCGGTGAGCCCGATCACGCGCGACACGTCACCGCGCACCACTACCGCAGATCCCGCAACGGCCGGTGACGCCACCGCCACCTCAGGCATCGCGCCCACCTGTGCGACGACGCTCTGCCACTGATCGATGCCCTTCAGCCGTTGCAGCGGCGCCTGCATCACCGCGCCCTCGCGCACGCCTCCCGCCGTATCACGCAGCGCGCGCACAACGTCCTTTCTCGGCGTCAACTGAATGTGCGGAATGCCGGTGAGTACGCGCTCGATGAGGCTCGACTGCAGTCCGGTGATCAGCGCCGACATGAACACGATCACCGCGACGCCGAGCGCTACGCCGCCAATGATGAACGCCGTTTGCACCCGCCCTTCACGCAGAAAGCGGATGGCCACGATCCATTCGAAGGGCAGCCATCGCGCGAACGGCAGCGGCACTGTGTCTTTCGCCACGGGCGTCGGTTCCGCCGGAGCGTCGGCCGGGATGACAGCAGTCGTCACTTCACGATCACGGGCAGCGTTGCGCGCACCCGTGCACCGTCACGCACCGTCAGATCGGTCGCGGGCACCACGCGATCGCCAGGTGAGACGCCCGTGAGCACCTCGGTGAGTCCGCCGCTCCGCAGGCCGAGCGTGACCGCCGTTCGCCGGACACGTCTGCCACTAACTCGGTACACCCACGGCGCAGCCGAATCAGGATCGTGCACCGCATCGCTCGGCACAAGCGTGGCGCTGTCGCGCCGTGCGATCAGGATGTCGACGGAGGCGGTCATGTCCTGCTTGAGGTACGACGGTGGCGACGGGATGCGCAGCTTCACTTCGACAGCACCGCGTTGCGCGTCAACGCCCGGATTCACATAAACGACCGTGGCCGCGAAGCGATCCTTCGGATAGGCATCTGCCGACGCGAGTGCGGTGAGGCCGAGTCGCATCATCTGCAGATTCTTTTCGTCGATCTGCACCACGAGTTGGGTTTCGCCGCCAGGTGAGAGCGTCATCAGAATTCGCCCGGGCTGCACCACGTCACCCGGCTCGACATTGCGCGATATCAGCGTCCCGGCCTGCTGCGCCCGCACCGTTGCGTAGGACAGGCGCGCGCGGGCCAGATCGGCACCGGCGCGCGTCTGGGCCAATGACGCCTGTGCCGCTGCCGCATCGCTCCCGTTCCCGCGGGCACTCGCGACCTGGCGCTCTGCGCTCGTTATCTGGGCCAGGGCGACCTGCTCGGCTCGCTTGGCATCGTCGCGTGCGACCTCGCTGATTGCGCCAACAGCGAGCAGCGCCTCGCTACGCGCGAGTGCGTCACGCGTAGCATCGCGGTTCAGCCGGGCTTGGTGTAGGGCTTGGACGGCAAGCGGTGCCTGCACCTCTGCAACCTGCCGCAGGCGTGCTGATGCAGCCTCTACGGCGTGCTGGGCCGCGTCGAGCGACGCCACGAGTTCCGATTGCTCGAGCTCGATCAGCGTCGCGCCCGCTGCGACGGTCTGTCCTTCCTTGACCGGCACGCGCTGCACCGTACCGGTGACCTGTACGCCAACGTCAATCCGATGGGGAGTTTCGACGCGACCGGTAGCGACGACACTCTGCACGAAGTCCGCGCGCATAACCGCTTCTACGACAACGGTGGGGCCGAGCACGAGGCGTGGACCGAACATTCCCGCAATTGCCACGACGACGACGAGAGCGATGCCAAGCGCGAGGTGTCGGCGGAGCACGCCCAACGTGCGGCGCAGCCTCGATGTCGCTGCGGGCTGGGTCGACGTGCCAGGAACAACCGGTGCGACCGCCGGCTCCGGGACGTGTGCACCGGCCTCTGGAATGGCGGGACTAGACACAATCAGGCCAGCGTGTGCTCGCCCATCCTCCTGTCGTGTCCATGAAAGAACTTGGTCGCGAGCGCAACCGGTTCGCCGTCGGTGGGATGATCCACAGCGAAGAATTCATGCTGGGTGCGCACGGCGCTGTTGTGCTGCCCTGTGTCGTGCTTTGGGTCGTGAAGCTGCGTCACTTGGTGGGTCTGGGCTCCGATGCTCATGACCTTCGCGTGATGGTGATCGAGCCAGACGAGCGCGTGAGACGTCGACATGTAGGCAGCTCCGAGGCAAGAGGTCGGCAAAGGACGGCCATCACGGCGGCGCGCCAATGCCGATTCCGTGCAAACGGCGGACCACGCTGAGATCGTCTCGTCTGGGCGGGGACTGCGGGGTTTCGTGCCCGGAATGGAATCGGGTAAGTGCAGGGTATGGGCACGCGTATTGCGACTATGCGACTGACATTTCACACCGACATTGCACACCGAATGTCGGGCCCACCAAAGCATTGGCGTTCCAACATGCGAGCGCATCATCCGGAGAGTCTCTAGTGAAGGGCTTCGTACGCAATATCGAGGAAATCGCTGTCGCCAACTCCGACTTCCGCAACGTGCTCTACACGGCGGCCAACTGCCAGCTCGTGGTCATGTCGTTGGACGTGAAGGGAGAAATCGGTGAGGAAGTGCACAAGCTTGACCAGTTCTTTCGCGTCGAACAGGGCAGAGGCGTCGCTGTGCTGGATGGCGTGCGTACGCCCATCGAGGCGGGGTTCGCGATCCTCGTTCCGGCCGGCACAAAGCACAACATCGTCAATACTGGCGATGCTCCGATGAAGCTGTACACGCTGTACGCGCCGCCTAATCATCGTGACGGCGTCGTCCACCACACGCGGGCGGCGGCAGAAGCCGATACGGAGCACTTCGACGGCAAGACCACAGAATAGCTGCGTAACGTCACATCCGCGCCGCGACTCATGCCACCCTCGTTCGCCGCACAATCGTTACGGCGAGCAGCGCCGCCACTGCGGCCGTCGACGCGACCACCAGCCCCGACGAGGGAATCGCCAGCCACCGCAGCGACTCCTTCGCGGCACCGGTGCTGCCAAGCGACGGCGCCCGTGCACCGGCCCACACCCAGAAGATCGAGTACCCAAGCCCGCCAGCGCCGAGTCCGAGGCTGACCGCACGCGCGATATTGGTACGCGTGCCGATCAGCAGCACGACCATGGTCAGCGCGATCGCCGCGGTACCGAGTGCCCCGGCGTGGAGATGGGATCGCTGCATATAGTTCCACGACTTCGCGAGTACCGCCTTGATCGCTGCGGCGTCGCCCTGATAGATGGCCGCCGGCGCGGCTGCAGCGGACGCGGCGAGACGTGACGTAATCGCTTCCTCGTTCAGGCCGAACACGACGCCAAGTCCAAAGCCGAAGAGCAGCGTGCAGACGGCAAGCAGCAGTCCGGGGAGGACCGCGCGACGAGCTTCCTGGCTGAATGGACCCAGCGCAGATGAAGTAATGCCCATAGTGGTTGGGTGCCCATACGGCACGGTTGGGAGGACGTGAACGTCGCAGCGCACAGCGATCGCTGCCTGACGCCGATGTCCTTCCTGTGCAAACGGCGGGCCGCTCGAATCGCGGGTGCCGCGGCAATTGTCCGACATGGAGGGCGGAGAGTCACGACCACCATTGAGAAGCGCTCGTCGTTTTCACGCACACCATTCAAGAGGCGTCATGCGTTCGCTCCCGTCAGGGCGCGCTTCCCGTGGGGCAGCGTGCTTACCGCCGCGTCGTGTTGATGACCACGGCACCGCACGTTCCGGCGCGCATGGCGAGCCCGGTCAAAATGAGTGCTTGTGGGTACACCTCCACGCTGCGGAACATCATGGGATCGAGTGCCGGTAGTGCTTCGTTGGCGATGGGCGTATTGTCGAGATAGAACTGGAGTTGGCACTGCGTGCCTTGGACATTCATCGTCCCGACGCCGGCCCGTGTGCTCGTGGCAATGATCTCCGACTGGCCCCGCGTCACGTTGACCCCCGGAATTCCCATGATCAGTTCGGCCACTGTATATGGGCGCATCTGCAGGATTGTTTCACGGGTGAAGAGTCGCCCGCTGCCCACGCGTATCTGCATCAGTCGCTCGGCGATAATGTTCGCGTTGGCGGTGGCGGCTGAGCTGCGGGCGTTCACTTCGACCGTAGAGAGCGTGCGGGGGTAGCGGCGCAACAAGAGTGACACGGTGTCGTTGTCGCGACTATTCACCACTACCTCACGCACGGACGGCATGTACCCGATTTGGCGAGCCACCACCACGCGTGGACCGTTCGGCGGATTCGGGAATCGCCAAAGGCCTTTGGAGTCGGTACGCGTCGCACGGTCAACGCCCGCGATGTACACCTCGACCTGTTGCATCGGCCGCCCGACGACATCGACGACCGTGCCGATCAGCACGTCCCCACCGCTGCGCGCTGAGTCGGCTCTGACGCGGGAGCCGTTCTGCGCGTTGGCCGGAAGCGCAGTCAGTACCACCATGAGCACGAGCAGGGAGCGAAGGGCTGACGCAACGTAACCGCAGAGTGAGATTTTCATCGACCGCAACTTGACCTCGTTGGTTGGCGGGCGCCAGTCGGGTGCGCTGGTACGGGTGGGACCCGTTGGCTATGCAGGATAGCTTCGCGATGAGTCGTTCCGTGGTCGGCTCTCCACGAAATTGACCGCGAGTTCGATCTGGCGGGATGGTGAGGTCGGGCTAAATTCGCGTAGCGGCGGCCCGTATACCGCGCTCGCACGATTGAAGTTCCACTTGGTCCCCTGCCACACCCACCATGCCTCATGATCGTCGACATCCCCCGCGGGCCTTGCGAGCCATTGTGCTCGCTGCGGCAACGCTGCTCGCCACGTCGGCCGTCGCTGCGCCAGTGCTGCACGCCCAGTCGACCACCCCGCCCGCCTCGCCCCGTCGAGCGCGCGTCACCGGGGTGGTGACGGACCGCAGCAACAAGCAGCCGTTAGCGGGTGTGAACATCTTTATCGTCGGTACACCAGTGACGGCGACCACCGGCCCCGACGGTCGGTACGTCATCGCATCGGCGCCGCTCGGCGTGTTCTCGATTGACGCGAGGCGTCTGGGGTTCGGCCCCAGCCGCACGGAGAATATCCGGCTTCAGGCCGACAGCGTGGCGACCGTCGACTTCTCGCTGAGCGTCAGCGCCCTCCGCCTCGATCAGGTGACCGTGTCCGGTTCGATCCAGGAAACATCGGTGGCCAAGTCGACCATCACCGTCGACAAGCTCACGACCGAAGACATTCCCGTGCCGCCAACGTCATCGGCCGCAGGCCTGATCATGGGCAAGGTGGCCGGCGTGGCCATCAACCGGCCAAGTGGCGCACCGGGGTCGGGGGTGAACATCGTCCTCCGCACGCCAATTTCCGGCATCACCGAAGGTGGCGCGCCGCCGGCACCGCTGTTCGTGGTCGACGGCATCTTTCTCAATCAGTCGCAGTCCGTCACGACACAGGACATCGAGGCGCTCGACATCGAGAGCATTGAGGTCATCAAGGGCGCGGCAGCCGCATCGCTGTATGGTTCGCGCGCTGCGGCTGGCGTCATCGCCATCACCACCAGGCGCGGTAGGGGGTTGGCGTTGGGCAGCAACCAGTTCCAACTGCGCACGGAAGCCGGCGTGGACCAGTTCCAGGTTGGCTTGAAGAAAAACCAGCACCACGCGTTCCGGCAGGACGCCCAAGGCAACTGGCTCAACGCGACCGGGCAGGTGGTGCCGCGTGCGCAACGTGCGCTCACGCCGCTGGGCATCGTGGACCAGCCGTTCACGACGCCGACGTACAACTCGGCGCAGCTGTTCCAGCCGGGCACGTTCAACACGCAGACAATGACGGTGCAGGGCAACAGCGCCAGCACCAACTACAACGTGGCCTATACCCGCACCGTCAATCCCGGCATTCTCGAGAACAACGAGGGCTACCGGCGGCAGTCGCTTCGCCTCAACCTCGATACGCGGTTGAACGAGAAGCTGAACGTCGGCTTCTCGGCCAACCACACGCGCGGCGTGCAGGACGTGTCCGCACCGTCCTTCAACAACTTCTACCGCATCGACGCCGACGTGAACCTGCGCGAGCCAGCGCCGTTCCCGCAGTTTGGCTTCCCGTACGTGATCGTGCCGGACTCCGTCACGCTCTTCACCAATCCGCTGTACTCGCAGTACATCGGCGACAACCTCGTGCGGCGCGCTCGCACGCTCATCAACGCGAACGGTCTGTATCGGCCATTCTCGTGGTTGTCCGTCGCAGCCGACGCGGCGTACGACCGCGGTGATCTGAACCAGATCACGTACACTGCGCGTGGCACGCCACTGGTCACAGGAACGGGCGGGTTGAGCCCCAGCACGGGCAGTTTGCAGAATCAGAGCGATATCACCGACGGCTACATCATGACGGGCACGGCGACCGCGACCAAGGCCATCGGCGGGCTTACGATGCGACTGTCGCAGCGCGGTGAGGCGCGACGCGAGGTGAACCCATTCCTGTCCACGATCGGAACGGATTTCGCCACGGAAGGGGTCAAGCAGATGGATCAGGCGCGCACCAAGAACTCCTCGCAGACCACCACCGACTTTCGTGTGCTGGGTTCCATCACCACCCTCGGGCTGAGCTACAGTGAGAAGTACATCGGCGATTTCCTCTGGCGCCGCGAAGGCAACTCACTCTTCGGTCGCGACAATCGCTGGAATACCTTCGGTCGTGCGTCTGCCGCTTGGGTGCTGAGTGAGGAGAGCTGGTTCCCGCTGCAGGACTTCAACATCTTCAAGCTGCGCTACAGCTTCGGCGTGACGGGCGTGAGCCCTGGCTTCTCCAACCAGTACGAGGCCATGTCGTCCGACGGCGCCGGGGGCATCCGCCGCGGCAGTCTGGGCAACAGGAGGATTTCTCCGACCTTCACGCGCGAGGAAGAACTCGGCCTCGACATGTCGTACAAGTCGCGACTGTCCGCATCGCTGACCTACGTCCAGAATACGAGCAGGGACGTGTTTGTGAACGTGCCCGCGCCCGCGGTGTCCGGCTACTCGGTCGTGACCACGAACCCGGCACGCCTCGGCGGCAAGATTTTTGAAGCGACGTTGCAGGGATCGATCCTGACCAATCCACAGGGGTTGCAGTGGACGGTGCTCGTGGTCGCTGACCGTGCGAACTTGAACACCGGTACGTTCGGCCGGACCTGTTTCCCCGACGGACTGCGCTATCGGTGCGACGGTGTGCCCATCAGCGAGATGTGGGGCAATCAGATCGTCCGCGATAAGGCTAACCTTCCCGTGCGTGTCGCGAACGCGCTCGATCAGTTCGATGTCAACGACGAAGGCTTTGTGGTGGCCGTCGGGCCGGGCAACACCTCACGCGATGGCGTCGCCAAGAACCTCTGGGGCACCAACGTGCTTATCAATGGTACGAGCTACGGCTGGGGATTGCCGGTGCCGCGCTTTCAGGAAAACGGACAGCTCTGGTACGGAAAGATCGGGGACAGCAACCCCGCAATGAAGTTCGGATTCAACAACAACTTCCGATACAAGAACTTCCGTCTGTTCGTACAGACCGCCGGGCAGTTCGGCGGGAACGTGTACTCCAACAGCAACCAGACCTACTACACCTCCGGTGATCACCCGATCGTCGACCAGTTCGGTCGCCCGGACGACCTCAAGAAGTCACAGCGGTACTTCAACGCCGTGGCCAATAACAACAACCTGTTCCTGTCCAACTTCGTCGAGTCGGGCACGCACCTCAACCTCTCCGAGTTCCTGTTCGGCTACTCCATGGACTCGAAGAAATTCGCGTTCTTGGGCAAGATGGGCGTAAGCCGCGCGCAGATCGACTTTGTGGGGCGCAATCTCGCCACCATCACCGGATACACCGGTCTCAACGTCATGGCCGGGTCTCCGACACTGCGATTCGACGACGCGACCTACCCTCTGACCCGCACCTTCACGGGTGTGGTCACGCTTACTTTTTGACCCGGGTCATCATGCGCACGGATATTTCTCCTCCTGCACGCCCCGCTGCACGCCCCGCTGCACGCCCCGCTGCGCGAGCACGCCGCAGCGGTGCTCGCTTCGGTATGGCCACCATCGCAGTCGCACTTTCGGGCTGCCTTGGTCTCGACGTCGTGAACCCCAACGGTCTCGGTATCGAGTCTGTGTTCACCAACGCCTCCAACACCGAAGCCGCACTGATCGGCACATTCAAAGCATACACCGAACTCACGCGCTTCTCCTGCCCCACGCTGCCCTTCAGCATCTGGGCCAACGAGAACACAAGTACCGCCAGCGGAAACCTCGACTTTTCGGGCGAACCTCGGGTGCAGATCAACAATCTGGACAACAGCAACTGCGTAACGCGCAGCGGCTACTACACGCCGTTCGAGGCGGCGGCGGGTGCGCGTGAGGCCTTTCAGGGCATCAAGGCCAACAACCTCAGGTTCGGGGTGATCGATGCCGCCACACCAAATGGCCGGGACACACCGTCGCGCCTGATTTGGGCAAAGTTCATCATCGCCATTTCCGAGCTGAATCACGGGCTGCATTTCGATCAGGCGTTCATTTCCGATACGGCAACGCCGCAGGGCTCCCTGGGCAATGTGCTCTCACCGGCTGCGCAGGTAACAACGAAGGCGGTCGAACTACTACGCACCGTCATCGCCGATGCGCGGGCGACGCCCGACTTCACACTGCCCATCACTTTCGTCAACGGCCGCGCCATCACCCGGGACGAAGTGATTCGACTCAGCATGATGTACATCGTTCGGTCACAGGTGTACGCGCCGCGTACGCCGACCGAGCGCGCGGCCGTCAACTGGGGCCGTGTGCTCGCGCAGCTCGATTCCGGCATCATTCGCGATTTCGGCTTCCAGGCCGACCCAACCATCGCCGGTACGGGTTCGACGTACATCAACAACTCGTTCGCGCAGAATACGCTGCGTATCCACAATCGCCTGCTTGGTCCGGCCGACACGTCGGGGCTGTACCAGAACTGGATCGCACAGACCATTGCTACGCGCACGGCCTTCACCATTACCACGCCCGATCGTCGCATTCATGGTGCGACAAACACGGTGGCGGGCACGCGCTTTACGCGACTGACGTCCACGATGGGCAGCGCCACCAACGGCGCATATCTCACCTCATCGTATCGCAGCACACGGTTCCTCAACACGGCCGCAGACTCCGGCAATCGCGCGTTCATTCTGCTGGCGTCGATGGACGAGGTAAAGTTCATTCGTGCGGAAGCGCTCTTTCGCCTCGGGCGAGGGACTGAGGCGGCCGCACTCATCAACCCCACGCGCATTGCGGCTAACCTGCGCCCGGTTGACGCCAACGGACCGCCGGCCGGCCGAGATTGCGTGCCGCGCAAAGACAACGGTGCCTGTGGTGATCTGTTCGATGCCATCCAGTATGAAAAGCGCATCGAGCTGTATCCGTACAACGCCGACATCTCGTGGATGGACCAGCGAGGGTGGGGCAAGCTCATCAGCGGTACTCCGCTACAACTTCCGGTGACCGGACGCGAGCTCATCTCTCTGGGCTTGCCATTCTACACGTTCGGCGGGGTTGGTGGTCCGAGCGCCGCGCCCTGACCTGCCTGTGGCTGGCTGAACGACACGGGGGCGGCGCCTGACTCAGGCACCGCCCCCGTGTCGTCCACTCGCGGACGCTACGGTTTTTCGCTGATGTTGGCGCAACCGAACGCGTTACCGTCGGTGGCATTGGTTTGCGGATCGAACACCCGGACGTAGTACCTCTTCCCGCTGACCAGCTTGGGAATGTTGGACGTCACCGTTCCGCCGCCGTCCAGCTGTGTCTGAATGACAGTGAACGCTGCCTGCGCGGCGATTGGGGTACCATCGTCCCGGCAGTTCCCTTCCACGACGTCCCACGCCAGGCGCATGTCGCGTGCAGTGTTGCGAAAGACGATTTTGGCGCGCGACTGCTTTTCATTGCGCGGTTCGATGGTGATGTCGGCCGCGCCGCCGCCATTCGACAACTGGGTAATGGTGCCCACCCATTTGCCGGATTGCGCCTGCATGAGATTGGGCGCCACTGTCAGAAGGGCAGGAACGCAAAGCGCCCGAAACAGGCGCAGCGGTGCACTGTTGATTTGCATGGAGAGTCAGCTCGCGAGTTCGGAAGTCTGGCGCGGTGATGGCGGCGGTCCGGGTGACTGCGCCGCGTCCCTGTTGGATGATGCAGACCCCGACGGAAGGTGGCAAGCCACCGGGGCTCTTGCGCGGGCGAAGTGCTCCGTGCTCCACCCGATACCTACTTACCACCTCATACACCCACAATGACCTCCCGTTTCACTCGTGCCATCGTCCGTCCGCCTGCCGCCAACTTTGCCGACGGGCTCACCACCGTCGATCTTGGCGCACCCGATTTCGGTCGCGCGCTGCAACAACATGCAGACTACTGCGCCGCGTTGGTGCGCAATGGTTGCGAGTTGTTCACGCTCGCCGCCGACGACCGTTTCCCAGACTCTACATTTGTTGAAGACACGGCGCTGATGCTGCCGAATGAGGGCGCGATTCTCGCGCGCCCCGGTGCGGCAAGTCGTGCTGGTGAAGTGGACGCGATTCGCGACACCGTCGCCCAGTTTTTCCCGCCAGAGCTGCCGCGCATTCTCCCCAACGGCACACTCGACGCGGGCGATGTGTGCGATGCCGGTCGCCATTTTTTCATCGGCATCTCGCATCGCACCAACGCGGAAGGCGCGCGTCAACTCGCCGAGTGGCTGGCGACGTTTGGATGCACGGCGTCGACGGTCGACATTCGGGACGTGCGTGGCATACTGCATCTCAAGAGCGGTGTCTGCGCGCTCGACGACGATCGGCTCATTGTGATCGATGCGCTCGCGTCGCATCCAGCGTTTCACGGCTACGATCTGGTGCCCGTTCCGGCTGGCGAGGAGTACGCGGCGAACTGCGTGCGGGTGAACGATGTCATTTTCGTCGCCGACGGCTATCCGCAAACGCATGCGTTACTCCGATCACTTGGGTACACACTCGAAGTCATCGACATGAGCGAGTACGCCAAAATGGACGGCGGATTGAGCTGCTTGTCGCTCCGGTTTTGATGGCAGCGAAGCGAGCGGGATTCAACGCCGGATAGGAACGGGCGCTGTCCGTCAAAAGCAGAAAAACATTTCTCGCGGAGGCGCGGAGCCGCGGGGAACTGCGTGCACGGCACACCACGTCGCGACGCGCAAATGTCGTCGCCACGCTAACCCCAATTCCCTTTTCCTTTTTTGCTGTTCTCCGCGGCTCCGCCTCTCCGCGCCTCCGCGAGAAATTTTTGCTTCTGTTTGTTTATCTCACGGATGTCAGTCCCGACCCGTCTCCGCTACTCCCCTGCAAACACCGGCATCCGCTTTTCGCCGAACGCCGCCATCGCCTCCCGCACATCGGCCGTCGCAAAGCACGTCTTGATGTGCGTCAACTCGTCCCGAAGCTGCGCATCGAGTGACGCATCAGGACTCGCAAGCATGAGCCGCTTGGTGAGCGCCATCGCCACCGGCGGACCAGCCGCGATCTTGGTCGCATACACACCGACGCTCGCCGCGAACGCATCGTCCGCAAAGACAGCCGTTGCGAGCCCAATCCGCTCTGCCTCGTCAGCCATGACGTCGCGCCCCGTGAGCAGGATATCCATCGCCCGCGCATGCCCGACCAGTCGCGGCAAAAACCACGTCACCCCAGCGTCGGGGGAGAGTCCGCGGCGCACATACCCCGCCGTGCACTTCGCGCTTGCAGTCACCAGCCGAAGATCGCACGCCAACGCCAGGCCGAAACCCGCGCCGGCCGCCGCGCCGTTGATGGCCGCAACTACTGGTTTTTCGCACCCGGTGAGTGCCTTCACCCAACGACCCACCCAGTAGTACGGATCGAGTCGTTCGGCTCGAGGGGCCAACGACGGATCGCCGCGGTCGGCGAGATCGAGCCCCGCGCAGAAACCTCGTCCCGCGCCCGTGATCACGACCACGCGCACGGCGTCGTCGCCCGCGGCCTCGATGATCGCCGCCGGCAGCTCCTCGGCCAGCACTGGATTCACCGCGTTGAGCCGCTCCGGGCGGTTCAACGTGATCGTGCGGACGCCGTCGGGAGTGGTGGAAATGAGCAGGTGCGCGAAGGACATGGTTTGAAGGATTAGAGATTGGTGCGCACTCACGAATCACTACCACTACCGTTTTGACAGGTGCTTCCGCTAGATCCATTGCAAGAACCGCTGCGCCGCGTCTCCCCTCGGCGCTCTATTCCGCGTCGCCGACATCGCTCGACGACATTCCAGTTCATCGTCACATGGCTTCAACACGTACCGCGGCGAATGCGAAAATCATGGACGACGCGCAAGCGCTCGACGTCCGGAGTCCGCTCGCCAGCGCCGATGCCCTGAGCAGAACGGCCGCCGAAACTTTCCGGCAGCATGAACGGTTGGCACGCCTGATGAAACTTAGCGTCGCCCAGCCGGAACTCGAGGCCGCCCACGCGCTCGTCGACACCTGCGATCTCGCGCTCGCCGAATGCGTGCGCGAGTTCGAAAAGATCTGCGCCAAGACGCCCGCCTCGGACGACGCCGACCTGCGCCAGAAGGCCAACGCCATGTGGCTCTCGTCCCGCGAATACCTCCGGCGCCACTCCATCGCCGAGAAAGCCTCGCGTCAGCTCACGCAGCACGGCTCGGAGAAGTTGAACGATCTGCACTTCGAGTATGAGTTGGTCGCCTCAGCGATTCTGCAGCTTAAGCAGAACACCACGGCGTACCTCAAGCTCAGACCGGAGGCCGCGTAAGGCCGGAATACTCGAAACCCAAAACTCAAACTCACCACTGGAGACTACTCTTAACGACCAGTCCCCAGTTTGCAGTTCGAGTTACGAGTTGCCAGTTGGAGTCATGAGTTTGTCTGCGACACTACACTCCCAACCGCAGTGCCGCTCAACGCCAAGTCAAACAACATCTTTGACGGCTGCGGGTCCCGCGTCAGATACACTTGCAGTCGCTCCACAATGCAGGGCGCGACAACCCGCAACGCCAACAGCTCGCGCTCACTCGTGAGTGTCAGCGTCGGATAAAAGCTCAGCGTGCAGTGCGGCGAAAACATGAAACGCGCCGGTCGGAACGGCAGCCCACACCGGGCGATTCGCTCATGCAACGTCCGGAGCGGTCCATGCACGTCAAGCGGGAGCGACACGATCTCTGTCTGCATGAACCGGTGTGGCGCCCCGAACTTGAGCGACATTGGCTCCGTCGTTGCAGCAATCGGCTCGAGTGCCGCGCGAATGCGCTCCACCGGCGTATCCGTCGGGATCGAACCAACCCCTGACGAACCCACCAACGTGATGTGCGGCGGTGTCAGACGCGCCAGCTTGGGATCGTACTTCTGCTGGATTTCGCGCACGAGCGCACCCGCTTCGCCGGGAAGCTCTGCCAGCACGAAGATTCCAAAGGACGCGGCCATGCACGCAATCTACCGATTTGTACCGGAGACACAGAGTGAGTGATATCCACGTCACCCAGCACCAATCGCGCAAACCGTCGTGGAACTGCTGAAGGTCGACCCGCTCGATCCCGATCCGGCCACGATCGCGCACGCTGCCCGCGTGCTCCGCTCGGGCGGACTCGTGGCGTTTCCGACGGAAACGGTGTACGGACTCGGTGCGAATGCGCTCGACAGCGCAGCTGTAGCGCGCATTTACGCGGCCAAGGGAAGACCCGCGTGGAATCCCGTCATCGCGCATGTCGCCACCGTTGCCGATGCTCGCGCCCTGACATCGGCGTGGTCTGACGACGCGGAGGCGCTGGCTCAAGCCTTCTGGCCTGGCCCACTCACATTGGTGTTGCCGAGAGCAACAATCGTCCCCGACATTGCGACGGCAGGCCTCGACGCGATCGCCATTCGCATCCCGAATCATCCGGTTGCGTTGGCACTCATCCGCGCGGCCGGCCGCCCGATCGCAGCCCCAAGTGCGAATCGGTTCACGCAAGTTTCACCCACCACGGCGCAGCATGTCGTGTCGTCGCTGGGCGATCGCGTCGACGTGATTCTCGACGGTGGCAGCTGCGATGTCGGCATCGAAAGCTCCGTCTGCGATCTCTCGGGCGCCGAGCCAACGCTGCTGCGACCGGGAATGATCACCCGCACACAGCTCGAAATCGTCCTCGGCCGTCCTGTTCAGCTCGCGCGACGTCGCGCCGCGGACGCCGCACCCGCGAGCGAGGGTGAAGCTGGAGACAGCTCAGTCCACGCCGACAATCCGAACACGCCGGCCCAGCGTTCTCCCGGCATGTCCGATCGACACTATGCGCCGAGGGCGGATGTGTGGTTGTTCGAGACTTCGCAGCGTGCTGACATCGTCCAGGCACTCGTCGACCGCCAACACGCGGGTACTCCAGGCCGCATCACGGCACTGTTGCTCAGCACTGAAGCGTTGCCACTCACAGCAGGTGACGCGATCGTACACATGCCCAATGAGCCCGCCGCGTATGCGCGACAGCTCTATGCCGCACTCCACGCCGCCGACAATGCATCATCCGCAGTGGTCATCGTCGAGCGCCCCGCCGAGTCCGAAGCATGGGCGGCCGTGCTGGACCGACTGAACCGTGCGGCACGGTAACTGACGCCACATTCAAGACGTACATTACGTGTATGCTACCCATCGATCTTACCGGCAAGCGAGCCCTCGTCGCCGGCGTGGCTGACGACGGCGGCTTCGGTTTTGCCGTCGCCAAGGCATTCGCCCAGGCCGGCGCCTCCGTCTGCGTGGCCACTTGGCCCCCCGCGCTCAACATCTTCCTGAACATGCTCGAGCGCGGCAAGATGGACGAGTCGCGCGTCATGCCCGACGGTACGATGTTCTCATTCGAGCGCATTTATCCGCTCGACGCCGTGTACGACACGCTGGCCGATGCGCCCGACGACGTGCGTCAATCAAAGCGATACAAGGATGTCGGTGATTTCTCCATTGAAGGGCTCGGCAATCGCCTCGTTGCCGACTTTGGTGAGAAGCCGTTCGACATTCTGTTTCACTCGCTGGCCAACGGCCCCGAAGTCAAGAAGCCGCTGCTCGAAGTGAGTCGCAACGGCTATCTCGCGGCAGTGAGCGCAAGCGCGTACTCGTTGGTGTCCATGGTGCAGCGCCTCGCGCCGCTGCTGCGTCCAGATGGCTCGATCTGTTCGCTGACGTACATGGCCAGCGAGCGCGTGATTCCGGGCTACGGTGGCGGGATGTCGTCGGCCAAGGCGGCGCTGGAAAGCGATACGCGCGTGTTGTCGTTCGAGGCCGGTCGCAAGTACGGCCTGCGGGTGAACACGATCTCGGCCGGACCGTTTCCGTCGCGTGCGGCAAGCGCCATCGGCATCATCAACAAGATGGTCGAGTACTGCGCCGCCAATCAGCCGCTCCCCGAGGCGCTTTCGGCTTCAGAAGTCGGACACACTGCGGCGTTTCTCGCGAGCTCGCTCGCCAGCGGCATCAGTGGTTCAACGGTGTACGTCGACAAGGGATACCACTCGATGGGGATGGCCGTGACCATGCCACCGGGTACGGAGCCGCTCGGCGCGTGACCGGGCCGGCGTCCGAACCCCGGCCAGGGCGCCGAGTAGGGATTCGGGTTTATCTCGTCGGGCTTGCGCTCGTGGGGGCGCTGCCGCTCGTCGGGCTCAGTGCGTTTCGCATCGCGACCCGCGCGCGCGATCTGCGTGAGGCCGAACGTCGCGAGACCATGGACATCGCACGGACCGTCGCCGCTCGCCTCGATGAGCGTGTGCGCACCGTGGAGGCGCTGCTGACGGCTATCAGCGTGAGCGTGGTGCCCGTGGCGGCGAACCGTGCCGCCAACGACAGCGTGCTGCGGCTTTTGGTGGAGCGCGCGGGACTTCGTTATGCCAACGTCGTCGCGCTCGACAGCACGGGTACGGTAGTCGGGCTGGGGCGTTCGTCGCGCGTGAATATGACTCGCGGCGCGTATGCCAACCGCGGCTATTTCCGCAGTGCTCGCCAAGTGGGCGGCTTTGCGGTCGGCGAGGCGCTGCGCTCTGCCGTTCTGGCAGACAGCAGCTGGATCGTGGTGCTTGCCCGCGCCATCCCAGACGCGAACGGGAAGTTTCTGGGTACCGTCAGTGCCGCTGTCCGCCTCGACTCCATCGCCGTGCTCGGCGCGCAGGCCTATAGCACGGACGAGCCGCCGTTGATCACGGTGATTGATTCAAGCGGCGTGGTCATCGCGCGGTCGGTTGACGGCGAGCAGTACGTGGGCAAACGCCTCTTCCAGAGCCGCTTCCCCGTGGATACGGAGGGGACCGGCGTCTTTCCGGGGCTCGACAGCGTGCCACGCTTGGTGAGCTTCACGCGCGCGCTTGCGGCGCCGTGGTCTGTAAATGTCGGTGTGCCCACCTCGGCGGTGAACAAGCTCGTGACGCGCATGCTCGTGGAGGACGTCGGGCTGCTGGCGCTCGCGGTCGCGCTCACCGCGCTCGTCGGGTACAGCGTCGGTCAGCTGCTCACGCAGCCCATCGAGTCGCTTGCCGAAGAAGCTCGCTCGCTTGCACGCGGCGCCGTCGGCACGCGCGCGCAGCTGTCGGGGCCGAGAGAAGTGCAACGACTCGGGGATGCCTTCAACCAGATGGCCGAAACGGTTGAACGGCGCAACGCGTCGCTGGCCGACAGCGAACGTCGCTATCGATTGCTGTTCGACTCCAACCCCTTGCCGATGTGGGCGTGGGACGTCGACACGATGACGATCACGGCAGTGAACGAAGCGGCGATCGAGAAGTACGGGTACTCGCGCGAAACGTTCCTGACGCTTCGCATTCTCGACTTGCTCGATTCCAGTGAACACAATCGTTTTTCGCGCGCGCGCCTGCCGTTCGCCGAATCGAGACAGACTGCCGCTTCGTGGATTCATCGCACTGAGACTGGCGAACGCATCGAGATGGAAGTCGCAACCACGTCGTCACGCCGACTTGGACGTGCGAGCTGGTTGTCGGTCGGAATTGATGTCACCGCGCGACGCGAAGCCGAGCGCTTGCTCGCACTGAGTGAAGAGCAGTTGCGCCAGTCGCAGAAGATGGAAGCGATCGGCGCGTTCGCCGGCGGCATTTCGCACGACTTCAACAACCTGCTCACCGGCATGTTGGGCTACTGCGATCTTGCCCTCGATGAACTGCACGAGGACAGTCAGCTGCACAAAGATCTCAGTGAAATTCGTGCGTTGGCGATGCGTGGCGCAGACCTCACAAAACAGATTCTGGCCGTCAGTCGAAAGCAGGTTGTGCAGCCGACCTTGCTCGATCCCAATGAAGTCGTCCGCGGACTCGATCGACTACTGCGTCGGCTGATTGGTGAGCACATTGAACTCCAGACGACGCTCGGCAGCGATGTCGGCATCATTCGCGCCGACGGCGGCCAGTTGGAGCAAGTGCTGCTCAATCTCAGCGCAAACGCGCGCGATGCGATGCCGACTGGTGGCAAGTTGAGTATTGAGACGCGTCATGTCACCGCTGACGTTGCCTCAGCCAATGGACTGAATCCCCGGACTTCGTGGATGCTGATTGCCGTGAGCGACTCAGGTCAAGGCATGTCAGAAGAAGTAAAGCTGCGCATCTTCGAACCGTTCTTCACCACGAAGGAGCGCGGCAAGGGAACAGGTCTTGGCCTCGCCCTCGCATACGCAACCGTCGATCAAGGTGGTGGTGCAATTCGTGTCGAAAGTCGGATTGGTGCGGGCACCACGTTTCACCTGTTTTTCCCTTTGACGGCGGAGATTCAGGCGCCGCCGGTCATCGAGCCAAGCTCGGATAAAATGCGGGACGGGACGGAAACGATTCTACTCGCCGAAGACGAAGACAGCGTGCGCGCCGTTGCTGGCGCAGCGCTTGAGCGCCATGGCTATCGCGTGTTGAGCGCGCCCGATGGCGAAGCGGCGCTGCTCATCGCGCAGGAGTATGGCGAGACCATCGATCTGCTCCTCACGGATGCCGTGATGCCCCGTATGAACGGCAGAGAACTTGCTGAGAAGGTGATGCTCATCCGTCCGTCCATCCGCGTGCTGTTCGCGTCGGGATACACAGACGACGCCTCGCTGTTGCACGGCATTCGCACCGACGAACTCTCGTTCCTGCAGAAACCGTTCACGTCGGTGGATTTGCTTCGACGTGTCCGCAGTGTGCTCGATGAACCGATCCGCACGCCGTGATCGGATTCGATTGCGTTCATCCAAATAAGCTCATCCAACTGAGGTCCGCCGCCTGATGTACTGGATCCTGTTCGTGATGGGCGCGATCGTCGCCGTCGTCTTGGCGGTGCTGGTGGGCGGACTTGTCACGCCGCGAACGCATGTGGCGTCGCGCGCGATCACATTGCGCGCCACCCCGGAGCTCGTCTGGTCGACCGTGCGTGACGTCGCGCGCTATGGCGACTGGCGTAACGAGCTCGAAGACGCGTCCGTGGTGGACACAGAGCAACCCCAGCTGCGTTGGCGCGAAACATCCACACGTGGTTCGGTCACGTTTGGTGTCACTGTCGACGAACCACCGCATCGTCTTGCCGCGCGCATTCTCGACGACGATCTCCCGTACTCCGGCGAATGGACGTGGCAGGTCGATGCTGCAGGTGAGAATACGCACGTGACGATCACCGAGCGGGGTGACGTCGGGAACCCGATCTTTCGTTTCATCGGCGCGCATCTCATCGGCTACACGCGATCCATTGATACGTACTTGAAAGCACTGGCGCACCACGTTGGCGACGCACGAGCCAGCATTCGAGATTCGGCGCCGGTGTGACCAAGGCCCCGGGGCGCCTTGTAAAATTTTGGCGGACGCTGGGCCCAGGCCTCATCACTGGCGCAGCGGACGACGATCCCTCAGGGATCACGACATACTCGCTGGCTGGTGCGCAGTTCGGCCCATCGCTGTTGTGGATGGCGGTCGCGTCATGGCCGCTGATGTGGGCGGTCCAGGTGATGTGTGCGCGCATCGGCATGGTGACCGGTCGCGGACTCATGTCGGCGATGCGCGAACGCTTTCCGCGCCCTGTGCTCTTTGGGGTGTGCATCGCGCTCTTCTCTGCCAACAGCATCAACATCGGCGCAGACCTCGCCGGCATGGCCGATGCCGCCGAGTTGCTGAGTGGGGTAAACTCGCACGTGTGGGTCGTGGTGTTCGGCGTGGGTATCCTGTGGGCCGCTGTAGCGCTGCGCTACGCCGTGGTGGCACGTGTGCTCAAATGGCTCGCGCTGGTACTCGGCGCCTACGTGCTCACGGCACTCTTGTCGTCGCCGGACTGGGGCGCGGTTCTGCACGATACGGTCGTTCCAAGTCTTCCGTCTGACGCCGAGGGATGGGGGATGATCGTGGCGATTCTTGGGACGACCATTTCACCTTACCTCTTCTTCTGGCAGTCGTCACAGGAAGTCGAGGAAGAAAAGGGGCTGGGTCGGGCACGCCCACAGCGCATTGGTGCCACGGCTGAGGAGCTGAAGGCGCGCAACACTGACGTGGGCGTCGGCACTTTTGTGTCGAACGCTGCGATGTTCTTCATCATGCTCACCACGGCAATCACGCTGCACGCCGGCGGGAACACGCATCCCAAAACCAGTCAGGACGTCGCGCGCGCGCTCGAGCCACTCGCCGGACGCGGGTCGATGCTGCTCTACACCGTGGGTATTTTCGGTCTTGGCGCGCTCGCAATCCCGACGCTCGCGGGTTCTTCGGCATACGCGTTCGCCGAGCTGTTGGGATTCCGTCAGGGGATCGATGCGAAGTTCGGCCAAGCGCGCGGCTTCTACATCATCATGATCATCTCCGTGCTGGGCGGCGTGGGGATGGATTTCCTCAACATCGACGCCGTCCGCGCCCTCTACTTGACGGCCGTCCTGAACGGACTCGTCGCGCCGCCGCTGCTGATCGGCATTGCAATCATCGCAGCCGACAAGACGCTCATGCGTGGCCAACAGAGTACCCGGCTGGCACTCGGCTTGGTGATTCTGACGGCAGCGATCATGGTCGCCGCCGGTGTGGCGATGTTTGCGATCTAGTCGTCAGACTCCGGGGAAAAGGCCCCTCGATCCTCGGCAGTCCCAGGAATCGTGAGCGTGGGGCATGATCGTTGCGCTACTGGACACTGCATCGATGTCCGTTGCGTCTTTCGTCGGTGTCTCAACGACACGTGGCGACGGAGCCCGTCCACCGGATGCGTCGGGCGCATACACGCTGGCACAAGTGGCTGCATGGTGCAGACACGAGCGCTGGGTGTTGGCGCCGGCGCATTCGAAGGAACAAGCGTGACAGGACACACGGGCGTGCTACATGCCGTGCATGTGCTTCATGTCGGCCATGCCGCTCACCGACCGCATACGCGACGGCCGCCAGCGCAGATACACTGCCCCGCCAACCGGTGTGCGCGAGCCGTAGGTCGCTGACAGCGACTTCGGCACGAGGTTGAGTGTGCCACGTGCGCCAAGGCCGAGGAGGCCAAGCTTGCCCGCGGAAAGTTCGCGGACGGCGCCCAGCGTGAATGTCGAGAGTGTGAACCCGTTGTCGTGCACTTTGTCTCCGACAGGAAGAGGAAGCGTCTTCGGGTTCTCCGCCAGTGTAACGACAAGCTCTTCGCTGCTCTTACGCACCACTTCGCCGCGCGCGAACACAGTCATCTTTCCGCGAAAATCGCGCAGTGCTTCTGCCGTGACACTGGGCGACCAATGCTCCTGCTCCAGCGCATTTGCCCCGACGATCAGTGCCAGCGACAGACTGCCGTTGTCAGCGCGCGACTGGGTGTGCAGCACTGATGCTGTGGCGCGACGGAGTGACTCGCCGGCATGCTTGACTTCTGCATCCGGCAGGTTTGCAAAGCTCGCGCTCATCGCCGTGCGGCCGTCCGGATTGAAGGTGACGCGTGCCGCGAGCGCATCGAGCTTTGCGCGACGGTAGTCGAGATTGGTTCGCGTATCGTCTGGCTCGCGTCCGTTGAACAACGAGCCTTCGATTTTCAGTCGACGGGTATACACGGCGGCGGTGGCCACACCAAAGCTCACGTGGGTAGCGTCTTGCCAGTGATGCGAAATGGTCGCGAATGGATCTGCCACGGCCGTTGGACGATGCGGAAATGCGACGGGGCCGCTTGCTGGTTCGCCCGCTGGCGCGAGATACAGCTGCATCGCGACGTTGTCGGTCAGCGCGCGATCGTAGACGGCGGCGATTTCCATGAACAGGTCGTGCGGGTGCTGACGATCATGCAACGCCTCACCGTTGTACGACTCGCCGGTCTGCAGCAGCAGCGGATAGCCTTTGCCGCCCACGGTGAAGGCATCGACACTCATCATGCCGCGCAGTTGCAAGCGCCCACCAGCGAGCGAGTGCGTTGCGCCGAGCATTCCCCAGTTGAGGCTTCCGAACTGTGTGTCGCCACGCGGCCCGCCCTGCGCGTTGCCTTGCACGAAGACGCTGAAGTGCGACATCACGCCCCATTGGCCGACGCTTCTCATCGAGCCGTACATCGGAGCGGAATCGGGGAGCCACGCTGTGCCGGAGCCGATGCGCGACATTGGTAATCCCAATGGTCCCGTCATCATGAGCGACATTCCGTTGGGTGACTCTGGCTTTTGCGCAAGCAGCAGGGATGGCGCGCTCGCGATGATACCGGCGAGCAACAAAGCGGCGCCAAGGCGTCGAGCGCCTGGCGAGTATTTCGGGGGCATGTCGTTGGATTGGTCGCGCGCGGGCGTGTAGTCGCGGGCGTGTTACGAGAGCGAGTCCGATCGGTGCCGTCAGCGACGTTCGTAGTGCCGAAGATCGCCGCAGTGAGATCGGTGCGGACGTTGTGCGATGCGTGCGCGTGAGCCGCGCACGGTGCGAAACGTCAGGCTCGCGGAGGCGGAGACTCGACCTCGAGATCGGCGGTGCTGTATTGCAGATGCTGGCCGATTGGTGCCACGGTCGTGCCAACGAAATCGGTGGTGGTGACTGCGCTGCTTGCGGCTCCCTGCACAGCGAGTCCGCACGCCATCAGCTGCGCGCAGCCCGGTGCAGCGGGGTCGTGATGTGGAGCCGGTTGCGGCGCGGTGGAATGCTGCGGCGCGGGGGCGGTGGGGGCCAGCGCATCATGCGCATGTTGGTCGCTACGCATGGCCGCGTGCTCTGACGCGGGCACCGGTGCAGCCGCCGACGAATCAGCAATCGGCTCGACTGTCGCATGCACGCACGGCAGTTGCTGCCCCACGGCCGAGATCGAGAGGAACAAACCGAGCATCGCCGAGACGGCGCGGTGCCAGAAGTGAAAACGACGCGGCATAGTCACCCTGAAGTAATAGCGCTGCGTCGTTGTCACGTGAAGGTGGTGTTTTCGACGGGACGGCGACTCAGTCGCGCATCCAATGACAGGTGTACCCACCCGGATTCTTGCGTAGATAGTCCTGATGGTACCCTTCCCCCGAATACCACTTGGCGGCCGGCACGATTTCGGTGGTGATCGGCTTCTTCCAGTTCCCCGACGCATCCACGCGCGCCTTCACCGCCTCGGCGGTGGCCTGCTGCTCGGGGGACTGATAGAAGATCGAAGAGCGGTACTGCGTTCCGATGTCGTTCCCCTGCCGATTGAGCGTGGTGGGGTCGTGAAGCCGGAAGAACCACTGCTCGAGCAATGTCTCGTACGTGAGGACGGACGGATCGAAGGTGATCCGGACGGCTTCGGCGTGCCCCGACTTGCTGTCGTGCGTGTCGTGATACGTCGGGTTCTCGAGCCAGCCACCGGTGTAGCCAACGTCCGTGTCGATCACTCCCGGCACTGCGCGCAAAATCTCTTCGATGCCCCAGAAGCATCCGCCTGCAAGCACAGCGACTTCGGTTTGGGTCGCGGTCATTGCATTCGAGCCCTCATCAGAAACGTCTCCTGGACTGGGATTGCTGTTTGTATCGTTCATGAACTGCCCCAAAACATGTGAAAATGCATGTGAAGAAGATGGAGCGTCGGCTTCAGAGTCAGTTAACGCCCCTTACCTTACCGCGCGTTCCTTGCGGCGCGGTGAACCAGTCGCGCGGGGCCAATTCCAATCCTATTCAGGAGCCGCCGTGACCAATTCCTCTATTATTACTCTCCCGAGCTCGTCTTGTGTCATGCTGTTGGCAATCGGGCTTTTAATGTCGAGCTCGGCGGAGGCTCAGCGCCTGAAGGAAATCGGAAAGACGTCCACGGGCGATCCGGTTTTCATCGAGACCGGATCCGTCAAGAAGGCGGACGGAATCATCACGGCGTCCATTCGGGCCAGGTTCGCAAAGCCGACCAAGGCATCTTTTGGCGACCTGTACGCGTCCCGGACGATCGTGATGTTTGATTGCACCAAGCAGGTGGTCGCGGTGAAAGAGAACTGGTACTACTTCGATGCCGCGGGGAAGAAGATCGGCAATCACAAGGTGGTCGGAAAGCCAGGGTACGGGCCGGTGTTCAAGGGGTCGGTGCCGGACGTGGCTATGGCGCATTTGTGTGCGGCGAGGCCGGCCAAATAGGGCGGGCACTGGGGTTTAACTGCCAGTTGTGAGTGGTGAGTTTGAGTTCCGGGTCTCCGGTTGGTCCACTGGCAACTCCTAACTCGAACTGCAAACTGGAGACTTGGTGGTTCAACCTCGCACCGTCATAACCTTCCCCACCCAGCTCCCCGGACTCACCCGCCGCGTCCGCGTGGTGGTGCGCTTTCCGTTGGCCGGCACGGTGACCTCGATGTCCACCTGCGCCATCGACGCGAGCCCGAAGTGCACCGGTATGTCGCTTTGCGAGTCGTACCCGGAGCCCGTATCCACCAGCCGCATGCCAAGCAGACGGTTCGTCCCAGTCGCGTAGATGCGCACCTCGGCGCCCGCGCGGGTGGCATGTCCGTGCGCGTCGACCACACGGATGCGGAGCGAGCGGCGGGCCGCCAGGGGCGGGAGTGTGTTGTGCAGTAGCGCGTGCGTCGCGTCAGCGCGGGATCCAGCGAGTGCGAGATCGAGCGCGCCATCGGCGTCGACATCGGCCCACTGCGCACCGTGACTCGATTGCAGGACGATGATGTTTGACGGTGTAATGTCGGCGTAATGGTTTGTGGTCTGGTGGTAGATGTAGTCGCGAAAGCTTTCCGTCGCCGATACCGTGCCGTTCACATAAAAATCGAGCTTGCCGTCGTTGTCGATATCGGCAAAGGCGCATGTGTCGTAGTGCCCGTCAAGCCTCACGCCCCACGCACGGCTGACGTCGTCGAACGCACCCGTGGTGCGACCAAGAAACAGTCCATTCGGTCCGTAGTTGGCGGTGAACAGATCGATGACACCGTCGTTGTTCACATCGGCTGCGCACGGGCGCACCGTACCGTTCGTCGAGACATGCGGCGCGCGGCCGCCCCACGCCATGCCGAGTGAATCGGCGATGTCGCTGAAGTGTCCGCCGTCGTTGCGGAACATCATGTTCGGCTTGTCGCGTAGCGCGACGAACAGATCGAGGTCACCGTCGCCATCTTTGTCGAAATCGGCAAATGCATTCGTCAGCGCACCGCCCGCCGAGAACAGCTCAGGCTGAATGGGCACGAGTGTGGGCGCCGATGCAGGCTGCGAGTGCTGCGTCTTCGCCCGCGTGGGTGCGCCGAACAGCAGCAATGCCGCTGCAGTCGCGGCGCCAACTGCAACGCGACGTGACAGCGGCACTCGTGCGCGAACGTCTGAGTAGATCAACGAGGTCGATGACTCTGTCGGCAGCATGATCAGGAGAAGGCGTTGGTGGGAGGCAGTGGCCGACGACACGAACCATGGCGAAAACCTGTGGCCGGCGCCATGCGCCGCGATGCGTTCGACACTCACCAGCTGGGGGGAACGAGACCAACTACTGTCTCAATCCGTTGAATCGGCAATTCCAAGTCAGTTGCTGTTCTCCATCCCATCAACCGTCAGCGAATCGTGAGCGCCGCTTGCGCCGCCGTCAGCGCCGCACCGCCGAAATCGAACACGCCGTACAGCACATACGACCCCGGCGCGATTTTCGTCATCCCAACTTTGAAGTGGCGCGTTGCACCAGCCGGCACGGTCGCATTTTCAAGCGGCATGGTCAGCACCAGCGAATCATCCGCGGTGCGCAACTGCACTTCGCCGACCACTTCAGCGCGCACCGTACCCGTGTTGGCGAACACGACTTCGAGTGAATCGCCTTTGACGAACATCTCACGCGCTTCGCCGTCGATCGTTGCGCCAGCGGGCGTCACGTACACCGGCACCGACGTCGCCAGCGTGGCGTTGGATGGCTTCACCACCGCTGCCGACCAGCACTCCGCGTCAAAGCGCGCGCCGCCGCTCACCGTCACCGTCTGACGTTCGCCGGGCGCCAGCCGCAGTGCGCGCGGCGAAACCGATACACGATCGCCGCATTAGCCGGCCACGCGTCCGGCCTTTCGCCAGTGACTCTCACCACGGGCGTCCACGTCCCAGTCCTGTAGGTTCACCGTTGCCTCGACCGGCGCGGCACCGCTGTTCTGCACCACAAACCCGGCGATGCGTTCGGTGGGCTGCGCGGGGTTGAGCAACACCGCTTCGCGGTCAACGGCGATCTGCGCGTGGGCATGGCCGGCGGGGATGAACAGGGCGACGAGTCCAGCGACGAGGGCCGCGATCGC
>Ga0105044_10001674_pt1 | contig 29964 bp, 26 predicted proteins | sample MAT01_FD_78092 | JGI IMG/M metagenome (GOLD analysis project Ga0105044, IMG submission 78092) | Freshwater microbial communities from Lake Fryxell liftoff mats and glacier meltwater in Antarctica - MAT-01 | ecosystem: Environmental > Aquatic > Freshwater > Ice > Liftoff microbial mat | place...
GAAGCCGGCCAAGTAGACGAGCCGACGCAGCCTGCGAAGTCGGCCAAGCAGACGAGCCGACGCAGCCTGCGAAGTCGGCCAAGCAGACGAGCCGACGCAGCCTGCGAAGTCGGCCAAGCAGACGAGCCGACGCAGCCTGCGAAGCCGGCCAAGCAGACGAGCCGACGCAGCCTGCGAAGTCGGCCAAGCAGACGAGCCGACGCAGCCTGCGAAGCCGGCCAAGCAGGGACGAAAGGTCAGTCCGGACGAACCCACGCCGGTGGCACCAATCGGCGCTTCCCGTCCGACGAGCGGGCCATCCCGGGACGACCGGGGTCGCCCGCTTCCATGTCGCGATCCCACAGCTGGCATGTCACCTGCTCGTGCCGCTGGTCGAGCGCCTCGCAGTAATTGGTGTAGAGACAGCGACGGATCTCCGCTCCGCGGCCGAGCTCGATCTTCTTCCACCAATCCGGGTCGGCCAGCGACTGCCGCGCGGCCGCAACGAGGTCGCAGGATCCGTCGCGCAGCGCGTCCTCGGCCATGTGGTAGTCGTTGATACCGCCCGCGCCCACGACGGGGATCGCGAAGCCGGCGGCGCGCAGATGAGCGCGAATCGCCTGGGAAATAGGCAGATTCCGTGCGAACGGGCCGCCCTCGATCTTCACCGTCGGCATGCACTCGTGTCCACTCGGGCCCGTGTAGGGGTACACGGCCTCGCCGACCTTGGGTTGCTTCGCGTCGTCGAACTTGCCGCCTTTGCTGACGGACACGAAGTCGAGTCCGGCGGCTGCCAGCGCGAGCGCGTGGTGCGCGGCGTCCTCGACGCGGCTGCCGCCCTCGATCACTTCGTCGCCCAGGATCCGGCATCCGACCGTCCAGTCGTCACCGACGCGCTCGCGCACCGCGTGCGCGACCTCGACGCCCAGGCGCACGCGTCCCTCGAGCGACCCGCCGTAACCGTCCGCGCGGTCGTTCGTGCGCGAGAGGAAACTCGCCATCGTGTAAGCGTGCGCGTAGTGCAGCTCGACGCCGTCGAAGCCGGCCGCGCGCGTGCGCTCGGCCGCGGCGGCGAAGAGCGGCGGCAACACGTGCGGCAGGTCACGCACGTGCGGGAGCGCGACGTCGGTGACGCGCTCGCGGTAGCCCTTCTCGAGCTCCTCGACTTCGCGCGCGTCGAGGATCTCGAGCAGTTGCGCGTGCGGCAGCGCGAGCAACGCTTCGCGCAAGGATGCGTCGTCGAGTGCCGCCATCGCGGCACCGTCCGCGACGCGCGCGAGTCGCTCGCGGTGCTCGTCGCGCAGCTTGAAGAAGCGCCGCACCCAGGTCTCCTTCGCCGGTCGCCGCTTCACGGCCAGGAAGTCCAGGATCTGCAGGAAAAGCCGGGTTCTGCCGCCTGAACGAGCGCGCACGACCTCGGCCAACCGCGCCAGTCCCGGCACGAACCGATCGTCGCCGACGCGCAGGAGTGGACCGCTGGGTACGTCGCGGATGCCCGTCGCCTCGACGACGAGCACGCCCGGCTCGCCGTCCGCGAAGCGACCGTACCAGTCGAGCACGTCGTCGGTGACGAAGCCCTCGTCGTTCGCGCGCCAGGGCACCATCGCCGGCACCCACGTGCGCGTGCGCGCCGTGCACGCGCCGACACGGATGGGGGAGTAGAGCCGGCTCGCGAGCGCTTCCGCGCGCGTGGGCCAGCGCGCCGGCGGGATGCGCGCGAGGCGCGGATCCGTGCTCGCCACGCGATCCGGCTTCATGGCGAGCCGGCCCCGTCCGCGTCGATGCGCAGATCGTCGCGCAAGAGCAACGCGCGGATCTCGGGCGTGCCCAGCATGTCGGAGACGGCGCGCTCGAGGCTCACGGGCTCGTCGGGGTCGATGCGCGCCGCCGACCAGATCCAATCGCTCGGGATGCGCGCGTGTCCGAGCACGCCGGCCTGCACGCACAGACGGTGCAGTTTCTCGACGCCGATGCGTTCGACGACGACGTACGCGAGGGCATCGAGCACGGCGCGGACTCCCGGCGCATCGGATCGCGCGAGCTCGTCGGCCTCGAGCGTGAACACGGATTCGAGCGGCGGCAGCTCGCGCGCGTCGATGCGCGCGTGCAGCCTGTAGCGCGCCTTGCCCAGCGTGAACTTCGGCCCCTCCGCTCCGCGCTCGACGCCGGGCCCCGTGAACGTGATCGAGCCGTCGAGCAGCGTCCCGAGAACGAGCGCGAGCTCGCCCCGCTCGCGCGGCGCCGCTTCGGGGACCGCCCTGTGCGCGACATGGATGGCGAGGCCTTCCTCGAGCACCGGCGGCAGCGCCGCCCATGCGCCGCCCAGCCAGAAGTGCACGAGCTCGTGCGCCAGGATCGCCTGCGCCGAGTGATCGCGCCCGCCGGCCGGCAGTTCGATCCAGCGCCCGGCTGCCGTCGTGATCGTCGCTCCGCCCCAGTGCGCGCGGGCCAGCGAAGTGACCAGGCGGATGTCGATCGCCGCCGAGGTCCGATTCGGGATCGCGGCCGCGACCTTGGGCGCGACGCGTTCGACGAGGAGCCCGATCTCGACCGCGTCGTCGCGGCGAGCGGCGCGCACGGTGCCCCACGTCGTGTCCACCGCGTGCCGCAGGTCGGGCGGATGCGGAGCGGCGCACGCCGTGCAGACGGCGAGGAGGAAGAGGACGTTGTGGATGCCGCGCACCAAGCTCGAAACCAGTCGGCGCGGCATGGTACTCGTTCTCCGTGGATATGGGCGCCGCGACTCGACCTCTGTGCCTCGTCACCGGCGCCGGCCGCGGCATCGGCGCGGCGATCGCGCGGCGCGTGGCGGCCCACGGTTCGTCCGTGATCGTCACCGCGCGCAGTCAGGACGACTGCGTCGAGGTCGCGAACTCGATCGTGGCGAGCGGCGGCTGCGCCTGGCCCGCGTACGTGGACGTCACCGATCCACAGACGCTCGACGATGCGCTCGTCGAGCTCTCGGACGAGGTCGCCGAGCACGGCGGAATCGCGTGGCTCGTGAACAACGCCGGGATCGCCGAGACGGCGCCGTTCCTGCGCCACGGACGCGGCGCGGACGGCGACACGTACGAGAAGCACTTGCGTGTGAACTTCCACGGGCCGCGGCGCGCGGTCGAGCGCTTGGCGCCGGCGATGCTCGAGCGCGGACACGGCCGCATCGTCAGCGTCGCGAGCTCGGCGGGGCTGATCGGATACCCGTACGCGGCGGCGTACGTCGCATCCAAGCACGCGCTGGTCGGATACACGCGCTGCGCCGCGCTCGAGCTCGAGGGCAAGGGCTTGACGATGAACCTCGTGGCGCCGCACTACGTCGATTCGCCGATGACGGACCAGACGGTCGAGCGCATCGTGAAGAAGACTGGCCGTTCCGCGGCCGAAACGCGCGCGTTCCTCGCGGCGCAGAATCCCGGCGGCGCGCTCGTCACGACCGACGAAGTGGCCGAGGTCGTGCTCGAGCTGCTGACGGGTACGAGGAACGGCGCGATCGCCGAGATGCCCGGCGGTCGCGCGCACGGCAAGCCCGCGGTGAACTGGAGGACGTGATGCAGATCGACGCGATCCACCCCGACGGCTGGAAGCCCGCGAAGGGCTACGCGAACGCGATCCGCGTCGAGGGCGCGGGCAAGCTGCTCTTCGTCGCGGGCCAGATCGCGTGGGGAGCGGACCAGCAGCTCGTGGGCCGCGGCGACATGACCGTGCAGTTCGGGCAGTGCCTCGAGAACGTCGTCGCCTGCGTGCGCGCCGCCGGCGGCGAGCCGCAGCACGTCGTGCGCATGACCGTGTACGTGACGGACAAGCAGGCGTACCTCGCCGCCGCGCGCGCGATCGGCGCGAAATGGCGCGAGCTCTTCGGCAAGCACTACCCGGCGATGGCGCTCGTGCAGGTGGCGGATCTGCTCGAGGACGGAGCTCTGGTCGAGATCGAGGCGACGGCGGCGCTGGCCTGATCCGTTCGCGCGGGTGCGGACGCTCCGCTCGGGGGGTGCCCATGACCGCGCGGGCTCCTTCGGATCGGACCCTCGCGCACTGATCGGACTTCGATCGGGAGCGCCTCTCGCCAAGTCTGGAACTGGCGTAGACTGCACCATTCGCACTTCGTCTCGGCCCGGTTTTCCCTCACTCAACCCTCGATGCAAGCCCTACCGGCGGTCTTCCTGGCCGCCCTCGTCTCGCTCGCGCCGGTTCCAGCGAACCGCACGATTCCCGCTGTTTTCGTGCCCCAGCAGTCGAGCGACGCGAGTGATTGGGAAACGCTCGAGTCCGCCGCAGCCGTGTTGCAGAGTCGCGTCGACGCGGCTCGGCGACTGGCCACGAGCGCCGCGAGCGCGCCTGAACCGGAGAAAGCCGCCGCGCGCTTCGACGATCTGGGCTCGAAGTTCGCCACGGACGCCCAGCTGCGGCGCGTGCTCGCCGCATGCATCGGCAAATGCGATTCGCCCGTGACGCAGAAGATGCTCGCGAAGTCGATGCTGACGGGTAAGCCCTTCGAGAAGCTCTTCCGATTGCGTGCCGCGTACGAGTGCGTCCCCGGTCTCGTGACCGAGTCGGCGCTGAAGCTCCTCTCCGACAAGGAAGAGTCCGTGCGTCGCGAGGCGCTGACCGTGCTGGTGCGCCACAAGCACGCGCCGGCGCAGAAGAACCTCGAAGCGATCCTCGAGGCGGGTAAGGACGAGGCGCTGCTCGCGCCGGCGGTGGACGCGATCTCCGTCCTGATCGGCAACACCGAGGGCTGGAGCGCGTGGGAGACGCAGCTGCTCGCCTACGCGGTTTCGCCCAACGACGAGCTGCGGCGCGCGTCGCTGGCCGTCCTCGCGCGCAAGCAGGACGCGGCCCGACTGCAGCTGTTCATGGACACGCTTCAGCATCCGGACTGGTCCACGCGCGCCATCGCGCTCGGGTGGCTTGCGCGTTCGAACTCCAAGGAGGCCGTGGCCAAGATCCTCGAGCTGTTCCGCGCCGAACCGCCCGGTACGCGGCTCGCCGCCGACTGCGGAGACACTCTGCGGCGCATGACGAATCAGCCGCTCGACGACGACCCCGAGGCCTGGACGACGTGGTGGAACAACGTGCAGTCCACGTTCGTTTTCCCGAAGGCGACAGGCCCGAAGACGGGCGGCGCGAAGCGGCCCGAAGCGGCGTCGGGAACGCAGGCTCCCCAGTTCTACGGGATCGAAGTGCGCTCGCAGCGCGTCGTGTTCGTCATCGACGTGTCGGGTTCGATGAGAGACCCGATGACGGGCGCCGACGATCAGGGAACCCCGCGCATCGACGCGGCACGCCGCGAGCTGACGAAGATCATCGACGCGCTGCAGCCGGCAGCACGCTTCAACGTGATCTCCTTCAGCGAGTCCGTGGTGCCCTGGCTCGACGGCGTCGACGAATCGGCCGAGATCGGGACCGGCGGAAAAAGCGGTGCGCGCAAGGGGCCCGCGACGGGTCCGCGCAAGAAGGACGAGCGCGACGAGAAGACGCGCGCTCGCGATGCCGAGAAGCAGAAGGAGGCCGACGACCTGCTGCGCAAAAAGGCCACCGAGTACGTTTCGCGGCTCAATGCGGACGGTGGCACGAACATCCACGACGCGCTCGAGGAAGCGTTCGCCGATACTTCCGTGGACACGATCTTCCTCTTGTCCGACGGGATGCCGTCCGCCGGTCGCGAGGTCGATGCGGCGGCGATCCGCCGCGCGGTCAAAGGTTGGAACGACACCCGTCGGTTGAAGATCAACTCGATCGCGCTGGGAATGGACCTGCCGCTGCTCAAGTGGATCGCCGAGGACTCCGGCGGTGAGTACAAGCACTTCCCCTGATCGCGGCGGGAACAGCGCGCGTCGGAGCCCGTGAGAATGTCACGCGCGACGCGCCGCGCGAGCGAAGCACTGGTATCCGAGAGCGCGCAGGCTCGATTCCTGCGCGCGCTCTCTCAGAACACCCACGCCAGCCCGACCACGACGCCGAATCCCGGCGCGTCCAGCCCGGAGCCGTGCACGCGGTAGAACTCGTCCAGGATGTTGTGGAGGCCGACGTTCCACCGCGATCCTCCGCGTCGACCCAGCGGTCCGCCGAAATCGACGTCGAGCCGCTCCCAGCTACCGGTGCCCGACGGATCGATGCGCGGGTCGGACTCGTCGCCGGGATTCAACTCGTCCTGACCGTCGACGAGCGTGAGCCGCATCTCGGCCCACGTCAGCCAGCCCCAGCGCGGAGCCGGCGGCTCGTACGCGAGCGCGACGAACCCCTGCAGCGGCGGGATGCGGCGCGCGGGCACGTCGTCGAAAGTCGCCTCGCCCGTCGACGGATCGACCGTGTCGTCGTTCTGCTTGCCCACCGTCCACGCGCCGCCGCCCCGCAGCGCGAAGTCGGCGCTCTCGTCGCCCAGCTTGCGCTCGAGCGTGAGCTCGGTGCCGTAGATCTCGACGCTGCCCGTGTTGTCGCGGCGATACGTCTCGTCGCCGAGAGTCACCGGATCGCCTTCGTCTACGAGTCGACGTCCGATCGCGTCCTCGAGGAAGGTGGCGTAACCCACGATCGCGGCCGAAAACGTGTCGCCGCCGCGCTCGAACCCGGCCTGCACCGTCCACGACTGCTCCGGATCGAGGTCGGGATTGGCCAGCTCCGTGCCGCCGAAGATCGTCGAGTTGCGCGCCAGGTCGTCGAGGTGCGGCGCGCGGAAGCCCTGGGCCACGCCCGCGGTCGCGCGCCACGTCTCGGAGAGGTCGTAGCCGAGCGCCAGCGACGCCGTCAGCGCGTCGAAGTCTCCCGACTCGTGCGGCCCACCCTCGGGGCCGCTGGTCAGTTGGTCGAACCCGAAGTGGAAGTACGAGTAGCGCACGCCCACGGTCACGTCGACCGGATCGAAGCTCGCGATCTCGTCCTGCACGAAGACGCCCGTCGAGAAGTACTCCGATCCCGGCGCGAACGAGGGCTGGCCCGCGGTGGCGACGCCGGTGTTCACGTTCACGTTCGTGCGCGAGCTGTCGATGTCGTCGAATTCGGCGTCGACGCCCCACGTGAGCAGGTGATCGTCCGAGATCGCCTTGCGCCAGTCGGCGCCGAACACCCAGGCCTGGATCTCGTACGCCTCGCGCCGCTGCTGCGTCGAGCCGGTGTTCCGTTGCTGGCGATCCTCCGTGTACTCGCGCAGCGTCATGCGCACCTGGAAACGATCGGCGATACCGCCGACTTCCGCGTCCTCGAACGCGAGGGTGAGCTGGTCCTGGTCTTGGCGCGTGAACAGGAACTCCGCGCTCGAGGGCTGCGTCTGCCCGAAGCCGACGTTCAATCGGTCGGTGCGCGGCACGTCGTAGTCGCGGTGCGCGCTGGCCGAGATCCGCAGCGAGCGCCACGAGTCGAAGCCGTGGACCCACGAGCCGAACAACGCGCCGCTCTGGTATCCGGTGTTGTCGATCTCGCCCTCGGCCGAGTGCAGTTCGTTCCACTCCGACCACGAGCCCGACGCGTAGAACCCGTCGTCCGCCGTGGCCCACGAGGCGAAGGGCGAGACGCTGTAGCCGGAGTTGACGCTCTGGTAAAAGGTCTCGAATCCGGCCTCGAGCCCGTTCGCCGTGCCGTGAGCATCCGCGCTGCCGGGTACGCGTCGTTTGGTCCAGATAAGGATCGTGCCGCCCATCGCGTCGGATCCGTACTGGACGGATCCGGGACCGCGCCGGACCTCGACCCGCTCGACGATCGCCGGATCGATCGTGTTCAACGACTGGTTCGGGCCGAGGCGCGTCGAGGCATCGTTCACTCGCACGCCGTCAACCACGATCAGCACCTTTTCGCCGAGGAATCCGCGCAAGATCGGCGCGCCGCCGCCGAGGTTCGTCTCCTGCATCGAGATGCCGAATCTGGCGGCCTTCTCGATCATGCGCGGCAGGGAGCGCTCGCCGGTGCGCGCGAGGTCCTCGGCGGAGAGCACGGTGCGGTTCGCCGGGCTCTCTGTCGCGGGCGCTTCGTCGCGCGGGGCGACGATGACGGTCTCTGGCGGGAGCGGGGGCGTGTCTTGCAGGGAGAACAGGATCGGCATTGGGGGCGGTCGACCGAGGGATGAGGGATCAGGTTCGGAGGGGAGCGCGCACCGACCGCCGTCCGCTGACGAAATCCCGAGGATCGTGCAGGAAATCGATCTATGCGTAGCCGTGCGAACTCGCCCGATGGGCTGAGTCGGGCGGGAAGCCCGGGCCGCACTGGCTATCATCGCGCTCCTCATGCAGCCCCAGCACTTTCGCTACCACGAGGACCAGGGCGTCGCCGTCATCCGCCTGGACCGGCCAGAACGGCTCAACGCGCTCACGTTCGACAGCTATCGCGAGCTAACGGAGGCGTTCGTGACCCTGCGCACGCGCGCCAGCGTCCGCGCGGTGCTCGTCACGGGTACGGGCCGCGCGTTCTGCACGGGCGGCGACCAGCGCGACATCATCGCGCCTCTGCTCTCGGCGAGTCCGGCCGAGCTCAACGCGTTCACGCGCATGACGTGCGAGCTCATCGCGAACATGCGGCGGCTCGAGAAGCCGATCGTCGGCGGGTTGAACGGCATCACGTGCGGTGCCGGTGCCGTCATGGCGGCGGCATGCGACGTCCGCGTCGCGGCCGAGAGCGCCAAGATCGCGTTCCTGTTCACCAAGGTCGGCTTGTCGGGCGCGGACATGGGCGCGGCTTGGCTCCTGCCGCGCATCGTCGGACTCGGACGCGCGAGCGAGATGCTTATGACTGGCGAATGGGTCGACGCGCGGCGCGCGTACGAGATCGGGCTCTACAACCAGGTCGTGCCGGATGCGGACCTGCCGGAGGCCGCCGCGAAGATGGCGCGCGCGCTGGCGGCGGGGCCGGGATTCGGGCTCACGATCACGAAGCGCATGTTGAACGCCGAGGCCTCGATGACGTTCGAGGAAGCGCTGGCGGCCGAGGGCTGGGTCCAGGCGGAGTGCATGGAAAGTCCTGATTATGCGGAGGGATATCGCGCTTTCGTCGAGAAGCGCGCGCCCGACTTCGCCCGGCCTGCGACGCGGGCGGGGAGCACGTCGTGAAGCGCGACGAGCACGAGCTGCTCGCGGACCTGCGCGTCACGGCCCGTGCGGTCGGGCTGGCTTTCGCACCGACGCTGGAGGGGCTCGACGAGGACACCGCGGCGCGCGCGGCGCTGCGCGTGCTGGCCGACGCGGGCCTCACGCGCTGGATGGTGCCGCAACGTGACGGCGGAGGCGACGCGCGCGGGTTGTGCGCGCCCGAGGAGGTGTCGGCGCGCGCGGTCTGCGTGCTGCGCGACGAGCTCGCGTGGCACTCGGCGATGCTCGACGTGATGCTCGTCATGCAAGGCCTGAGCTCGTATCCGGTCGCGCGCGGCGGATCGCCGTCGCTGCGCGCTGAGGTCCTGCCCGCGCTGGCCAGCGGCGAGCGCATCGGGGCCTTCGCTTTGACCGAGCCCGGCGCCGGGTCGAGCGTCGAAGACGTGGCGACGCGCGCGGAGCGCGAGGGCGAGTTCTGGCGCATCAGCGGACACAAGACGTTCATCTCGAACGCCGGCATCGCGGATCACTACAGCGTACTCGCGCGCACTTCGGGCGAGCCGGGCTCGCGCGGCGGGCTCACGATGTTCAGCGTGCCCTGGAACGCGGGTGGCATCACCACGCAGCGGTTCGAGGTCATCGGCCCGCACCCGATCGGCGACGTGCTGTTCGAGCGCGTGCGCGTCACGGACGACCGGCGCCTGGGCGACATCGGCGAGGGACAGCAACTCGCACTGGCGACGCTCGGGCGCTTCAGGACTTCCGTCGCGGCCTGCGCGAATGGATTGGCGCGTCGCGCGCTCGACGAGACGAAGTCGCGGCTGAAAGCGCGTTCGCAGTTCGGCCGAGAACTCGCGACGTTCCAGGCGCTGCGCTTCGACGTGGCGGAGATGGACGTGCGGCTGCGCGCCGCGCAGTTGCTCACGGACGAGGCCGCGATGGCCGTCGATTCCGGCGCGCAGGCCATCGCCGAAGTCGCGCGCGCGAAGCTCTTCGCCACGGAATCCGCGGGCTGGATCTGCGATCGAGCGGTGCAACTGCACGGCGGGCTCGGCGTCAAGCGCGGATCCGTCGTCGAGCGTCTGTACCGCGACGTGCGCGCGTTGCGCATCTACGAGGGCACGAGCGAGATCCAGAAGCTCGTCCTCGCGCGCGAGGTCCTCGGGTAATCTCTGCGCCCGATGGCCAAATTCCAACGTCACATCTTCGTCTGCACCAACGAGCGCAAGGACGACAAGCGCGGCGATTGCGCGTCCAAGGGCAGCCACGACGTGATCGACGCCTTCAAGAAGAAGCTCCACGACGCGGGGTTGAAGCGCGTCGTGCGGCCCAACAAGGCCGGCTGCCTCGACCAGTGCGACCGCGGTTGCGCCGTCGTCGTCTACCCCGAGCAGGTCTGGTACGGCGGAGTCACGGTCGACGACGTGGACGAGATCATCCGGTCGCACATCCAGGGCGGCGTACCCGTCGCGCGTCTCGTGATCCCCGACGACCAACTGACGGGGAAGTCGGCGTGAGCACGATCCTCGACGAAGAGGCGAAGGCGCTCTTACGCCGCATCGTCGAGCGCACGGCCTATCGCCAGATCATGGTCGCGAACATCCGCGGCCACGGTCTGAAGTACTTGATCGACGTGACCGAGAAGACGCAGCTCGTCCGCGATCTCGAGGCCGGCCTGGACATCCTGCGCCACGTCGAGCGTCTGTACGGGGAACTCGACGGCGACGGGCTGGCCTTGTCCGTGCGCGACGCGATGGATCGCATCCCGTATCCGTACTCGCGACTGGAGTTGGCCGTGTGCCTGTCCCTCGTGGGCCGAGCCGAGCGGCTCGTGGCGACCACCTACTTCGAGAGCAAGAGCGCAGGCATGGCCTCCATTGCGCGGCGGATCCACGATCTCGAACGTCCGGGTACGCGCATGCTCGAGATGCAGCTCGCCGATTTCTGCGCCGAAGCGGGCAATCGCCCGACCGCGCAGCAGTTCGTGAACCGCTGGATCGCCATCTCGTTGGTCGCGTTCGGCAGGCCGGGGACCGTCGGCGACCAGCGCAGTTTCGCGCTGGGTCTGCGGTCCAAACGCGTGGATCAGCTCGTGAAGCTGTTCCTCGCCGAGGCTGCGCCGTGGTGCGGGAGCTACCACCTTGTCCTCCCCGACGTGAACACACTGGGCATCGATCTCGTGGCCGAAGGAGCGAAGCATGGCGTCCGCTCGAGCTGAATCGCTTTCACCGCACGATCCCGAGCGCTGGCGCGCGCAGTTCCCGATCGTCGAGGACACGACGTACCTCGTGAACCACAGCTTGGGAGCTATGCCGTCGCGCGCGCGCGACAAGATGGCCGAGTTCCTCGACCAGTGGGCGACGCGTGGCGTGCGCGCCTGGGGCGAGGGCTGGTGGGACATGCCGGTCACGGCCGGGAACGTGCTAGCGAAGCTGCTGCACGCGCCGCAGGAATCGGTCGTGATGCACCAAAACGTGTCGGTGGTGCAGGCGTCGATCGCCACCTCGCTCGACTTCTCGGGCAAGCGCAACAAGGTCGTCTACACCGACCAGAACTTCCCGACCGTCATGTACGTGTGGGAAGCGCAGAAGAAGCACGGCGCGCGCATCCACGTCGTCCCGACCGACGGCGTGCACGTCGACACGGCGCGCCTGTTGGAGGCGATCGACGAAGAGACCCTCGTCGTGCCGATCAGCCACGTCACGTACAAGAGCCACTTCCTGCAGGATGCGGCCGCGATCTGCGCGCGGGCCAAGGATGTCGGCGCGATGGTCGTGCTCGACACGTACCAGTCGCTCGGCACCGTGCCGATCGACGTGACCGCGTTGGGCGTCGACTTCGTGTGCGGCGGATCCGTGAAGTGGTTGTGCGGCGGTCCGGGCGCGGGATACCTGTACGTGCGGCCCGACCTGCTGCCGAAGCTCGAGCCGGCGATCACCGGCTGGGCCGCGCACGCCGCGCCGTTCGCGTTCGAGCCCGGCCCGCAGCGCTACGCGACCGGGATCCGGCGCATGTTGAACGGCTCGCCGTCCGTCGCCGCGTTCTGGTGCGCGACTGCGGGCTACGAAGTGTTGATCGAGTGCGGCGTCGAGAACGTGCGGAGCTGGTCGCAGCTCTTGACCGAGAGATTGCGCCAGAACCTGCTCGAACAAGGCTTCCGCATCCACGGACCCGCGGATCCCGCGCGGCGCGGCGGGACGATCACGGTGGGCCTCGCGGAGGAGGAGAACGGACCCGCATTCGTGAAAGCGCTCGAAGCGCGCGGGATCCTCGTCGACCACCGCCCAAACGCCGGCGTGCGCGTCAGCCCGCACCTCTACACGCTCGAGGACGAGATGGACGAGTTCGTCGAAGCGCTCATGGAGATCCGCGAGAAGCGCGCCTGGCGCGAGCACGTGGCGGCGAAGACGTCCTACTGAACCGTACGGTGTCAGGTGAGTTCGTGCAGGGTTGCGTCGCGTACGGTGTCAGGTGAGTTCGTGCAGGGTTGCGCCGACGATCGCGCGATCTGCAAGTACTCGGGCGCAACCCTGCACGAACTCACCTGACACCGTACGCGACGCAACCCTGCACGAACTCACCTGACACCGTACGCAACGCGCAGGTGCGCCAGCATCTCGTCCGCTTGGCGTTTCATCTCGGCGCTGCCGTAGATCGAGCCGTGGTCGAGCCCGGGCACGATCGTGATGTAGCCCGCGCCGGGCGCGGTCTTCGTCGCTTCCAGGTCCGCCGCCAGCAGTGCGACGGCTTCGTTGAGGTAGAAGCTGTCCTCTGCGCCGCACACGAGGCGCACGTTCGCGCGGAAGATCGGCGCGTAGCGCTCTGGGTCGGCACGCAAGAGTGCGCCGATGTCGTAGCGACGGTACGACTTGGCGACCTCGAGATCGATGGCGCCGGTGACGACGTCGTACAGGGCCGCCGGATGACCGCGTTCGTTCCGCGGGCCGAAGGCCGCGAACCACGAGTCCCACTGCTGAGCGGATGTGTTGTCGGGGCCGACCACTTCTTCGCCACCGCTCTCCTGGCGGGTGGTCATGCGGACCTTGCCATCGCTCCGATAGCTGGCGATCTCGGCTCCGTCGTGCGCGTAGAAGTTGTCGCCGCTGTAGACGTCGATGCGCTGAAAACGGCGAAAATCGACGGGATCGGGCGCGCTCGACCACGTCGCGCCGAAGACGTCGGGGTACGTCAACGCAAGCCACAGCGTCGACCATCCACCCGAGGAATGCCCGCGCAGCAGCCGAGCCGGCGGCTCCGCGATCAGCGGGTACTTCTTCTCGAGCGCGGGAATGAGCTCGCGCACCAGCGCCGCGCCGCACGGGCCGTTGTTGTCCGAGTCCGCGAACAACGTGTGTCCGTTCGGCCCCTCGGGGTCGAGCACGATCTTGAACGTCTCGCGGGCCAGCACGGACTTGGCCGACACGTCGTCCGCGTCGCGCTTGCGCTGCGCGCTCGTGCCGCGGTGGTTGCCGCCGAAACCGGGCACGTCGTAGATCGCTGCGTACTTGCGCGCGGGATCGAAGTCCGCGGGCAACGCGACCCCGGCGCGCAGCACGACCTCGCGTCCACGGAACTTCGAGAGCGACTCCGAGCGCATCTCGAACCACTCGACTCCGGCGACGGTGCGCGGCGGCTCGACGCGCACGACCTCGTCGAGCGCGAGGTCGATGGCTCCCGCGCCGGGGATCTCGAACGCGACGGGAGCGGAGTAGAGGTTGCCTTCCTCGCGCCGCCACTCGCTGTCGGCGCGCACGAGATCGAAGCGCGCTTGCGCGCGGTACTTCCCGGCGGCCAGCTGCGAGAGCTTCGTCGGAAACGCCGTCGCCGCATCGTCGATCGACGCGCTCTCACCCGGCGCGATGCGCGCATCGATGCCGAAGAGCGGTTGCGGATCCTCGAAGAAAGGCCCATCGGCCGGTTCGCGTCGCGCGCCGATCCTCGAGTCGTCGCGCACGAGCAGGACCAAGAGCCTGCCCTCGGCCGGCTCCGCGCGGACGGACGGATCGATTCGGACCCGGAAGGAGAGCGGCGCGGGCTCGCTCGCGTCGCCCGCGATGAGCGCGAGGCTCATCAAGAGACAGTTGATCATCGCCACACCTTAACGCGCCGCCGCGATGCGGCGCGTCTCGCGCCGGGCTGGACGCCGCCCGCGGACTCGGCTTCGTAGAGCGTGCGCGGCCGGTGGTGGCGCGGGCCGCGTGCTCAGGGAACCCGCGCGGAGATCGACACGGCCCGCGGGCACGCTGTAGCCTGCGCGACAGCCATGCAACAGAAGACGCTCTCGTTGTTCGATCTCATCCCCGGCAAAATCCTCCTCGACCGCTACAAGGTCGTGCGCACGAACCGCCGCGACGGCATGTCCACGACGTTCGAAGTCGAGGACTTGGCCGCGAGCGGCGAGCGCGAGCTGCAGGTCTTCCCGGCCTCGCTGTTCGAGACCCGCGAGCAGTCCCGCGATTTCGCGCGCGTCATGCAGCCGTGGACGAACGTGGCATCGCGCACCGTCTTGAAGGCTCACTCCGTCGAGGATCTCGAGGACGGCACGATCCTCTTCGTGACCGATCTCCCGCCGGCCAGGTCGCTGCGCGAGCACGCGAAGGAGCACGCGCCGCTCCCGGCTGCGGAGGTCGTGAAGATCGGACTCGAGCTCCTCGAAGGGCTCGGTGCGATCCACAAGGCGGGCCTCGTGCACGGCGACGTCAAGCCGAACACGATTCGCGTGCGCGGTGCGAAGGGTCACGTGGAGCTGATCGACGGCGGGATCACAGCGTCGCTGTGGAGCGCGAAGCACCTGGGTGACAAGACCGCGCTGATCGGCACGCCTTTCTACGCTCCCATCGAGCAGTTCGGCGGTGAGTCGCCCGACGTGCAATCGGACATCTACAACCTCGCCTGCGTGCTGTACGAGATCGCGACCGGCGTGCTGCCGTGGAAGGGGAAGAGCTTCCTCGAGGTATTCCAGGAGAAGCTGCTGAAGGATCCGCCGATGATGAAGTCGCGCGCGCCCAAGGTCGACGTGCCCGACGCGCTGGAGAAGGCGATCCGCGGCGGGCTCATGGCCGATCGCGGCGAACGCTACGGCGACATCGCGCCGTTCCGCGCCGCGCTGGCGGCCGTCAAAACCTGAAGGTTCCGATGAGTTCCACTCCGCAGGCGGAACGCACGAACGCGATATTCGTCGAGCGCGCGGGAGGACCCGAAGTCTTGAACTTCGGTGACGTCGAGTTGCTGCCGCCCACGACGGGCGAGGTGCGCATCCGCCACACGGCGATCGGCGTCAACTACATCGACGTGTACCAGCGCTCGGGCCTCTACCCGCCGCCGCGCTGGCCGTACGTGCCCGGTCTCGAAGCGGCGGGCGTCGTCGAGATGCTCGGGGCGAGCACCGCCGAGCTCGCCGTCGGGGATCGCGTGGCTTACGCGACGGCTCCCACCGGCGCGTACAGCACGCGGCGCAACGTCGCCGCGGCGCTGTGCGTGAAGATCCCGGCGGGTGTGAGCGACGACGTGGCGGCCGCTGCGATGTTGAAGGGATTGACCGCGCACTACCTCTTGCGCCGCACGTTCCGCGTCGAGAAGGGGCACACCATCCTGATCCACGCCGCATCGGGCGGCGTCGGGACGCTCGTGTGCCAATGGGCCGCGCGGCTCGGCGCGCGCGTGATCGGGACGGTGTCCACCGACGCGAAGGCGGAGCGCGCGCGCTCCTTCGGCTGCCACGAGCCGATCGTCACGTCGCGCACGGACTTCGTAGCGCGGATACGCGAGCTCACGAACGGGCGCGGCTGCGATGTCGTCTACGATTCGATCGGCAAGGACACGTTCGACGGTTCGCTCGAGAGCCTCGCTCCGCGCGGCACGCTCGTGACGTTCGGGCAATCGTCGGGCGTCGTGCCGCCGTTCGACCTCTTGCGGCTTTCGAAGACGGCGGGTTCCGTGACGAGACCTTCGCTTTTCGCCTACACGTCCACGCGGCCCGAGCTCGAAGCGGCGGCGAGCGAGTTGTTCGCCCAGCTTTCCTCGGGTGATCTGCGCTGTCCAGTCGAGGGTCGCCATCCGCTGCGCGACGCGGCGCGCGCGCATCGCGACCTCGAAGCGCGCAAGACGGTCGGCTCCACGATCCTCGTCCCCTGAATCGAGCGCGCCGCCCACTCGGAGCGGCGCGCCCACGTTCGATTCGTTCACCAGCCGAAGACTCCGCCGCCGGGCGGGGTGTAGCCGTTGCCGCCGCCGGGGAAGCCCGATCCGTCGCCGTTCACGCTGATCGGGTAGAGGTCGCCGTTCGCTTGCAGACCCCGTGCAAAGGGCAGCGATGCGTTCGAGTACGCACCGGGCTCGATCAGGACCGCGAGGATCGCCGGGTCGGAGATGGTCCGCGTGCTCGAGGTGGCGATGGATCCGTTCACGCGGAACCAGCCCGTTTCGCGGCCGAAAGTGCTCTCGGCCGGGTTGTCGCCGGTGCTCGCGAGGAACGAGTTCGTGAAGAGTCCGCTGATGTCCGCCAGGCGGACGCGGCTCCAGCACTGGAAGGCGTACTGATCGACGAACACGTCGCGGTCGTCGTTCATGATGAGCAGGTTCACGATCGCGGTGAAAGCCCTGCCGCCGGTCAGGTTCACGAGCACGAGCTCACTCGGGTAACCCGCCGATTGTCCAAGGAAGCGCGGGAAGAGCAGCTCTCCCGCGACCTGTTCGTACTCGCTGCCGTTCAGGTCGCGGATGCCGTCGCCGTCGAGGTCGGTCAACGCGCCCTCGACGAGCGGCGACTCGAAGGTGACCGCGGGGACGTCCATATCGACGCCCGCGACGCCGTCGACCATCAGCATGGAACCGATCAGGTGGTCGTAGGCGATCGCGCGACCGAACGCGTCTTTGGCGAAGACGTAGAGGAAGCCCTGGCCGCCGCCGACGGACGCCTGCGTCATCGGGACCGACAGCGTGTCGGTCGCGGGCAGCAGGTACTCGCGGTTCGCCTCGTAGCAGTTGACGATGTGGACCAGGCCGACGCGCACGGTCGAAGCGAGGACCGGGTTCACGTTCGTGAGGGTCAGCACGGCAGTCGAACCCGTGCGCGCGTCGGCCAGCGGGAAGACGAGCAAGCTGCCGGGCTGCTGGAACTCGGCGCGTGCAGACGGCGCGGAGAGCGCGACCGACAGAGCGATGGGGAGGATGTGGAGCGGGCGCATGGGGTGTCTCCAGAAGGGGGTTCTCGCGGACGCACTGAAAGACCCCCGGGTGCCCCGGTCGAATGCGCTCGTTCCGGAATTCCGGCCCGTGCGGGGGACCCGGCCTCTCCGTAGCCTGACCGGCCCCACCATGGCCCTCCGCGACGCCGTCCCTCCGTTTCCCGAACGATTCAACCTGTGCGACGACTTCCTCGATCGCAATCTGCGCGAGGGACGGAACGACAAGGTGTGTCTGCGTGAGGGCGATCGAGCGCGCACGTACATGCAGGTTTCCGAGCGCGCGCGGCGCGTGGCCGCCGCGTTGCGGCGCGCGGGAGTCCGTCCGGAGGAGCGCGTGCTGATCGTGCTGCCCGACGTGCTCGAGTTCGCCGACGCGTGGTTCGGGACGCTGCGCGCGGGCGGCGTGTTCGCGATGGTGAACCCGCTACTCCACCGCGACGCGTATGCCGAGTACCTCGACTACACGAAGGCGCGCGTCGTGATCACGCACACGGAAGTCTTGCCCGAGATCGGGCCGGCGATCCGCGCGTCGCGCCTGTGCCGCGAGGCTTTCGTCGTCGGGCCAGACGCAGGCGGATTCAGTCCATTCGAGAACGTTCTGCGCGCGCAGGATCCCGAGTCGATCCAGGCCGAGATGGAGCCGACGGGGCCCGACGATCTGGCCGGTTGGCTCTTCACTTCGGGATCGACCGGCGCGCCGAAAGCGTGCGTTCACGTGCACGCCGACTTCGCCTACAACGCCGAGGTCTACGCGCGTGAGGTCGTCGGCTACTGCCCCGACGACGTGTGTCTGTCCGTGCCGAAGCTCTTCTTCGGCTACGCGACCGGCACGAACCTGATGTTCCCGTTCCGCTTCGGCGGCAGCGCGGTGCTCTTCCCCGAGCGCGCGACGGCGGACGTGCTGTTCGACGCGATCGCGCGGCACCGCCCCACTCTCCTGACGAGCGTGCCCACGATGATCAACGCGATGCTGCGCTCGCCGCGCATGGCGAGCGCGGATCTGTCGTCGGTGCGCGTGTGTCTCTCGGCCGGCGAAGCGTTGCCGCTCGCGCTCTACTCGGAGTGGAAGCAGCGCACGAACGTCGAAATCCTCGACGGAATCGGCTCGGCCGAGATGTTCCACATCTACGTGACGAGCCGCTTCGGTGACGTCACGCCGGGCAGTCTCGGGCGACTCGTGCGCGGCTACGAGGCGGACATCGTCGATCCCGAGGGCCAGCTCGTCCCCGTCGGCGAGCCCGGCCGGATGCGCATCCGCGGCGGCTCGACGGCGATCTGCTACTGGGGCGACCGCGAGAAGTCGGCCGCCACGTTCCAAGGCGACACGTGCACGACGGCCGACATCTTCCGCCGCGATGCGGACGGCCGCTTCTGGTACGAGGGCCGCGACGACGACCTCTTGAAGGTGTCGGGCATCTGGGTGTCGCCCCTCGAAATCGAGAACTGCCTGCTCGAGCACCCGGCGGTCGCCGAAGTGTGCGTAGTCGGCGCCGAGGACGAGCAGAAGCTCGTGAAGCCGCTCGCGTTCGTCGTGCTGCAACCGGGTTGGAACGGTTGCGACGAGACGGCCGCGGCGCTGAAGGCGCACGCGAAGTCGAGCATCGCTCCGCACAAGTACCCGCGCTGGTTCGAATGGCGCGAGAGCCTGCCGAAGAACGACAGGGGCAAGGTGGCGCGGAAGGTGCTGAAGGCGGAAGTCGAGGCGCGGGCGAAGAGCGGGGCGAGCTGAATGCGCCGATCGAGGTCGTGGGGGACGAGTTCGAGCGCGCGTGCGCCGTCGAGCTGACGTTCTCGTTCCTCGAGGCCGCTGCTATCGTGTCCCCATGACGGACCTCGCGAAGATGACCTGGCCCGAGGCGCAGGCCGCGTTCGGGCCGCGCACCGTCGCCATCCTGCCCGTCGGCAGCACCGAGCCGCACGGTCCGCACCTGCCGCTCGACACGGACATCACGATCGCGAGCTCGATGGGAACAGGCGTGGCCGCGCTGCTCCAGCAGGTCGGCGTGACCGCGCTCGTCCTGCCGCCCATTCCGTTCGGGCTGACCGAGTACACGCGCGGTTTCGCGGGGCGCATCTCGCTGCAGCCGGGCACCCTGTGGGCGCTCGTCGAGGACGTGATCGTCGCGCTCGAGCTGCAGGGGATCGAGCACGTGCTCCTCGTGAACGGCCACCTCGAGCCCGCGCACGTGGACATCCTCCGCGGCGTGCTGCTCGACCACGCGCGGCGCGGTAATCGCAAGGCGCACGCGGTGCTCGTCGACGTGACGCGCCGTAAGAACGCCGCCCGGCTCGGTGACGAATTCCAGAGTGGCGATTGTCATGCGGGGCGCTACGAGACGAGCCTCGTGCTCGCGGCGGATCCGCACTCGGTTCGCGAGGCCGAACGCGTGCGCTTGCCCGCCGTTTCGATCGACCTCATCACGAAGATGAAGGAGGGCGTGAAGACGTTCCAGGACGCTGGCGCCGAGCACGCTTACTGCGGCGATCCGGCGGCGGCGACCGCGGCCGAGGGGCGCGATCTCGTCGCGCGGCTCGCGAGCGTCGCGTTCGACACGGCGCGCGAGGCCTGGCCACACTTGTTCGAAGGCAATGCGGCTACCGGCACGTCCGCCGACTCGAGGCGCACGAGCGCCAAACCCGCCGACGCCAAACCCGCCGACGCCAAACCCGCCGGCCCTGGCTCGCTATCCTGAACCGAATGTCCGCCTTCACGACGACGATCCAGGTGCGCTTCGGCCACGTCGATCCCGCTGGAATCGCCTACTATCCGCGCATCTTCGACTACGTCCACGAGGTGTACGAGGAGCTGTGGGAGCACCACGTGGGCGTGCGCTACTACAAGCTCTTGCTCGAGGACCGCATCGGCTTCCCGCTCGTGCACAGCGATGTCGACTTCCGTGCGCCGTTGCGCTTCGGCGATCGGCCCGAGGTCACGGTCACGTGCACGCATCTCGGGCGTTCCTCGATCGCGTTGCGGTACGTGTTCCGGCTCGGCGGCGTCGTGTGCGTGGATGCGCGAATGACGACCGTGTGCACGGACTTGAAGGTCATGAAGAGCATCGAGCTCCCGGCCGCGTTCCGCGCGAAGTTCGAACTGATCCAGGAGGCCGCGTGAAGGTTCGCGACCTGCACGGCCGCGGCTGGCCGGTCTTCAGCTTCGAATTCTTCCCGCCCAAGACGGATGAGGGCGCGCGCGCGCTGCTCAACACAGTCGCCGACCTGCAGGAAGTGTGGAAGCCCGACTACGTCTCGGTGACGTACGGCGCCGGCGGCAGCACGCGCGACCGCACGATCGACGTGATCACGAAGCTACAGCGCGACGTGGGCGTGCACACGATGGCGCACCTGACGTGCCTCGGTTCGACGCGCGCGGAGATCACGGGCATCGTCGACCGGCTCGTCGAAGCCGGCGTCGAGAACGTGCTCGCTCTGCGCGGCGATCAGCCCAAGGAGGGGCCGCCGATCGAATGCGGGGAGCTGGCGCACGCGAACGAGCTGATCGAGATGCTGCACGCGCAGTGGCACGTGTCGATCGGAGCTGCTTGCTATCCCGAGGGGCACGTCGAGTCGATGGACCGCGATCTCGACATGGCGCACACGAAAGCCAAGGTCGACGCCGGCGCGCAGCTCCTGATCACGCAGCTGTTCTTCGACAACGAGCACTATTTCGGCTTCGTGCGCCGGGCGCGCGCCGCGGGCATCAAGGTGCCGATCGTGCCCGGGATCATGCCGATCACGAACGTGGCGCAAGTGGAGCGCTTCACGAAGCTGTGCGGCGCGGCGATCCCGGTCGAGCTGCAAGAGCGCCTGAAGCGTGTGCAAGACGACCCCGCGCTCGTCATGGCGACCGGGATCGAGCACGCGATCCGCCAGTGCCGCAAGCTGCTCGAAGGCGGCGCGCCGGGCATCCACTTCTATACGCTGAACAAGAGCCACGCGACGCGATCGATCCTGGCGGCGGTGCGGCGGGATTGACGGAGCTTGGCTACGATGAGCCCCATGAAGCCTGCCTTGCTTCTCTTGTTGCTCGCGCTCGCACCGCCTGCCGCGGCGCGCAGTCTCGATCCTGCGGTCGTCCAACAGCAGAAGCCGCTCGATGCCGTCGCCCAACTGCGCCGAGACTGGATGGAGCTCTCGGCCTCGAAGCCCGACGCCAGCGGCGTCGCGAAGTCGAGGGCCGAGGGACGCGATGCGATCCTGAAGCGCGCGCAGGAGCTGATGAAGGCAGACCCGCGCGGCGTCATCGCTGTCCGTGTCCGCGCGTGGATGGTGACCGCGGGCGTCGATCCGGAGAACCAAAAGGCCTACTTCGACGAGATCGTCGCCAAGGACCTCGCCAGCCCCGGGCTCGCCGAGTTGCCCGACGATCTGCGGCCGCAGAGCCGCAGCGACGCGCGCGCGATGCTCGAGACGCTCTACCAGAAGGCGCAGGACCACACGGTGCGCGGCCGTGCGCTGCGCATGCTGGGCGAGCACGCGAAGCGCGACCTCGACCGCGTGCGTGCGCTCGAGGCGGGCGAGGTCGACCTCGACGCGCTCGAGAAGGATTTCGGGCCCGAGCGCGCCGCCCAGATGCAGAAGTCGAGCGTCGCCGGACTCGAGAAGGAGTACGTAGCGATCCTCGAGGGCGTCGTGAAGGACTACGCCGACGTCAAGGACGGGCGGGAGCGCACGATCGGCGCGCGCGCGGAGGGCGCGCTGTTCGAGCTGCGCCGCCTGCAGATCGGCATGATCGCGCCGGACATCGAGGCGGAGGACGTCGACGGCGTCACGTTCAAGCTCAGCGACTACCGCGGCAAGGTGATCGTCCTCGACTTCTGGGGCCATTGGTGACCCCCGTGCCGGGCCATGTACCCGCACGAGCGGTCGCTCGTGGAACGTCTGAACAACGAGCCCTTCGCGATCCTGGGCGTGAACAGCGACACGGATCGTGAGGCGCTGAAGAAGACCGTCCTGGCCGAGAAGATCACGTGGCGTTCGTTCTGGAACGGCGGATCGACGAGCGGGCCGATCTCGACGCGCTGGAACGTGTCGAGCTGGCCGACGATCTACGTGATCGACGCGGACGGCCGGCTGCGCTTCAAGAACGTTCGCGGCGACAAGCTCGACGCGGCGGTGGACGAGCTGCTGAAGGAAGCGAAGGCGAAGACGCGCTGAAGCCGTGCGGAGTCTTCGCCGAGAGATCTCGCGCCCCGGTGTGACCGCTGAGGTTCACGGGGCCTGGATGCGCGCACCGCCCGCGCCCGTCGCGTGCGCCGCGCGCCCCGACGCATCCGGGAACCACGGCCCCGACGTCCCGTCCATGTGCAAGAGCAGCACGGTGTCCGCGTCGCTTTCGAAACGCCGCGCCGGTTCGAACCGCTCACCCACGTAGCGCGCCACGCGGCTCACGCGCACTTCGTCGATCTCGCCCGGGAAGAACGAGTTCGCGACGCCGCCCTGCCCGACGTCGCCGCCGATCACGAGCGGTAGTTCGTTTCGCGTGCGCTTGCCCGATCCCTTGCGCTGCGCGACGCGTGCGCCGTCGACGTAGAGGCTCACTGCGGATCCGTCGAAGACGCCCGCGACGTGGTGCCACTGGCCCACGGCGAGCTTCGGCGTCTTCGTCTCGGCCGTCGTGTAGCGGCCGCCGAGGTGCACGCTGAACTCCGGCGCGCCCTCGTTCACGAAGATGCCGAACTCGGAGCTCTCCGTGCGGCACAAGAATCCCTGGCGCTGCTTGAACTCGCGCGCGTTCAGCCAGCCTTCCACGGTGAACGGGCCGTCGGGCACGTCGAGATCGCGCGCGGCGACGAGCAGCGCGTCGTCCTCGCCGTCGAGGACGAGCACGCTCTCGTTCGACGGTCGAGCCGGCTGCGGCAAGCGCGTGAGATCCAGCGGGATCGCCCACGTGCGCATCGGCATCGGCACGCGCAGACCCTCGCCCAGATAGTCGATCTGCACCGCGACCTGCGGCACGCGGAACGCCGCGTCGAGCAGTCCATCGGCGCGCTTCAAGCGCAGCGTGAGCACCTCTGCCGCTCCGGGCTTCACCGTCGTGTGCACGTGGTCCGGCACGAAGAGCCAGCGCGAATCATCGCTCTCCGGCGTGAGCGTCACTTCGATGGGCTGCTTGGACGGGTTGCGCACTTCGAGCTGGCACTCTCCGTCGACGCCGAGTCCCTCGTTGAACGACGCTTGGCCGTTCCAGCGCGGCGCGAGCGAGCGTCCGAGATCGCGCACGTCGTCGCTGATCGCGCCGGTGATCGCGCGCGGATCCTGCGCCGCGCCGACGGGGAACGACGCGACCGCGATGCCGGCCTTGCGCACCGTGACCACGTGGTATTGGTGCAGATAACCCGCCTCGGGCGCCCAGCCGTCCTGCGCACCGCCGACGGTCGCGAGTGCGAAGTACTCGATGCCGTCGCGCAATCCGTCGTAGCGCATGCGGTGGATGTGGCCCGCGAACACGGCGTGCACGTTGCCTGCCCGCGCGAGCAGCTGGTGCACGCGATCCCAGTCGTCGCCATATCCGCCGCGCAGCCAGCGCGGGTGGTGCAAGAACACGAACACGTGCTCCGCGGCACGCGTCTTCTCGAGCGTCTCCGTCAGCCACGCGAACTGCTCGGGACTCATGCGCTGCGAATCGGGATCGTCGAACAGCTTGCGGCCCGTCTCTGGATTCGTCTCGTCCGAGTGCAGCGCCAGGAACCACGAATTCTTGTGTCGGAACGCGTACCACAGCGGCCCGAAGTGCTCTTCGTAGCTGTCTTCGTGCTCGCGCTCGGGCGCCTGCCCCTTGCCGCGCCAGTAGAGGTCGTGGTTGCCGACGACCGGAAACCACGGCGATGTCAGCCGGTTCATGATGCCCTTGAACTCGAGCATCTGCAGCATCCACGCGGGCGTCTCGTTGTAGCCCTGCACGAGATCGCCGACCGTCATGACGAGATCGGGTTCGAGGAGGTTCACGTCGTCGACGGCCTCGGCCAGGATCTTCACGCCGTCCGCCGGTCCGCCCGTGCGGTCGCCGAAGATCGCGAAGAAGAACGCGTCCTCCTCGCTCGGCAGCGGCAGCTGGATCGGACTCTTGCGCGACGTCAGGAAGCGCGACGGGTCGTGCCAAGCCGGGTGCTTCCCCGGCGCCGCGGCGCCCTCTTCGTGGGGGTGCGGCAGGAACGTCGCGACGGCTACGAGGATGAGGGTGAGCATCATGCGCCGAGCGTACGGCCTGCCTGCGAAAGCGCGATGAAGCGTCTTGCTGCGTCGCGAGCACGGCCCGTTCCCTACCCGCGCTGTCGGTGCCGCAGCACGGCAGTCCTTCCCGGCCTGACCACCGGGCCGCGCGAAAGGCCGTTTTTCCGCCTTCTAAGCAACGCAATGAGCGGCCTGGGCAACGATCCACCGGGAGCACGCCATGTCCTCCCATCGGGCGGTCCGGACGTCCTTCCCCTGCGCGTCCGGCGCAGTTCGGGCCGCCCGCTCTCCACTCCGCGCTTCGTACGCGAACGCGTAGGTGGACCGGAGCGAGCGGCCGCGTAGCATCCGCGCTCCATGAGCGAGCGCGTCGCGGGCGGAGTGGCGGAGTGGACACTCAAGGCCATCCTGTGCGGGCTCCTTTTCGGATGCCTGTTCGGCGCGGCGAACGCGTACCTGGGCCTGACCGCGGGGCTCACGGTCTCGACGTCGATCCCGATCGCGGTGCTGTCGGCGGCGACGTTCAAGCTGTTCCGGAACGGAGGCACGCTGCTCGAAGCGAACATGGCGCAGACGGTCGGCAGCGCGTCGAGCTCGCTCGCGTCGGGCACGATCTTCACGATTCCGGCCTTGTTCTTGTGGGGTTTCGCACCGCCCGTGTGGCAAGTCGGCGTGCTCGCGCTGGCCGGGGGCGTGCTCGGCATCCTGGCGATGGTGCCGCTGCGGCGCTTGTTGATCGTGCAAGCCGACGCGGAGTTGCCGTACCCCGAAGGTCGCGCGTGCGCCGAGGTCCTGCACGCGACGCAGCGCAGCGCGTCGGCCGGAAAGTGGATCTTCATCGGGCTCGCGGTCGGCGCGGCGATCAAGGTCGTGCTCGCGATCCTCCGCCTTCTGCCCGAGGAAGTCGTGTGGCAGCCGGCGTTCATCCCGAACGGCAGCCTCGCGCTCGCGATCGCGCCGGCGCTGATGGCCGTCGGGTTCATCGTCGGCTTCCGCGCGGCGGCGGTGATGGTTTCGGGTGCGCTGATCGCGTCGCTCGTGCTCTATCCGCTCGTGACGAAGGCGCACTTCGCCGGACTCGTCGATTCATCCGCGGTGGATCCCGCGGCGCTGACGCCGAAGCTGATCAAGTCGCGCTTCCTGCTGTACCTGGGCGCGGGCGCGGTGGCGGCAGCCGGCATCGTCACGATCGTGCGCACGGGACCGACGATGATCGCGTCGCTCGCGGCCGTGGTCCGCGGCGTGCGCGGAGGCGGCTCGAGCGCGAGCGGCGATCGCACCGACCGCGACGTGCCGCCCGCGTTCCTGGTCAGCGGCCTGGTCGTACTCGTCGTGTCCCTCGCGGTCGTTCCGGGCATTTTCGCCGGGGAATTGGGCCTTGGAGCGCGCATCGTCGCGGCGCTCGGAGTCGCGCTGTTCGGCTTCCTCTTCGTGCCCGTGTCATCGCGTCTCGTCGGCGTGATCGGCGTGTCGTCGAACCCGACGAGCGCGATGGCGCTCATCACGTTGGCGGGGACGGCCGGCATCTTCCTCGCGCTCGGATGGAAGGGACTCGCCGCGCAGGCGGCCGTCCTGACCGTCGGCACCGTCGTGTGCGTCGCGGCCAGCAAGGCCGGTGACATCTCGCAGGACTTGAAGACCGGCTGGCTCGTGAAGGGCACGCCGTACCTGCAGCAATACGGACAACTCATCGCCGCCTCGGTGGCCTGCTGGGTCGTCGCGGGTGTCGTCGTCGCCATGTGTACGTCGCACGGGATGACGGGCGACGATGCGCTGGCTGCTCCGCAGGCGCGCCTCATGGCGACGATGGTCGAAGCCGTGCTCGGCGCACAGTTGCCGTGGGACCTGCTCGTCATGGGCGGGTCCCTCGCGCTCGTGGGCGTGCTCGCCGGGCTGCCGGCCCTGCCCTTCGCGCTCGGGATCTACCTGCCGCTCTCGACGATGGCCGCGGTGTTCGTCGGCGGCTGCGTGCGACGCTGGTGCGAGTCGCGGCCCAAGGCGCGCCTCGACCTCGAGTCGGGCGTCCTGTGCGCGTCCGGTTTCGTCGCCGGCGAGGGGCTCGCGGGAGTCGCCGTCTCCGCGCGCGACCTCATGCGCGACGGACCTAAGCCGAAGATCGAGCCGTTCGGCGGGCTCGAGATGGCGCTTTCGCTGGCCCTGCTCCTCGCCGCCGCGCTCCTGATCCACCGCGCGACGCGCCGGGCCGCCTCGGCGTCGTGAACCCGGGCCGGGAGCCTCGCTGCTCCCGGCCGGGGCGACCGGCCGCGTACTTCAGTCCTCGCCTTGGGCTTTCGTGAAGGCCTGGACTCCATCGAATTCCTGGAGTTTCTCGACGTGCATCCACGCGAAGCGGGTCGATACGCGCGTCAGGAGATCCTGGATCGAGCTATCGCCCACGTTCCCGGCTTCGTCGCGGACGATGAAGCGGCAGCGCCACTGGTCGACGCAGTCCGGCAGGGCACCGGCGCTCGTGTAGACCTTGGTTCCGCGGTTCGAGACCATCTTCAGCCGCAGCAGCGAGCCTTCGACCAGCCCCTCGAGAGCGCGGCCAACCTCTTCGGGCGACGCAGCGGACTCGATGAAGACATCCGCGCCGATCGTGCGGCGTGACTTCGCACGCACGAAGTCACGGTCCGCGCGCAGGTTCGGCAGCACGAGCGCCTTGCGGTCGCGGACCACGCCGGGAGCCGGTCTGCGGTTCAGCCGCGCGATGACGGCGTCCGCGAAGGCGGCGGTGCCCACGCTGCCCTGCGGACGGACGTCGCGCGTGTAGACGCCGTCCTCGAGGGCCGCGAGTACCGCGCTCTCGATGCGATCGCCCGCCGCGGCCTCGTCCAGGTGGCGCAACATCATGACTGCCGACAAGAGGACAGCGGTCGGATTGGCGGCGTCCTGGCCGGCGTACTTGGGCGCACTGCCGTGGACGGCCTCGAAGATCGCCACCTCGTTCCCGATGTTCGCGCCAGGAGCGAACCCCAGGCCTCCGGTCAGGCCCGACGTCAGGTCGGACAGGATGTCGCCGTTCATGTTGCTCGTGACGATGACCTCGAACTGCTCGGGGGTTCGTGTGAGCTGGTGCGCGCAGTTGTCCACGATGATGTGGTGCGCTTGGATGTCCGGGTACTCCTTGGCGACGTCCTCGAAAGTGCGCTTCATGAGGCCCTCTGTGAGCTTCATGATGTTGGCCTTCGTGGCGCAATGGACGGAGAGCCGTCCCTCCGACCGGGCGACCTCGAAGGCCAGCCTCACGATCTTCTCGCAACCCTTCCTGGACATGATCTTCAAGCACTGCGCGACGCCCGGCGTCTGCATGTGCTCGATACCGGCATAGAGGTCCTCGACGTTCTCGCGGACCACGACCAGATCGATCCCGCGGCCCGAGTAGGGGGTAGGCACGCCGGGTAGCTCACGGACGGGCCGCAAGTTCCCGTAGGTTTCGAAGAGCTTGCGCAATGTCACGTTCGCGCTCTTCTCGCCGAACCCGACCGGCGTCTCGAGCGGTCCCTTGAGCGCGACGCGGGTCGATTGGATCGACTCGATCGTCTCTGGCGGGACGCCGGAAGGCAGGCCGCGCTTGAACACGGCTGCGCCCGCCTCGTGCACCTCCCAGGCGATGCGGACGCCCGTCGCGTCTACGATCCTTCGCGTGGCCTGGACGACCTCCGGGCCGATTCCGTCGCCGAGGATCAAGGTCACGCGCTTGGAACCCGAGGCGTCTGTGCGGTATTTCATCGAACCGATGCTCCATTCGTGGGGGTGTGGTTCCGCCCCTGGGGTGATTGATGACATAGAAGACATGTAATGTGTAGCCTATGATGGGCCGTTTGGCAAGCACCATGAAGACCCGCAAGAGCTCTCGGCAGATCCGGCCTAGCCAGAGGGGGGCGGCCGCACCCCGGAAGGTGCCCTGGACCTTCCTCACAAACCACGCACACGTGCTCCTGTGCCTGGCGCGCGACCCCGAGTCCCGCGTCAGGGACGTAGCGCTCCTGGTCGGGATCACGGAACGGGCCGTGATCCGCATCGTGCGTGACCTGGAGGCGGTTGGTTACCTGCGGATTACGCGCGAGGGCCGGCGCAATCGGTACGAGGTGCGTTCAGAACTGCCACTGCGCCACCCGATCGAGGCCCACCAGAGGGTGTCCTCCCTGGTCGCTCTCATCGAGGATAAGCCGTCCCGTCGATAGACCTCCGGCGTAGGAGCATGCCTGGAAACCGCGCGGTACGCTCTTACTCGCTGTTCCGCGCCTCCGCGGTCCCGATCGGGCCCGCTGCGGACCGCTACGACCGCTACGACCGCCTCGACCCAGACCTGAGACGACCATGTTGCTTCGATCCGCTCTCGTGTGCGCCGCGTTCTTCGCCGCGCTGCCGAACATGTCCGCACTGGCCCAGGCGCCCGCGCAGACGAAGCCCGCGACCCTCGGAGTCGGAGATCCCGCCCCCGCGATCGCGATCAACAAGTGGGTCAAGGGCACGCCCGTCACGTCCTTCGAGAAGGGCAAGACCTACATCGTCGAGTTCTGGGCGCCCTGGTGTGGACCGTGCATCACGGGCATGCCGCACCTCTCCGAGCTGCAGAAGAAGTACGCCGACAAGGGCCTCACGATCATCGGCGTGAGCGGCGCGGACTCGCGCGGCAACACGCTCGACCAGGTCGAGGCGATGGTCAAGGACAAGGGCGACACGATGGCCTACACGGTCGCCTGGGACGACGAGCGCAAGACGAACGCGGCCTACATGGTCGCGGCGCAGCAGAACGGCATCCCGTGCTGCTTCCTCGTCGACGGCAACGGCAAGATCGCCTACATCGGCCACCCGGGGCGGATCGACGCGATCCTGGAGACGGTCGTCGCGGGCAAGCACGACATGGAGAAGCTCGTCGGCACGGCCAAGAAGGCCAAGGAGATCGAGGCCAAGGGCGGCGCCCTGCGCGGCGACTTGAACAAGGCCGCGCAAGCGAAGGATTGGGAAGCCGCGATCAAGTCCTGCGAGGGTCTCGTGGCGCTCGACGCCGAGGAGTTCGGCGGCTTCGCGATCGCCAAGTTCCAGATCCTCGCCCTCGAGATCGGCGACATGGATCGCGCGCACGTCTGGGCCAAGGAAGCCTCGGAAGGCGTTCTCAAGGACTCGTTCATGCTGCTCAACGGCCTGGCGTGGACGATGGTCGATCCGGCAGCCAAGTTCGCCAAGCGCGACCCGGATCTCGCGCTGAAGGTCGCGCAGCGCGCGGCCGAGCTGACGAAGGAGGGTGATGCGTCCATCCTCGACACGCTGGCGCGCGCCTGGTTCCTGAAGGGCGACGCGGCGAAGGCCGTCGAGTTCCAGAAGAAGGCGATCGCGATCAACCCGAAGATGAACGAGTCGCTCGCGGAGTACGAGGAAGCGCTGGCGAAGCGCGGTTGATCCGCGCGGCGGGCCTCGCGCCCGCCGACGCCGTCGACGACACAGGCCGCGGTCCTTCGGGACTGCGGCCTGTGTGCTTGGGTGGAAGTCGCGCCCGACCGCGGCGCGCCCGACCGCGGCGCGCCCGACCGCGGCGCGCCCGACCGCGGCGCGCCCGACCGCGGCGCGCCCGACCGCGGCGCGCCCGACCGCGGCGCGCCCGACCGCGGCGC
>Ga0105044_10001677_pt1 | contig 29939 bp, 26 predicted proteins | sample MAT01_FD_78092 | JGI IMG/M metagenome (GOLD analysis project Ga0105044, IMG submission 78092) | Freshwater microbial communities from Lake Fryxell liftoff mats and glacier meltwater in Antarctica - MAT-01 | ecosystem: Environmental > Aquatic > Freshwater > Ice > Liftoff microbial mat | place...
CGTGAGCGTGAGCGTGGCGTCGCCGCCGGCGGTGACGACCGCCGCGCCGGTGGTCGCGAGCGCGGGCTGGCCGCCCGACGGCGGCAACCAGGCCCGCACCGAATAGGTGCCGGGTGGCACGCGCTCGAAGGCGGCCGCGCCGACCTCGTCGGTGAGCGCGACGTAGGGGTGGGCCGGCGCGATCACGTAGGCCGCGTCGTCGTCGGCGCCGTCGGCCGCGAGGCGCAGCGTGCCGGCGCTGGCCAGCGCGACGCCGACCACGTGACCCATCGCGGGCAGCGCGGCGGCGGCCAGCTGCGGACCCGCCTTCGCGACCTTGGCGTCGCGATCGATCGCGGTCACGACGACGCGATGCGGCGCCTCGTCCTGGCTCTGGATCTCGACGGCGCCGCCCAGGCCCGGCGCCAAGAGCACGCGCGGCACGATCGCACAATCGCGCACGGTGAGGCGGACGTCGGCGGCCAGCGGCGCCTCCTTGCCGGCGGCGACCTCGACGGTGATGACCGCACCGGCCACGCCGTGCAGCGCGCCGATCAGCGCGCGCGGCGAGCGCGCCGAGCCACAGCGGGTCCGGCCCGGCGAGCGCCGCATCGCCGCCGATGCGGTGGGCCAAGCCAGCGTGACGGTGAGTCGGCCGCCGCTGGCCGCGTCGACGGGGATCATCCGATAGGACGGATCGGTGGCGGCGCGCGGCGCGGCGGCGTCGACGGTCGCGGCGTCGGTCAGCGCCGCCGCGGCTGCGGCCGCACCGGCATCGCCAGCGTCGCGGCGCCCGGTCGGCGGCTTCTTGCTGCCGCACGCCGCGACCATCAGTCCTAGCCCGAGCGCGACGGTGGGCAGCTCGCGCCTCACGCCAGCGCCGCGATCGCGCGCGCGGCGCGCCGCCCGTCGGTGACGCACGCGTTGATCGCCACGCCGTGATACGGCGCGCCGCACAGGACCAACCGCTGCGCCCGCGCGATCGCGTCCCAGCGCGCGACCCGCTCGAGGTGCCCGACCGGATACTGCGCGAGCGCATGCGCCCACCGCACCACGCTGGCGTGGCGCGGCACCGCGTCGATGCCGAGCGTGCACTGTAGGTCGGCGCGGGCCTGGCGCAGCAGGTCGTCGTCGGACAGCGCGGTCGCCGACGGGTCGCGCGCGCCGCCGTAGATCATGCGGAACAAGCACGCGCCGTCGGGCGCGCGGCCCGGCCACAGCGTGCTCTCGAAGACGATGCCGAGCACGCGCGGCGCCTCGCCGGCCGCGACCAGCAGCCCGAACCCGCCGGTGTCGGTGTGGAGCTGGGCCGCGTCGTAGCCCATGAACACCACCGCGGCCGGCGCCGACACCGCGGTCGCCAGCTCGTCGGCCAGCGCCGGCACGAGCGCGCGGACGGCGGCCGCCGGCACCGCGAGCACCGCCGCGTCGTAGCGCTCGCCGTCGACGAGCACGGCCCGGTCACGCGCCTCGACCCGCGTCACCGTCACGCCGCAGCGGACCCGCGGGCCCAGCCGCGCCGCCAGCGCCGCCGGCAACGCCGCCAGCCCGTCGACCGGCGCGGTCAGCCGAGGCCGCACCCGCGCGCGCGCCTGGCCGCGCTTGGCGATCAGCCCGCGCACCAACCCGCCGGCCGCGTCGAGCTCGGCGAGCTGCGGAAACCCCGCCGCCAAGCTGACGTCTTGGGCATGAGCCGCGTAGACGCCGGTCACGATCGGCCCGACGAACCCGTCGGCGACCTCGACCCCGAACCGCCGCACCGCGAAGTCGTACATCGACTGGTCGCCGGCCTGGGCCGCGTCGCGTCGGCGTCGCAGGGGCTCGCCGAGGAGCGCGAGCTTGCCGCGCCACGACAAGAGCTTGGTCGCGACCAGCGCCGCTGGGCTGGCCGGCACCGCGTGCCGCGCGCCGCCGCGATAGATCCAGCGCCGCTTGGCCGCGGGCGCCGCGGCGACCGTCGCCACGCCCAGCTCGTCGCACAGCGCCGACGCGCCGTCGGTGCTCGACAAAAACCCGTTGGCGGCGTGCTCGCGCACGAAGCCGTCGACGCGCGACGTGACGATCACGCCGCCGGGCTGCGCGCTGGCCTCCAGCACCGTCGGCTCGTGGCGGTCGCCGAGCAGCCGCCACGCCGCGGTGAGCCCGGCGATGCCACCGCCGATCACTGCCACTTTCATGCGCGCGCCGACAGCTCGCGCACGGCCTCGACCATCGCGCGGACGTGCTCGGGGTTGGTCGCCGGCGTGACGCCGTGGCCGAGGTTGAAGATGTGCCCGACCGGCCCGGCCTGGTCGAGGATCGCGCCGACTCGGCGACGGATCTCGTCGGGTGGTGCGTACAGCGCGCCGGGGTCGAGGTTGCCCTGCAAGGCCACGCCGTCGCCGACCGCGCGGCGCACCACGTCGAGGTCGACGCGCCAGTCGACGCCGAGCACGTCGGCGCCCGAGCTGGCGTAGACGTCGAGGTACGGCGCGCAGCCGTTGGCGAAGTAGATGATCGGCACGTCCTTGGCGGCGGGATGAGCGCGCACCTGCGCGATCACCTCACGGGCCCAGCGCAGCGCGTACTCCTGGAAATCGGCGTGGCTGAGCGCCCCGGCCCAGCTGTCGAACAGCTGCACCGCCTGGGCGCCGGCCTCGATCTGCGCGATGAGATAGCCCGACACCATGCGGGCCATCTTCTCGAGGAGGAGATGGGCGCCCACGGCGTCGGAGAACAGGAGCGCTTTGGTGTTGGCGAAATCCTTGGAGCCGCGGCCCTCGACCGCGTAGGTCACCAGCGTGAACGGCGCGCCCGCGAAGCCGATGAGGGGCACCCGGCCGGCCAGCGCGCTGCGGATCTGTCGCACCGCCTCCATCACGAACGGCACCGTCGCCACCGGATCGGCGACCACCAGGCGATCGATCGCGGCGCGGTCGCGCACCGGGTTGGCGATGACCGGCCCCTTGTCGGGGAACCCGATCTCGAGGCCCATCGGCGGCAGCGTGATGAGGATGTCGGAGAACAGGATGGCGGCGTCGAACCCGAACTCGTCGATCGGCTGGAGCGTGACCTCGCAGGCCAGCTCGGGCGTGTGGCACAGGTCGAGGAACGAGCGCTTGGCCCGGACCGCGCGGTAGGCCGGCAAGTAGCGACCGGCCTGTCGCATCATCCACACCGGCGTGCGCTCGACCGGCTGACGGCGACACGCACGGAGAAACAGCGACTCGGTCGTCATCGCGCGGACTGTACACGCCGTGGTGCGGGTGCGCACGATGAGCGCCATCGCGCAGGCCGATCGGCGGCCGGCGCATGATCTCGGCGACCTGGGGTGGCGCGGCCTGTGCTTGGTCGTCCCACATGATCAACACGCAAGAGATCAAGCCGCACATGCCCGTCGTCTGTTCGCAGGGCGGCCAGTTCGCCGTCGTCGACCACATGGAGGGCACCAACCTCATCAAGCTCGCCAAGGACAAGGACGGCAAGCATCACTACATCCCGGTCAGCTGGGTGACCTCGGCCGAGGACGGCAAGCTCCACGTCGACCGCCCGGGCACCGAAGCGATGCAGCAGTGGAGCGAGACGCCGACCGCCAAGGCGTAACCAGCTTCGGAGCGGGTTCCGAGCTCGCGCGGCGGTGTTATCGTCGCGCTCGAGCTGTTTTCGGAAATGTCGATCGAAGTCCCCGAGACCGTCATCGTCGTCGCCGCCCGGGGATGGAGCGGTGGAGCTGCCGCTGGCCTGCGCGAGCTGGTCGAAAAGCTGGTCAGCGCGGGGGTCGAGACCGCGATGGTCGCCGACGCCCGCGAGGCCGCCAAGGCGCTCATCGACGACGAAGGCGCGGTCGTGATGGTCGATGTCGAGGACGCTGCACGCGGCCTCACCACCGCGGCGACGGCGGCGGCCCGCATCGCCGAGGTCGCCGCCGCGGTGCCCGACGCGGCCCCGGTCGCCGTCGCGCAGCGTCCGTCGGTGGCGCTGGTGATCGCGTGCCTGCGCGCCGGCGCCGCCGACTTCGTCGACCTCGGCGCCGAGAGCTTCGAGATCACCGCCAGCTCGCTGGCCCACGCCGCCAACCGCCGCGCCCAAGGCGGCGCCTACAAGCGCGCGATCGCGCAGCTACGCGAGATGCTCGACGAGATGCTGCGCGATCTGGTGAAGACCGAGCGCCGCTCGATCGATCTCGAAAAGCAGCTGGCTCAGCGCGCGGCCCGCGCCGGCGAGCCGGCCTCCGACGTCGACGCCGAGCGCCACCCGGTCGTGATGATCGTCGAGGACGACCGCGAGGTCGCCGACTTCTTGGTCGACCAGCTCGAGGAGGCCGGCCTCATCACGTTCGCCTTCGTCACTGGCGAGGAGGCCGTCGCCCACGCCGAGCGCATGAGCACCCGCGGCCAGGCCCTCGATCTGGTGCTCATCGACATCGGGCTGCCCGGCATCGACGGCCTCGAGGTGGTGCGCCGCCTGCGCAAGGATCGCCCCGGCCTCGCCGCGTTCCTGGTGACCGGGTACAGCGATCCCAGCCTGACCACGCGCGCGGCCGACCTCGGCATCGTCGGCTTCGTGCTCAAGCCCTTCGACGACGCCAAGCTCTTCTTGGGCCGGGTTCGCGACGAGGCGATGGCGGCGATGGGGCGCACCCGCGACAACGGCTACCTACAGCGCATCAAGAACCGCCACGAGCGGGTGTTGGGGCAATATCGGCTGCTGTTGGCCGACCTCGACCGGGGTCGCTGAAAAAACGTCGCGGCGTTGCGGGGTTGCCAGCGTGGTTCGGCCGTTCCTATACTCCGGCGGTCGGTGTCTCTGGCGCCCATCAATATCAAGTTGCGATGCGGCTCCTGGCAGCAGCTCGCGAACATCTATCGCCGCGACCTGTCTCGCCACGCGATTTTCCTGAAGTCGAGCACGCCGCCGCCGATCGGGACGCCGGTCCGCATCGACCTCACCCTGCCCACCGAGTCGATGATCGTCCTCGCGGGCGTGGTCCACGAGCACGTGCCCGAGGGCGGGCTCGGCGGGCGTGGCCCCGGCGTCGACATCAAGCTCAACACCATCCCCGAGAGCGCGCTGTGGCTCATCGAGACGGCGCTGGCCTCGGCCCAGAAGCAGACCACCAGCACCTCGACGCCGGCCATCGAGGCTGGCGTCGACGACAGCCAGGATCTGGCGCAGGCCGAGGACGACCTCCTGAGCGCGCTGACGTCGGAGCTCGACTCGCTGCGCAAGCTCAACCCGTTCCAGATCCTCGGGGTCGGCTACGAGGCCACGGACGCCGACGTGCGCGCGGCCTTCGCCGGCCTGACCAAGCGCTACCACCCGGATCGCTTCACCCGCTACACGTCGCAAGAGCTGCGCGGCATGGCGGCCGAGATCTTCATCCTCATCCGCGACGCCTATCGCCGGCTCGGCGACCAGGCCTCGCGCAGCAAGGTGCTACAGACCACCGGGGCCCGCCCGTCGGTGAAGGTGCCGACCCTGCGCATGCCGCCGTCGCCGTCGCTACCGAGCCCGCCGATGGCTCCCGTCGCGTCGCGCCCCGCGGTCGGCGGCCGCCCGCCGCCGATCCCGCCGCCGCTGATCCCGCCGCCGCCGATCCCGCCGCCGCCGATCCCGCCGCCGCCGATCCGCAAGGCTGGCTCCGACCCCACGATCGCGCAGCGCCCGACCCACAGCGCCGAGCGGCGTCCGCTCACGAGCCCGGTCTCGGTGCTGCCCGACGACGGCGGCAAGGCCGACTTCCGGGCCGCCGAGTCGCTCATCGACACCGGCCGCTACGACGAGGCCCTCGCGGTCTACAAGATCTACGCCCGCAAGAACCCCGGCGATCGGAGCGCGCGCGCTGGTATGGAACTGGCCGAGGGCCTGCGCGCCCTGGCCCAGCGCGATCGACTCGAGGCGGCGCAGCGGTTCGAGGCCGTGCTCGAGGTCGACCCGACCAACGAGCGCGCGGCTCGCGAGCTTGCCGAGATGCGGCGCATGGCGACCAACGAGCGTCGCGGGTTGCTGTCCCGTCTGATGGGGAAGAAGGAGTAGCCGATGGCTGCTGGTACACCTCCCAAGTCCTTTCGGAAGAGCCGTATCCTCGGGATCGATCTCGGCACCACCAACTCGTGCGTCGCGGTCCTCGACGATCGCGGCGTGACCAAGGTGCTGGCGGCGCCCGACGGCGAGCGCACCACGCCGTCGGTCGTGGCGTGGACCGCCTCGGGCGACATCATCGTCGGCACCCCGGCGCGTCGCCAGGCGGTGTCCAACGCCGCCCACACCGTCTATGGCACCAAGCGCCTGATCGGTCGCAAGGTCAACGCCGACGACGTCACCGCCCTGGCCCGCACCGCGCCGTTCCGGATCGTCGCCGCCCCCAACGGCGACGCCTGGGTCCGCATCGCCGGCACCGCGCGTTCGCCTCAGGAGATCGCGTCGCACGTGCTGCGCCGCCTGCGCGCGCTGGCCGAGGCCGCCCTCGACGAGCCGGTGACCCGCGCGATCGTCACGGTCCCGGCCTACTTCGACGAGAGCCAGCGCCAGGCCACCCGCGACGCCGGCACCATCGCCGGCCTCGACGTGGTCCGCATCCTCAACGAGCCGACCGCGGCCGCGCTGGCCTACGGCGCGCACAAGATCAGCGAGCACAAGCGCCGCATCATCGCGGTGTTCGATCTCGGCGGCGGCACGTTCGACATCTCGATCATGTCGGTCGAGAACGGCATCTTCGAGGTCCTCGCCACCGGCGGCGACAGCGCGCTGGGCGGCGAGGACTGGGATCGCCGCATGGTCGAGCGCATGGCCGACGAGGTCTTCGACCAGACCCGCACCGATCTGATGCAGAACCCGGTCGCGCTCGGTCGCCTGCGCGAGGCCTGCGAGGCCGCCAAGAAGGCGCTCTCGGTCGAGCGCGAGACCTGGATGCGCCTGCCGTTTCTGACTCAGGCCCAAGACGGCCAGCCGCTCAACGTCGAGCGTCGCCTCACCCGCGACGAGGTCGAGACCTGGACCCGCGATCTGCTCGATCGCCTCGAGCCGCCCTGTCGCTCGACGCTCGCCGATGCCGGCCTCGCCGCGGCGGATCTCGAGGAGGTGCTGCTGGTCGGTGGTATGACGCGCTGGCCCGCGGTGCAGGCCATCGTCGAGTCGATCTTCGGCCGGAAGCCGTCGAAGGGGGCCAACCCCGACGAGGTGGTCGCGCTGGGCGCCGCGGCCTACGCCGGCATCCTGGCCGGTGACGAGGACGGCGCCGCGCTCCTCGACGTCACGCCGCACGACATCGGCATCAAGGTCGGCGAGACCGGCTTCTCGGTGCTGATCGCGCGCAACTCCATGCTGCCGGTCCGCGCCCGCAAGCTGTTCGCGACGACCTCGGTCGATCAGAAGTTCGTGTCGATCGAGCTGTACCAAGGCGAGCACGCCGACGTCCGCAAGAACCGCAAGCTCGGCCAGGTCGTCCTCGACGGGCTGCCCGCGGGCCCGCCCGGCAGCGTGCGCGTCGAGCTCAACCTCACCGTCGACGTCGAGTCGATCATGAGCATCACCGCCCGCGAGCTGTCGACCGGCAAGGAGGCGGGCGTCACCTTGCGGCCGTCGGGCGGCCTGTCGCAAAAAGAGATCGTCGAGATCATCTCGCGCCGGCGCGAAGAAGAGACCGCGGCCGCGGGTCAGCCGCCGCGCGGCGACGGTAGCCTGGCGCGGGTGGCGACGCGCGAGCTGCCGCCGATCAAGCCCAAGGGCTGATCGTGGCCGACGCCCTCGACCCTACCGTCGAGACCGCGACGCTGAAGGTCGCGGACGCCGTCGGCGTGCTGATCGAGCGCTGGGGCTTCAAGCGCAACATGGGCCGGGTGTGGGCGCTGCTCTACCTCGAGCAAGCGCCGCAGTCACAGCCTGATCTGTGCGAGCGGCTCACGATGTCGTCGGGCGCGATGTCGATGATCCTGGCCGAGCTGCAGCAGTGGGGCGTGGTCCACAAGGCCTGGGTCCCGGGCGAGCGCCGCGAGTACTACCTGGCCGAAACCAGCATCTGGAAGATGGTGTCGCGGGTGCTACGCGAGCGTGAGCTGCGCTGGATCCAGGACGCCCTCGAGCACTTCACCGCCGCCGACGGCACCCTCGAGGCCGTGGTCGGCAAGCTGCGCGGCGCCGGCGCGGTGCGGGCCCAGGCCATCGCCAGCAAGGTCACCGGGCTCACCCAGCTGGCCCGGGTCGGCGCCCACCTCATCGAGTCGATCTTGTCAGGCGAGTCGGTCGACGCGCTGCCCATCAAGACCGTCGGCGAGCTGGCCAAGGCGATCGATCGCGGCGGCAGCGGCGGCTCGTGATCGACGTCGTCGGGCTCACGAAGCACTTCCGAGTCCATCGGCGCGCGCCCGGCCTGAGGGCCGCGCTGCGCTCGATCGTCCATCGCCGGTACGACGTGGTGAAGGCGGTCGACGACGTCTCGTTCCGGATCGAGCGCGGCGAGCGGGTCGGCTTCCTCGGCCCCAACGGCGCCGGCAAGACCACGACGATGAAGGTGCTCGCCGGGCTCTTGCACCCGACCTCCGGGGCGGTCGCGGTCGCCGGTCACCAGCCGGCCCGGCGCGACGCCGCCTTCCTCGGCCAGATCACGCTGGTCATGGGCCAGAAGCAGCAGCTCATCTGGGACCTGCCGCCCAGCGAGACCTACGCCCTCAACCGCGCGGTCTTCGGGGTATCTACTGCCGATTTCAAACGCACGCTGGGCGAGCTGACCGAGCTGCTCGGGCTGGCCGGGCTCACCGACAAGCCGACCCGCCAGCTCTCGCTGGGCGAGCGCATGAAGTGCGAGCTGGCCGCCGCGCTCCTGCACCAGCCGACGACCCTGTTCCTCGACGAGCCGACCATCGGGCTCGACGTCGCGATGCAGGTCACCATCCGCGACTTCATCCGCGACTACAACCAGCGCCACGACGCCACGGTGCTCTTGACCTCGCACTACATGGACGACGTGGTCGCGCTGTGCCCGCGCGTCATCGTCATCGACGGCGGCAAGCTCATCCACGACGGCGATCTGCGCGCGCTGGTGAAGACGATGATCCCGGACAAGCTGGTGTCGTTCAGCGGCGATCTGCCGGTCGAGCAGCTCGAGCGGCTGGGCGAGGTCGTGAAGCGCGAGGGTGGCCGCACCACCGTGCGCGTGCCCGAGGCCGCGCTGCGCGAGGTCATCGGCCACCTGCTCGACCGCGCCGGCAGCGATCTCGCCGTCGAGGATCCCCCGCTCGAGGACGTGATGCGCAAGCTGTTCAAGGACAAGCGCGCCCCCGCGATCGCGCCGGACCCCGGGTGAGCTGGCGCGCGCTGCCCACGCTGGTGCGGGTCGGCATGGTCGAGTCGGTGGCCTATCGCGCCGAGATGGTGGTGTGGTTGCTGACGACGACGATGCCGCTGGTGATGCTAGGCCTGTGGACCAGCGTCGCCGACGAGGCGCCGTTCCGGGCCTGGGCCACCCGTGACTTCGTCGCGTACTACCTGGCCGCGCTGGTGATCCGCAACCTGACCAGCAACTGGGTCGCGTGGCAGATCAGCGAGGAGATCCGCACCGGCCAGGCCTCGGGCCGGCTGTTGCGGCCGATCCACCCGTTCGTCGGCTATCTGGGTACCCACCTGGGCGCGGTGCCGCTGCGCACGCTCGCGGTCGCGCCGGTGCTGGTGCTCATGCTGTTCACCAGCGCGCGCTCGGTGATGGTGACCGAGCCCGCGCAGCTCGCGCTGGTGCTGGCGTCGGTGGTCGGGGCGTGGGCGCTGACCTTCGGCGTCTTCTTGTGCCTGGGCACGCTCGGGTTCTTCCTCGACAAGACCCAGGGCATCATCGACGTGTACTTCGGCGTGTTCGCGGTGCTGTCGGGGTACCTCATCCCGCTCCCGCTCTTGCCGGGCTGGGTTCAGCGCCTCGCGGCGTGGCTGCCGTTCCGCTCGATGCTGGGCGACCCGGTGTCGATCTGGATCGGCCGCGTGCCGTCGACCAGCGAGGCCGCGCGCCTGGTCGCGCAGCAGTGGGGCTGGGCGATCGCGGTCGGGCTGCTCGCGCTGTGGCTGTGGCGCGCCGGCGTGCGGCGCTACGAGGCGTTCGGTGGCTAGTCGCGCCGCGTACTACGGGCGGCTGCTGGCGGTGCAGGCCCGGGCCTCGATCGTGACGTCGATGCAATACCGTGCCGATTTCATCGTCCAGGGCGCGATGTCGCTCTACTGGCTGGGCTGGAATCTGCTGCCGCTGTTCGTGCTGTACCAAGATCGCGACGCGGTCGCGGGCTGGAGCTTCGGCGGCGCGCTGGTGGTGATGGGCTGGTTCGTCGTCGTGCGCGGCATCCTCGAGGGCGCCATCAGCCCGTCGCTGGCCGCGGTCATCGACCAGATCCGCTCGGGCTCGTTCGACTACACGCTGCTGCGGCCGGCCGACGCCCAGTTCCTGGTGTCGACGGCGCGTTTCCAGCCCTGGCGTCTCCTCGACGTGCTCGGCGGCTTCGGCTTGCTGATCTACGCGCTGGTCCAGGTCGGCCACGCGCCGTCGGCGGCGCAGCTGGGCGCCGCCTGCTTGCTGCTGCTGGCCGGGCTCACCGTCATGTACTCGCTGTGGATCGTCATCGTCGCGACCGCGTTCTGGGTCGTGCGCATGGACAACCTCATCTACCTGCTCGGCTCGATCTTCGACGCCGCGCGCTGGCCCGCGCAGATCTTCCGCGGCGCGTTCCGCGTGATCTTCACCTTCGTCATCCCGCTCGCGGTCATGACCACCTATCCCGCCATGGCGCTCCTGGGCACGCTCACCCTGCGCGCCGGGCTCGGCTGCCTCGGCGGTGCCGCCCTGCTCGCGGTCGTCGCCCGGCTGGTCTGGCGCTTGGCGCTGCGCAGCTACACCTCGGCGTCGAGCTGACGCCGCGCGTCGACGGCTGACCTCCGGCTGGCTGAAAATGCGCGGCCACGACAGACCCCACGGCTCCCGCGTGCGTTGCAACTCGCCATGCGCGCCCGCCGGATCGCCGTCGCCCTCGGAGCCCTGACCGCCGCCAGCCTGCTGGCCCACGCCGAGCGCGCGTCGGCCCGGCGCATGATGATGCCGCAGGATCTCTCGCCGCCGGCCTTCGCCCTCGAGGGCCGCCCGCTCGACGGCCGCGCCCCGCTCGTGCTCGACACCGCCGCCGCCGCCCACCTGGCCGGCAGCGCGATCGCGGTCGTCGGCGACACCGCGCTGGTGATCGACGCCGACTCGGGCGATCTGGTGAAGGTCGACCAGCTCGGCAACGTGGTGGCCCGGCTCGCCATCGGTCCCGGCGCCACCCAGCTGGTCTACGACGAGACCGCCCAGCGCGCCTACGTCGCCAGCCGCTCCACCGACCAGATCGTCGCCGTCGACGTCGGCGCTCAGCTCACCGTCGCCCGCAAGTGGACCACGCCGACCGAGCCCTACGGCGTCGCGCTGTCGCCCGACCGCCAGATGCTGCTCACCACCACCGTCGCGGCCCGCACCCTGGTCGCCTACGACGCCGCGACCGGCACCGAGCGGTGGCGGCGCGCGCTCGCGCCCGAGCCGCGCGGCGTCGCGATCTCGCCCAGCGGGCGCGAGGCCGTCGTCGCGTCGCTGGTCACCGGCGCCGCCGAGCGGATCGACCTCGCCGATCCCACGCGCGCCACCTCGGTCAGCCTCGGGCCGACGCCGGTCCTGACCGTGGCGCCGGTGTTCGGCCAGCTCACCGTCGACAACCAGGGTGGGCGCAAGCTGTCGCGGGCCGCCTTCGCGACCCGCTTCATCGGCGACGACCTCGCGCTGGTCGCGCACCAGGCCTCGGTGCCGCTGCAGGACGCGCGCTTCGGCAAGAACACCGGCTCGTACGGTGGCGGCTCGGAGTCGCCGATCACCCATCACGTCACGTTCATCGCGGCCGGCGAGCGGGTGCCCCGCACCGCGTCGGCGCAGATCGCCGATCACCAGCCCAAGGCGATCGCGTGGGACCCCGGCCACGACCGCGCGTTCATCGCCGGCTACGGCTCGGACACGGTGCTGGTGCTGGCGGCGGCCTCGCAGACCAGCGTGCGCCTCGATCGCACCGTCGCCCTCGGCGGCGCCGAGGCCTGCGGGCCCGAGGGCATCGCGGTCGGCGCCGACGGCACCGCCTGGGTGTTCTGCGCGGTGTCGCGCCGCACCGTGCGCATCACGATGGATCAGCCGAAGTCGACCGCGCTCGTGGGCACCGCCGCGGTCGCGCCGACGCGCCTGACCAAGCTGGCCCACGAGGGCTTCGATCTGTTCCGGCGCGGCAACGACGGCCGCATCTCGTCGCGCGGCGCGATGGCATGCGCGAGCTGCCATCCCGAGGCGACCACCGACGGCCTGTCGTGGCGCATCGAGAGCCACGAGCTGCAGACGCCGCTCCTCGCCGGCCGCGTGACCGGCACCCATCCCTACAAGTGGGACGGCGGCGACAAGGACCTCGCGGTCAGCCTCACCTCGACGATGCGGCGCCTCGGCGGCGGCGGCCTCACCGGGCCACAGACCAAGTCGATCGCGGCCTACCTCGAGAGCCTGCCGGCGCCGCGCACGCCCACTCGCGAGCCGGCGCAGGTGGCGCGCGGCAAGCAGCTCTTCGCCAGCGCCGCGCTCGGCTGCAACTCGTGCCACGGCGGCCCGATGCTCACCGACACCGCGAGCCACGAGCTCGACGGCACCCTCGCCAAGTCCGACACGCCGTCGCTGGTCGGGCTCGCCGCCAGCGCGCCCTACTATCACGACGGCAGCGCGGCCACGCTCGAGGCGCTGCTCGCCGATCGCGGCGCGGTCCACGGCATGGCCGACACCGCCGAGCTGACCGGGGCCCAGCGCGCCGACCTGGTCGCGTTCCTCGAGACCCTGTGACCTGTATGCTGCGCCCATGGTGCGCTTCGCCTTTGCCTCGATCCTGATCGCCGCCGCGGCCTGCGGTGGTGCCACGCCCAAGCCCGCGGGCCCCGAGCCGGTGGCCGGTCCCGATCTGTCGCCCGCGCTCGCGCCGGTGCGCTGGATCGTCGGTGACTGGGAGCACGAGGCGGGCCGCGAGCACTGGACCGCGGTCGCCGGGGTGTTCTACGGCGTGGCGTTCCCCGCCGAGGGCGGCTTCGAGGCGATGCTGATCGACGACGCGACCGAGGACGCGCCGGGCCAGCCCGACGGCACGCTGCGCTTCTACGCGATCCCCAGCGGCGCCGCCGAGACCCTCTTCACCGCGACCGGCGCGGGCGCCGACGCGCTCCGCTTCGAGAACCCGCAGCACGACGATCCGACCTCGATCGAGTACACGCCCGCCGATCAGGGCCTGTCGTCGACCGTCACCGGTGCCCGCGGCGAGCAGGTCTTGTCGATGGCGTCCTTCGACGGCGAGCGCGCCGACGATGCGGTGGCCGCCGACGCCGCGTTCGCGCGGGCCACCGACGCCAACCGCGCCGACGGCTGGGTCGACTCCTTCGCCGAGGACGGCGCGATGATCCGCGGCGGCCAGCGGGTCGAGGGCGCCGACGCCATCCGCGGGGTGATCGCGCCGCTGCTCGCGCAAGGCGACCTCCTGTGGTCGCCGACCTGGAGCCGGCTGTCGGCCAACGGCCAGCTCGCCGCCACCGCCGGTCACGCCCGCCTGGTCCACGAGGCGCGCGTGGTGTGGCGCGGCAGCTACCTGACGGTGTGGCGGGCCACCGCCGAGGGCTGGAAGGTCGTCCTCGACGTCGGCCGCAGCGAGAACCCGCTGCAGTAGCTACTCGACGCGGGCGCGGATGATGGTGTCGCCGATCTGCAGGCGATCGATCACGTCGGCGCCCTCGACGATCGCGCCGACCCGGGTGTAGCGCCCGTCGAGATGGGGCGCCGGGCCGTGCATCGCGAACCACTGCGAGCCGCCGGTGTCCTTGCCGGAATCGGCCATGCCGATCGCGCCCGCGGTGAAGCCGGCGGGGCGCGGCTCGACCAGGGATCCCGGCTCGCTGGGCAGCGTGTAGCCCGGGCCGCCCCAGCCGGTCGCGGTCGGATCACCGCCTTGGACCACGAAGTCGGGCACGACGCGATGGAACGCCAGGCCGTCGTAGAACCGGTTCTTGGTGAGCGAGATGATCGACGCGACGTGCCAGGGCGCGAGCTCGGGATCGAGGGCGATCACGACCTCGCCCTGGCTGGTGGTGAGCCGCCACGTCGTCGTGCCGCGCAGGCCGTCGTCGGGATCGACCGGCGGCATGGCCGGCGCGGAGGACGCAGCGCGCGGCCCGGGATCCTCGCCGGTGAGCTCCTTCACACAGGCGCGCGCGGCGCTGCGCAGCGCTGGGCTGGGGTGGCCTTGCAGGCGCTGGCAGGTCGGTAGCCCGTCGAGCTTAGCGGCCGCGATCGCGCCCAGGAACGTCGCGGTCAGCTCGACGTCGGCGCTGGTCGGATCGACGCGCCCGACCACGGCGGCGGCCAGCGGCGCCCAGTCGCCGTTGCTCCCGGTCGCGGTGAGGATCGTGCCAGCGGCGTCGGCGGCTGCGCCGGCGATGGCGGGCTCGCTGCGTCCGACCGCGGCCACCAGGGCGTCGCGGATGGCGAGCTGCTCGGCGGCGGTCGCCGGCTTGGCCAGGTCGGGCAGGTGACCCAGCGCGTCGCCCGCGAGGCCGGCGTTGGCGTGACCGGTCGCGAGCACGATGCGGCGCACCGGATCGGGCACGCCGCCCGCGGCGATCACGTCGAGGGTCAGGCCCTGCACGAAGCGGTCGGGTAAGATCTGGCCACCGCACACCGCGAGCTGGCTGAGCGCGACCGCGGGATCCTCGAGTGAGTCGCCGCTCGGCTTGGTCGGCAGCGGGCGGGCCAGCGCCGACAGCGCGAGGCAGTGGGCCCACGCCGACGCCAGCTGCAGGTTGGCGGCCCGGGTCGCGGCCGGATGCTCGATGTACGAGCGCGCGACGCTGACCAGCAGCGCGCGGACCTTGGGCTCGGCCGCGCGATCGGCCAGCTGACGCAGGCCCTCGAGGAGGACGTGGGCGTAGGGCGGGCCGAGGCGACCGCCGCTCCACTCCTCGGCGACCCGGGCCAGGAACGGCACCAGCGCGGTGCGGGTCGGCTCGGTGCTGCTGGGACCGCCGAGCGCGCGCACCAGCTCGACCGCGACGCGCCAGTCGTTGTCGTCGAGGCCGTCGAGCAGATCGGGCGTGGTGACCGCGACCGCGTTGCGCGCGGCCAGGCCGGCGACCGCGGCGGCGCGGGTGGTGGGCTCGCGATCCTTGAGGCGATCGCGCAGCGCCCGCACGACCAGATCGGTCGCGGCCGGCGGCGGCGTGCCGGGCGCGATGAAGGCCCGCGCCAGCGCGTAGGTCGCGGCGTAGCGGACCTCGGCGTGGTCGTCCTTGGTGCGGCCGATGAGCGCGAGCTCGGTCGTGGCGTCGAGGGCGAGCTTGGCTCGACCGAGCCGACCCAGCGCGAGGCCGGCGGCGGCGGCGATGGCGGGCTCGCCGCCCAGCGCCGACGACAAGGTCGGCAGGGCCTCGGCCTGGGCCAGGCGCCCCAGCGCCTCGAGGACCACCGCGCGGCCCGGGCCGCTCACGGTGAGCGCGGCCAGCTCACCGGTGATCGCCTTGGCGTCGGCGGGCTCGAGAGCGCCGGTCGCGCCGGCGACGCCGAGGGCCGCGGCCGCCACCACGGCGTCGTCCCCCGTCAGGTGCTGGCGCAGCGTCGCGATCGCGGCCGGGGTGCCGACCCGGCCGAGCCCGCGCAGCGCGATCCCGCGGCGCTCAGGGTTGGCGTCGTCGGCCAGCTGGCTCAGGCGCGCGACCGCGGTGTCGCGCTGGGCCTCGAGGCGCGCGACCTCGAGCCGATCTTGGCGGGTCAGCGCGGTGGGCGCTGGCGGCGCGGATGATTTCGGCGGACATCCCGTCAGCGTCGCGAGCGACAGCACGAGCGCGGAGGCAAAGGCGAAGGAGCGCATGCCGCATCCTACACAGCTAACGTGAGCGCGGACGGAGCGCCCCCGCGGCGCGTCGCACCAGTGTCGGCGCGCTTGTCGTACAGTCGCCGGCGATGAGCCTCAACCTCGCCACCTTGCTGCGCGCGAGCGCGGCGCAGCATCCCGCCAAGCCGATCATCCATTTCGGCGAGCTCACGCTCACCTACGGCGTCGTCGACACGCTGGCCCAGCAGTTCGCGAGCGCGCTGCGCGGCCTCGACGTGAAGCCGGGCCAGCACGTCGCGCTGCTCTTGCCCAACGTCCCGCAGTTCACGATCGCTTACTTCGGCAGCCACTACGCGGCGTGCCCGGTGGTGCCGCTCAACGTGCTGCTCACCGCCGACGAGATCACCTATCACCTCATGGACTCCGAGGCGGTCGTGCTGGTGGCCTGGGAGGGCTTCTTCGCCGCCGCCAAGGCGGGGTTCGATCGGGTCGACGCCTGCAAGCACCTCGTGATCGTGCGCGCCGATCAGGCCGATCGGTCGGTGCCGTCCGACGCCCACAACTTCACCGCGCTGGTCGGCGCCGCCCCGCCCATCGGCGACGTCACGACCACCAGCCCCGACGACACCGCGGTCATCCTCTACACCTCGGGCACGACCGGCAAGGCCAAGGGCGCCGAGCTCAGCCACGCCAACCTGCTCTACAACGCGCAGTGGCTCGGGCTGCAGGATCTCCCGGTGAAGCTGTCCGACGCGGTCGTGATGTGCGTCCTGCCGCTGTTTCACAGCTTCGGCCAGACCGTGATGCAGAACGCGACGATCTACGCCGGCGGCACGCTGGTCCTCATGCCGCGCTTCGAGCCGGTCGCCTGCGCCAAGCTCATCGAGCGGCACCGCGTCAGCGTCTTCGCCGGCGTGCCGACGATGTACTTCGCGCTGCTGCACAGCCCCGAGGTCCAGGCCGGGCAGCTGGCGACGCTCGGCCAGTGCCTGTCGGGCGGCTCGGCGATGCCGGTCGAGGTCATGAAGGCCTTCGACGCCAAGTTCGGCACCGACATCCTCGAGGGCTACGGCCTGTCGGAGACCTCGCCGGTCGCGTCGTTCAACCCGCGCGGCCACAAGAAGGCCGGCACCATCGGCGTGCCGATCTGGGGCGTCGAGTTCCGGCTCGTCGACGAGCAGGATCGGATCGTCACCGAGCCCGACGTGCCCGGCGAGATCTGCATCAAGGGTCACAACGTCATGAAGGGCTACTACCGGCGGCCCGAGATCAGCGCCGACGCGATCGTCGACGGCTGGTTCCGCTCGGGCGACGTCGGCATCGTCGACGCCGACGGCTACTACACGATCGTCGACCGCAAGAAGGACATGATCATCCGCGGGGGCTTCAACGTGTACCCGCGCGAGATCGAGGAGGTGCTGTACGGCCACCCCGCCATCGGCGAGGCCGCGGTCGTCGGCATCCACCACCCCAGCCATGGCGAGGAGATCAAGGCGATCGTGGCGTGGAAGCCGGGCCAGTCGGCGACGCCCGAGGAGATCGTCGCGTACTGCAAGGAGCGCCTGGCCGCCTACAAGTACCCGCGCGTCGTCGAGGTCTTGCCGGCGCTGCCCAAGGGTCCGACCGGCAAGATCCTCAAGCGCGAGCTGCGCGGCTAGCGCCGAGGCACCCGCCGCGCCTGCGACGCCTTGCCGCGGGTACGTCCAACCGCGACCAGCATCTACTGCCGCATGAGCACTCTCGATCGCATCGCGCTGTGGGCCGGGGTGCTCGTGTTCGCCGCGTTCTTCGTCGCCATGGTGTGGGGCCACATCCCCGACTGAGCTGCGCGCCTCTGACACCGCGGCGCCGCCTCGGTTCCGCCAGGATTGCCGCGCCGGGAGGCCCATGCGAACGTGTGCATCCGCGGCTTCCTCGCGGTGTCCAGGCAGGCAATGCACCCACGCACGCACGGTCTCGTGATCGCTCTCGGCCTCGCGCTGGTGGGCTGCTCCAGCAAGAAGGACGCGGCCCCCAAGCCCGACCCGGCCAGCCCGGCCAGCCCGGCCGGCCCGGGCTCCGACGGTAACGGTCCTGGCAGCGCTGCCCCGCCCGAGCGTCCCGCGCCGCCGCCCGCCAAGCCGCTGCCCGCGCTCGCCGCCGATCCGGGTGGCGCCACCGGCACCGTCGAGCTGCTCGCCAGCTTCGGCGGCGTCAAGATCGACTCGACACGCGCGATCGCGCCCGGCCCCGACGGCAGCGCCTACGTCGCGGGCTACTTCGAGGACGTCGCGCAGTTCGCGCCGCTGTCGAAGACCGCCGCCGGCAAGAGCGACGCGTTCGTGGCGCAGCTCAAGTCCAACGGCGAGTTCGCTTGGGTCGCCACCGTGGCCGGCCCCAACGAGGACACCGCCGACGCGCTCGCGGTCGGCACCGACGGCACCATCGGGTTTGGCGGCCTGTTCTCCGGCAAGATCGACGGCGGCGGCTTGCTCGCGCAGTCCTACGGCTCCGACGACATGTTCATCGCGGGCGTGTCGCCGGCCGGTGAGGTGCTGTGGCTATGGACCGCCGGCGGCACCGCGTCCGACGCGACCACCGCGCTGGCCGCCACGCCCGACGGTGGCTTCATCGCCGCGGTGTCGTTCGCCGGCACCGCGCGGTTCGGCGAGACCGAGTACGAGTCGAAGGGCGCCGACGACGTCGCGCTGGTCAAGCTGTCGTCGGCCGGCGCGCTCGAGTGGCTCACGCCGCTCGGCGGCGAGGGCAACGATCAGGTGCGCCGCCTCGCCGTCGATGGCAACGGCAACGTCTTCATCCTCGGCACGTTCAAGGATTCCATCGATCTGGGCGGCGGCGCGATGAAGGCCGCCGGCGGCAACGACCTCATGCTCGCGCGCTTCGACGCCAGCGGTCGCCACGTGTGGAGCAAGCGCATCGGCAACCCGTTCAACGAGATGGCGGGCGGCATCGCGGTCGATCGCGCCGGCAACCTCGTCATCACCGGCTCCTACGACAGGGACGTCGACTTCCTCGGTACGCCGCTGGTCGCCAGCGGCGAGTCCGACGTGTTCGTCGCGCGGCTGTCGCCCGACGGCGCGCCGCTGTGGGTGAAGAGCTACGGCACCGAGCGCGAGGACGTCGGCTACGGCATCGGCGTCGACGACGCCGGCAACGCGGTGCTGACCGGCTGGTTCGAGTCGCCGATCAACTTCGGCGGCGGCGCGCTGGTCGGCAAGGGCCAGAAGGACGGCTTCATCGCCAAGCTCGACGTCGACGGCAAGCACCTGTGGAGCCGCCGCTTCGGCGACTGGGATCACGACAGCGGCAACGCGATCGCGGTCACCCCCGACGGCGCGGCCTGGCTCACTGGCATCTTCCGCTACCAGCTCGACCTCACCGCCAGCGGGCCGACCGCGCAGCAAAAACCGGGCGCCAAGCTGGCGCTCCCCGACGGCTTCATCGCCCGCTTCTCGCGGTGATGCTCAGCGGAGCAACTTGGTCGGCCCGCCGCTGGGGCCACGCTCGATGGGCTTGTGCAAGATGATGGTGCGGCCGGCTTCGCGACCGGCGGCGTGGGCGCCGTTGAGGCGGACGGTGCGGCTGCGCTTCGAGATGCGGGGATTGCGCGTGTGATAGTAGTCGTCGAGATCGGCGTCGCCGACCCAGACCAGGCCGGTGCCCCTGAGCTCGGTGCGCTCGGCGGTGAGCTTGTCGCGGAAGCCGCGGATCACGCCGGCCTGGTAGGCGAGGCGGTCGCGGCCGCTGCGCACCCGGGCGTCGTCGCGGTTGTCGCGCCACAGCCGCTCGGCGGTGGCGAGCAAGAACGCGTAGACGTGACTCGCCATGTCGAGGTTGGGGCGGGTGCCGGCTAGCTCGAACACCGAGCCGCGGCGGCCCTCGAGGGGTAGGTACACCGGCAGCCGGATCACCTTCACGAAGAAGAACTCGGCGAGCAGGCTCGCGACCTCGCTCTCGCCGCTGCTGGTGCGCTTGCTGGGATCTCCGACGTGCACGACCTCGTAGCCGAGCCGGGCCTGCGCGCTCGCCACCTCGATGTTGTGGCGGAGCATCAGCTCGTGGGCCTTGCGCATCGCGATCTCGGCCTCGTGCTGGTTGGGGCTGCCGGCCAGCGCGAGCAGCTTGCGGATGCGCTCGAGCACGCGGTCGCCGCTGCCGGCGTCGGGCGTGACCACTGGCGGTCCACCGGCGCGGGCGTCGATGCCGAGCCCCGCGCACAGCTGGCGGAAGCTGTCGCCGTGGGCGGTCTCGCCGCGCACCTGCAGCACCTCGTCGACGAACTGGTGGGCCATCTCGTGGGCGAGCACGCTCACCACCTCGGGCCAGGGCCGCTCGATCACCAGGCGGCGCGACAGCTCGAGCGTGCGCGTCGTGCTGATCCAACACCCGAGCCGGGTCGCGGCGTCCGACAGCACGATCATCGCCGGCTTGAGCCGCTTCTTGAAGCGCGCGTGGTTCTCCCAGTCGTAGACCGCGCGCAGCTCGCGCACCAGCGCAGCCTCGAGGGCGGCGCTGAGCGCGGCGATCGGATCGGCGGCGGACGCCGGCTCGGCGGGCTCGGGCTCGGGCTCGGGCTCGGGCTCGGGCTGGGGCTGGGGCTCGGGCTGGGGCTCGGGCTGGGGCTGGGGCTCGGGCTGGGGCGGCGGATTGCCAAACAGAGACTGCTGCACGGCGCGCACCTTAGCCGGTCGGCCTGACTGCGTCCCCACGCCGCACGCCGACCGGGGCTCTGTCATCATCACAGCCTCGCCGTGATCGATCCGCCCGTCCTCTTCCACTACCCGGTCCACGACTTTGGGCCCGCGATGCGCGGGATGGTCATCGGCGCGGTCGGCATCTTCCACGTCTTCCTCGCGCAGTTCGCGATCGGCGGCGGGATGCTCCTCACCTACTTGCAGTGGCGGGCCGGGCGCGGCGACGCGCTGGCGCGCCGCTTCATCGAGAGCTTCTTCCCGGTGCTGGTGCTCATCAGCTTCGTCCTGGGCGCGCTCACCGGCGTCGCGATGTGGTTCACCACCATCCAGGTCAGCGCGCGGACCATCGGCCTCATGGTCGACGAGTTCCACTGGATCTGGGCCATCGAGTGGGTGTTCTTCTTCGTCGAGGTCGTCGCTGGCTACACCTTCTACCGGGTCGGCGCGCGCCTCCCCGACGCGGTGCGGCTCCAGCTGCTCGCGCTCTACACGCTGGCCGCGGTCGGCAGCCTGTTCTGGATCAACGGCATCTTGGCGTGGCAGCTCACGCCGGGCGCGTGGCTCGACAGCCGCGACCTGTGGGCCGGCTTCTTCAACCCCAGCTTCTGGCCGTCGCTGTTTTACCGGCTGGCGGTGTCGGCGACGCTGGCCGGGCTGGCCGGCGTGCTGGTGGTGAACGTGATGGGCCTCTCTCGCGACGACAGCGCCCGGCTCATCCGCACCGTCTCGCGCATGTTCTTACCGATGATCGCGATGCCGGCGCTGGGCGGCTGGTTCCTCGCGGTCATCCCCGACGACAGCCGGGCCTGGCTCATGGGCGGCTCGGTCGCGATGTCGATGTTCATGGCGCTGGCCGCCGGCGCCAGCTTGCTGCTCGGCGCCTACGCGCTGCTCGCGGTGCTGTGGCGGCGCCTGTACGTGAGCGGCGCGACCGCCGCGCTCCTGCTCGCGCTGGCCTTCGGCGCCACCGCGGCCGGCGAGTTCGTGCGCGAGGGCGCCCGTAAGCCCTACACCATCCGCGGCATCCTCTACTCGAGCGCGATCGCGCCTGACGAGGTCGCGCGGCTGCGCGTGGTCGGCTCGGTCGCCGACGATCCCTATCCGCTCGTCGACGAGGCGCGCTATCCGACCGCGCAGCTGCGGCTGGGCGCCAAGGTCGTGCGCGTGCAGTGCGCGGCCTGCCACACCATGCGCGGCGCCAACGCGCTCGTCCATCTGGGCGGCGGCTGGGCCGTCGACCAGCTCCGCATGAACCTCGCCAAGCTGCAGCGCACCAAGGCGTTCATGCCGCCGTTCGCCGGCCCGGCGGTCGAGGTCGAGGCGGTCGTGCAGCTCATCGGCTGGGAGCACGCTGGCACGCCTCGGCAGTGGCCGACCTCCGACGACCCGGCGGTGCTGGCGCAGATCGGCCGCTGGCTCGACGAGGCCGGCACCGCGCCGGCCGGGGCGCCCCGCTGATGTTCCCCTTCGATGCCCCGGCCGGCAGCGAGATCTACCTGACCTTGCTGATCGTGACGTTCGCGCTGCATCAGGTGCTGGTCGGCTTCGTGCTCACCGGCACTGCGTACGTTCTCGGGCGCGCGCTGCGCGGCGGCGACGACGCGCTGGCCGCGGCCTGTCGCGACTGGCTGCCGTTCGTGCTGGGCGCCGCGATCACCGCCGGCGTCGCGCCGCTGCTGATGGTGCAGGTGCTCTATCAGCCGCGCTTCTACACGGCCAACCTGCTGCTGTTCCACCGCTGGATGGCGATCGTCCCCACGCTCATCGTCGGCTTCTACCTGCTGTATCTCGGCAAGAGCGAGCGGGCGCGCGGCTGGTCGCGGGCGGCGCGGGTCGCGATCGCCGCGGTCACCTGGCTCTGCTTCGTGTTCGTGGCGTGGTCGTGGGTCGAGAACCACGCGCTCGCGATGCGCCGCGACCCGGCCGCGTGGGTCGCGCAGTACCGGGCCAGCTCGCTGCGCTACGACGACGTCGCGATCGCGCCGCGCCTGCTCTTGTGGCTCGGCGTCGCCGGCGCGTCGTGGAGCGCGGGCGTCCTCGGGCTCGCGCCGTCGGCCACGCCGGCCGATCGCCGCCGCAGCGCCGTGATCGCGCTCGGCGGCCTGGTGGCGGCCGGGGTTGGCGCGCTGCTGGTCGAGCGCGCCATGGATCCTTCGGCCGTGATCTTCGATCTGGCGCCCGCGCAGCCGTGGCTCGTCGTCGCCGCCGTCGGCGCGCTGATCACCGCGGCAGCGTGGGGCGCGGTCGTGGTGGGCCGCGCCCCGCCGGCCTGGATCGCCCGGGTCGCCACCGCGCTCCTGGTGCTCGGCCTCGCCGCCGTGCGCGAAGCCAGCCGCGTCGCCGCCCTCGATCCCAGCCTGCGGGCCCGCCTCGGCGATCGCCAGGGCTTCCCGCTCTTCGTCGTCATGTTCGTCCTCGGCGCCGCCGCGATCGCGTGGTGCCTGACCATCACGCGGCGTCACCTGCGGTCGCGCTGATGCTCGTCAGCGCGCTGGCGACCAAGGCGCACGGCGCGGTCGACGCGCTCGCGCTGATCACCGGCACCGGCCTCGCCGGCGATCGCCACGCCGATCCGCTCGGCCCGCGCCATGTGCTGCTCGCGAGTGGGCCGGTCTTGGCGGCCCACCGGCTGGCCCCGGGCGCCATCGGCGACAACCTGATCGTCGACGAGGCGATCGACGCGCTGCCGTCGGGCGCGCTGCTGGCGATCGGCGACGCCGTCCTGCGCGTCACGTTCCGCTGCGAGTCGTGCCATCACCTCGATCGGGTGCGACCCGGGCTGGCGGCGGCGCTGCGCGGGCAGCGCGGCGTGCTCGCGCGGGTGGTGGCCGGTGGCACGATCGCGGTCGGCGATCGCATCGCGGTCGGGGCGCGTCGGCTGCGCGCGATCCCCGACCAGCCGCGCGATCGGCTCGCCGATCTACTGGCGATCATGCCCGCCGGCCAGGTCGTGACCTACCGGCAGCTCCGCACCACGCTCGGCTATCCGACCGCCTACCTGCGCGCGGTGCCGGCCTGGTTGAAGCGCCTGGGCGCCGCCGAGCGCGTGGTCAAGGTCGCGGACGCCGCGCGGTCGTGGGATTCGCGCGCGTATTTCGCCGACGAGCAGCCGCGCTAGTCGGTAGTCGCGTCGACGCCGTCGAGGGTGGCGGCCAGGGCGTGGACCACGGCGGCGATGCGCACGGCGTCTTGCACGCCGGCCGCGGGCAGGCCCTTGTCGCGCACGACCTTCTCGTGCGAGACCACGCAGGTGCCGCAGCCGGTGACCGCCGAGGCGGCGAGGCACCACAGCTCGAAGTCGACGTGGTCGACGCCAGGGCTGCCGATGAGCTGCATGCGCAGGCGCGCCGGGATCCGGTGGTACTCGTTGCCCTCACCGAGGAAGTGCAGGAACCGGTAGTAGACGTTGTTCATCGCCATCACCGAGGCCGCGCCGCGCGCTGCCTTGAGCGCGGCCTCGTCGAGGTGGGCCGACGCCGCCGCGGTGATCGCGCGGATCACCGCCGGCTGGCGCGTGGCCAGCGCCGCCGCCAGCGCGGTGCCCCAGTGCTGGCGCGGCGTCAGCGACGACTCGCCCGAGATGATCCCCAGGTTGATCCGGAGATCCTTGGCGTAGTCGGGGATGCGTGCCTTGAGATCTTCGATAGTCGACATGGGTGTCTCCATTGTCCGAAAACCGGACGTCTCGCATCGTGTCCGCGATCCGGACGTCTTGGGAAGGGGGGCCCGACGGGGACCTGGCCCCGGCGGGGGAGGGGCTTGCGAAACCCCTCCTGAGAACGCCTCAGAGCGTCTGCTCGCCCTTCTTCCAGTTGCACGGGCACAGCTCGTCGGTCTGCAGGGCGTCGAGCACGCGGAGCACCTCGGCCGGGTTGCGGCCGACGTTCATGTCGGTGACCTCGACGAAGCGGATGATCCCGGTCGGGTCCACGATGAACGTGGCGCGGCGGGCGACGCCGGCCTTCTGGTCGAGCACGCCGGTGCCCTCGGAGAGCTCGCGCGTCAGGTCCGAGATCATCGGGAACGGCAGGGCGCGCAGGTCCGGATGATCCTTGCGCCACGCCAGGTGGACGAACTCGTTGTCGACGGAGACCCCGAGGAGCTGGGCGTCGCGGTCGGCGAAGTCGCCGTTGAGCTTGCCGAAGCCCGAGATCTCGGTCGGGCAGACGAAGGTGAAGTCCTTGGGCCAGAAGAAGTAGACCTTCCACTTGCCGTCGAAGCTGGACTGGTCGAGCTGCGTGAACTCCTTGCCCGGCTCGATGGAGACGACGGCCTGGGCCGAGAAGGACGGGAACTGATCGCCGATGGTGAGCATGAGCGGCACCATGGGGCCTCCTGGTACATAAGCAAACGTGTTGGAGGCGATGGCTGTGATAGCCTGGTGTTATCATGGTGACCCGCGCCGCTCGGCCCCCGGTTCGCGCCTCGACCAGCTCACGCAACGAGTGCGTGCTGCCGTCGTCGTCGCTGTCGCTGCGTCAGCTCGAGTATGCGGTGGCGGTCGACGACCACCGCAGCTTTCGCAAGGCCGCCGCCGCCTGCGCGGTGACCCAGCCCGGCCTGAGCGCGCAGATCGCCGCGCTCGAGCACGGCCTCGGCGTGCAGCTCTTCGAGCGCGATCGCCGCAAGGTGCTGGTGACCCCGGCCGGGGTCGAGGTCGTGGCCCGGGCCCGGGTCGCCCTCGACGCCGCGCGCGCCGTCATCGAGACCGCGCACGGCGCCAGCGAGCCCCTCACCGGCCGGCTCCGCCTCGGGGTCATCCCCACGATCGCCCCGTACCTCCTGCCGGTGGTGTTGCCGGCGGTGCGGGCCCGCTTCCCGCGCCTCCAGCTCATCCTGCGCGAGGAGCGCACCCCGCAGCTGCTGGCCCAGCTCGACGACGGCCGCCTCGACGCCGGCCTCCTCGCGCTGCCGGTGCCCGGCGATCTCGCCGCGGCGCGGCTGTACCGCGAGGACTTCTTGCTGGCCGCGCCGCGCGGTCACCCGCTCACCCGCAAGCCCACCGTGCGCGAGGCCGACCTCGCCGATCAGGCCATCTTGCTCCTCGAGGACGGCCACTGCCTGCGCGATCAGGCGCTCGCGGTCTGTCACACCGCGGGCGCTCACGAGAACAACGAGCTGCGCACCACCAGCCTGCCCACGCTGGTGCAGATGGTGGTCAGCGGCCTCGGCGTCACGCTCCTCCCCGAGCTGGCCGCGTCCGCGCTCGCCAGTCGAGGCAGCGGCCTCGAGCTGGCTCGCTTCACCGGCACGCCGCCCGGTCGCGACGTCGGCCTGGTCTGGCGCATGTCCTCGGCGCGCGGCCGTGAGCTCGCCATGCTCGCCGAGGTGCTGCGGGCCGCGCCCCGAGCCCGCGTCCGTGTCTGAGCCTCAGACCGCCAGCGCGGCCAGCTCGTCGACGACGGCGGCGGCGGTGCGATGGCTGGTGTCGACGGTGTGATCGGCCAAGGCGTAGCGGCTGGCCCGCGCCGCGAGCAGCTGCTCGAGCTCGGCGAAGGCGTGGGGCTTCTCGGCCATGGGCCGACGGTCGCCCTGCGCGACGACGCGGTCCCAGTGATCTTGCGGGCGCGCCTTGAGCCACACCGTCTGGCAGCGCGCGCGCAGCAGCGCGTAGTTGCGCTCGTCACCGACGATGGAGCCCCCGGTCGCGAGCACCAGCGGCGTGCGGCGCACCAGCAGGCGGCGCAGCACCTCGCGCTCGACCTTGCGGTAGTAGGCCTCGCCGTGCAGCTCGAAGATCTGGTCGAGGCGCAGGCCGGCGGCGTCCTCGATCTGGCGGTCGACCTCGACGAAGGGCCGCTTCAAGCGACGGGCGAGCGCGACGCCCACGGTCGACTTGCCCGCGCCGCGCACGCCGAGGAGCGCGATGGCGGGGCGCCGGGGATCGGCGGCCAGGCCGCTCAACAGCTCGGCTGGCGTGGTGGCCAAGGCGTCGGCGACCGCGGCGAAGCGGACCAAGGAGATGTTGCCGGTCCCGCCCTCGAGCTGAGCCAAGAACCGCTCCGACAGGCCGCAGCTCTCGGCCAGCTCGCGGCGCGACAGCCGGGCCTCGTCGCGGGCGGCCCGGACCCGGGCTCCCACCTGTACGAGCAGCTGCGTCGACACGTCGTGAACTATATTGCTTATTCACGGCCGCAGCAAGCAATAAAGTGCTTGTCGGTGACGCTGTGGCGCGGTAGATGGGCGGTCATGGATCCGACCACGTTCGAGACCCACCCGAGCCGCTACCACCACTGGAAGCTCGCGGTCGATGGCGACCTGGCGACGCTCACGATGGCGGTCGACGACCACCATCCGCACCGGCCCGGCTACGAGCTCAAGCTCAATAGCTACGATCTCTCGGTCGACATCGAGCTGGCCGACGCGATCTTGCGCCTGCGCTTCGAGCACCCGCAGGTGCGGGCGTGCGTGATCAAGGCCGACCTCGATCGGGTCTTCTGCTCGGGCGCAAACATCTACATGCTCGGGCTGTCGAGCCATTCGTTCAAGGTGAACTTCTGCAAGTACACCAACGAGACCCGGTGCTACCTCGAGGACGCCAGCGAGCGCTCCGGGCTCAAGTTCCTGGCGGCGTGCAAGGGCACCACCGCCGGCGGCGGCTACGAGCTGGCGCTGGCCTGCGACGAGATCGCGCTGGTCGACGACGGCAACAGCGCCGTCAGCTTCCCCGAGACGCCGCTCCTCGCCGTGCTGCCTGGCACCGGCGGGCTCACCCGCCTCGTCGACAAGCGCAAGGTCCGCCGCGACCGCGCCGACGTGTTCTGCACCGTCGCCGAGGGCATCAAGGGCAAGCGCGCCAAGGACTGGGGCCTGGTCGACGCCCTCATCGCGCGCAGCAAGTGGGACGCCGAGGTCACGGCCCGCGCCACCGCGCTGGCCGCCAGCGTCGGTGAGCAGCCGCGCGGCCCCGCCGTCGCGCTGTCGGCGCTCGAGCCCACGGTCGGCAAGGACTGCTTCACGTACCGCCACGTCACGCTCGCGATCGATCGCGGAGCCCGCGCCGCCAGCCTCACCATCGCCGGGCCCAGCTCGGCGCCGCCGGCGACCAGCGCCGCCGAGGGCGCCGAGCTGTGGAGCCTGCGCGCGTTCCGCGAGCTCGACGACGCGCTGCTCCGGCTGCGCTTCGACTACGCCGAGGTCGCGGTGGTGCAGCTGCGCACCGCCGGTGATCGCGCCCTGGTGATCGCCCACGACGAGGCCCTCGCCAACGATGGGTCGGGCTTCGCGCGCGAGGTGCGGCTGCTCCAGCGCCGCGTGCTCAAGCGCCTCGACAACACCGCGCGCTCGCTCTACGCGGTCGCCGATCGCGCCGACAGCTGCTTCGCCGGCGTGCTGCTCGAGGTCGCCCTCGCCGCGGACCGCGTCTACATGCTCGTCGACGGCGACGGACAGATCGCGATGGCGACCAGCGTCGCCAACGCCGGCGCCAACCCGACCGCGACCGGGCTGACCCGGCTCGAGGGCCGCTTCTACGGCACGCCCGCGGCGGTCGCCGCCATCTTGGCCCGCGGCGCCGAGGGGCCGATCGCCAGCGCGGAGGCCGAGGCGCTGGGCCTGGCCACGGTCGCCCTCGACGACCTCGACTTCGCCGACGAGCTGCGCATCGCGGTCGAGGAGCGCACGTCGTTGTCGCCCGACGCCCTCACCGGCATGGAGGCCTCGCTCCGCTGCGTCGGGCCCGAGACCGTCGAGACCAAGATCTTCGGCCGGCTCACCGCCTGGCAGAACTGGATCTTCACCCGCGCCAACTCCACCGGACCGCAGGGCGCGTTGACGCTCTACGGTCGTCCCGAGCGGCCCACTTTCCAGAATCAGAGGACCTGAACACCATGGGCAACGTCATCACCGACGAGAAGATCCCGAACAACGTCAATCTGTCCGGCGATCGCCGTCTCCAGCGCGCGCTCGAGGAATGGCAGCCTCAGTTCCTGAGCTGGTGGCAGGACATGGGGCCCTCCGGCTTCCAGCAGCAGGACGTCTATCTGCGCACCGCCGTCTCGGTGGAGTCCGACGGCTGGGCCCACTTCGACTACGTGAAGATGCCCGACTACCGCTGGGGCATCTTCCTCGAGCCCAAGCAGGAAGGTCGCGTCCACGGCTTCGGCGACTTCGCCGGCCAGCCGGTGTGGGACGAGGTCCCCGGCGAGTTCCGCAACCTGCTGCGCCGCCTCATCGTCACGCAGGGCGACACCGAGCCGGCCTCGGTCGAGCAGCAGCGCTTGCTCGGTCAGACCGCGCCCTCGCTCTACGATCTACGCAACCTGTTCCAGGTCAACGTCGAGGAGGGCCGCCACCTGTGGGCGATGGTCTATCTGCTCCAGACCTACTTCGGCAAGGACGGCCGCGGCGAGGCCGAGGAGCTCCTGGCCCGCCGCTCGGGTGACGTCGACAAGCCCCGCATCCTCGGCGCGTTCAACGAGCCGACCAGCCACTGGCTGTCTTTCTTCATGTTCACGATGTTCACCGACCGCGACGGCAAGTACCAGCTCGCCGCCCTGGCCGAGTCGGGCTTCGACCCGCTGGCTCGCACCTGCCGCTTCATGCTCACCGAGGAGGCCCACCACATGTTCGTCGGCGAGTCCGGCGTGCAGCGCGTGGTCAAGCGGGCCTGCGAGCTGATGAAGGCCGGCGACGTGCGCGCACTCGGCGGCATCGATCTGCCCACGATCCAGAAGTACCTTAATCTCTGGTACACGCTGTCACTGGACCTCTTCGGCGGCGAGGTGTCGTCCAATGCCGCCGACGCGTTCGCGGCCGGCATCAAGGGTCGCTACAAGGAAGACCGCTACGCCGAGCACAAGCTCATCGACTCGCACTTCGCGATGGACGTGCTCGAGGGCGGCAAGGTCGTCCCCAAGGACGTCCCGATGCGCAACGCGCTCAACGAGGTGCTGCGCACCGAGTACATCAAGGACTGTCAGCGCGGCGTCGATCGCTGGAACAAGACCATCAAGGACGAGGGCGGCGACTTTCAGCTGGTCCTGCCGTCGCACAAGTTCCATCGGCAGATCGGCATGTGGTCGACCATGTGCTTCACGCCCGACGGCGCGCTGGTCGATCGCGCGACCTGGGACGCCGCCCGCGACCAGTGGCTGCCCAACGCCGCCGACGAGGTCTACGTGAAGTCGCTCATGCACGCCGTCACCGAGCCCGGCAAGATGGCGAGCTGGATCGCGCCGCCCTTGCGCGGCATCAACGGGCTGCCCGGCGAGTTCGAGTACGTCCGGCTGCCCTGAGCCGTCGCACCAACCGCGCGTCGTCGGGAACCTCGCCGGCCCTTAGGGCCCGCGAATGAACAAGTCGACCGTTCTCGCGGCCGATCCATCCCGGCTGGCTGCGTTGCCGGTTCCGGTCCTCGGGTCACCTCCGTCGAGGATGCTCCCCTGCGGTCCTCACCGTC
>Ga0105044_10001678_pt1 | contig 29937 bp, 22 predicted proteins | sample MAT01_FD_78092 | JGI IMG/M metagenome (GOLD analysis project Ga0105044, IMG submission 78092) | Freshwater microbial communities from Lake Fryxell liftoff mats and glacier meltwater in Antarctica - MAT-01 | ecosystem: Environmental > Aquatic > Freshwater > Ice > Liftoff microbial mat | place...
AAAGTCATTCCCGAATCTTCGATCAGGTTTTTGATCCGATCAAATTCTGATTGTCCCGCAACTACACCGATGTGTTGATCGGTCTTCTGCCCAAACTGGAATCTTTTAGAACCTGTGAGAAATAAGAGGAAACGCGTTGCGATGTATACCATCAAAGTGCTACCTGTGCCCAATACGATCAGTGCCCTGGAAAATCTCAAATTTTCTGGTAACAGTGCATAAAGTGTGAGAATGACTACGGTACCTGTGGCAATGCCCCGGATTATTTTTCCTGTTTGTGTAGGCTTTTCGTACCCGCCTGATAAATAGACTGACAGCATCCAGATAGCCGTATAAATGCCGAGGGCATAATTAATGAAATCCTGACCGAAGTTGAGTTGAGCATACTTCTCGTATTCGTTTTTCAAAAAAAACAGCGCCAGTATAATCAACACGGCATCAGTGAGCGGGAGCGTGATCCGTTTTACGAAACGATTGATGATGGCTACTCCGGCCCTCAGGTAAATAGCAAAATTTATAAAAAACGAAAACAGACGCGCATTCCGGGCTGAGAAATGCTTTTCAGCAAAAATGACCATGGCCCGATAAAACACGAATACATAATTGACGCTGCTTTTTTTGGTGCTTTCACCTTTGTAATGAATGATACGTGTTTCCGGAAAATAGTAGTTTTTATAACCACCCAACAGGATGCGGTAAGAGAGGTCAATGTCTTCACCGTACATGAAAAATGCTTCGTCGAGCAAACCTACTTCGTTCAGTGCCTTTTTTTGCATCAGCATAAATGCCCCGGAAAGTATTTCAACTTCGTGGGTTTCTTCATTGTCCAAAAATCCGAGATGATATCGCCCGAATATTTTCGATTTCGGAAAGAGGGCTGAAAGGCCGAATATCTTATAAAATGCCACAGATGGCGTGGGCAAACCGCGTTTGCTTTCAGGCAAAAATTGTCCCTTTCCATCAATCATCATCACGCCCAGTCCGCCCGCTTCCGGATGCCCGTCCATAAATGTGACGGCTTTTATAAATGTGTCTTCCTCTACGAGCGTATCCGGATTGAGCAGCAAGACATACCGTCCGGTAGATTGAAGAATGGCCTGATTATTCGCTTTGCTGAATCCAACATTGTGCTGATTGGCAATGAGCGTAACAAGGGGAAATTTATCCCTGACCATGGCCAAAGATCCGTCAACGGAATTGTTGTCAACAACAAAAATCTCGCATTTCAATTCTTCGGCAGCGCGGACGACGCTGTGCAAACATTGTTCGAGAAAATACTCAACGTTGTAATTGACAATGACCACGGAAAGATCCACCATCAATAAAGTGCTTTATCATAAGGCGTCCGGTATTGAATTGATCTGCCAAGTGTCAATTCGTCTGCGTATTGAAGTTCATCGCCGACTGCCACCCCCCGCGACAAAGTCGATACCGTCACATTTTCCGGCTTTTGTATTTTTTTGAAAATGAAATAGGACGTGGTATCTCCTTCCATCGTAGAAGAAAGGGCGAGAATTAATTCTTTGATATCCTGACCATTAATTCTTTGCAGCAAACTGTCAATATGTAAGTCAGAAGGGCCTATTCCATCCATGGGAGATATTTTTCCGCCAAGGACGTGGTAAAGTCCTTTATACTGATGGGTGGCCTCAATGGCCATGACGTCGCGAATGTCTTCAACCACGCAGATGGTTTTTTGATCACGGGAATTGTTTGAGCAGATGCCACAAATTTCGGCATCGGAAACATTGCGGCAGACTTTGCAAAGTTTGATGTTTTTTCGCAAATCGTCTATCGACTTTGTAAACCGACTGACTTCCACTTCAGACCGCGATAGCAAATCGAGGACATAGCGCAGTGCAGTTTTTCGTCCCACACCGGGAAGGGAAGCCACTTCGTTTACTGCATCTTCTATATATTTTGATGGAATCATGGGGGTAAAATTATCAAATCAAACGTCCATTGCCTTATTTGAATGAAAATACCTTTCCATCAGGTAGCGTTTTAATGTAAACCGAAGAAATTCTGAGGGCGTGTAACATTTCTATGAAACCCCTCGTCACACGGATGTATTTGCAACAAGTACAAGGTTCAATAAGAAGTTTTTCGCAACAACTTCTATTTTCAGATCAAATTGTATTCATTCATCATAGGCTTATGAATACAGTTTTTAAAAAGGAGCTGCCAACAGAGGCAGCTCCTTTTTAGTTGGAATTTATCACTACGAAAAAAAGCCATCCAGAGGACAGCCTTTTATCATGTAAGCATCTGGTTAGAATATTTTATTGAAGCATTACCTTCTCGCGCTCTATGGACAGACCATTTTTGGTCTCTATCAAATACATGCCCGGTGGGAGTGCGGACAAATCAATTCGGGCAATCGTTTCGGATGTGGAAAAATGCATGACAAGAACTCCGGAAACATTGTACACGCCTATTTGCCGAAAGGCTGATGAACCCTGATAATCGATATGAAATACGCCTGTAGAAGGATTGGGATAGATGACAATTTCTCTGGCTTCGTCAAACTGGACTACACGTAAAGGGAAAGATTCACTCATCCCGTTAAAGTCGGTTTGTGAAAGCTGATAATAACTCAGACCTTGCAACGGTGCGTCATCAACAAAGTGATAATCGACCATATCTGAAGAATTCCCAGCTCCATTAATCACACCAAGTGCGTGAAAATGGATGCCATCCGGGCTGCGCTCGAGTGTAAAGTAATCGTTGTTGATTTCGCTCAGCGTGGTCCAGGTTAAATCAACAGTCCGTTCATTTTTTTCTAGTGAAAAATCGAGAAGTTCAATCGGTAATGGGTTGATGCCGGTGCCAGAGCCCAAAGTAAATGGGCTGAAATTCAGAATGGGAAAACCGCTCGTAACCGATCCACTTACGGCATCGCCAGTGTGGGTAAGATAACCGTGATTTTCCCATTGGGTACCATTCCAACGGGCCACAACCAGTTCTTCCGGATTTCCAATACCGCAACTTCGTTCATTCTCAAAGGACAGTGTGACAGATACCACGGAGTTGCCAACTTCACGGTTGAGCATCCAGTATTCACATTGGCTCAGCGTCGTAATACTTTCCTGGCGTTCGAGATGAGAGAACCCGGCATTTCCCGGGTTGCTGTCAATGTATGTAGCGGTAAATGCATCTGTCGGCTGAGCTGGGGCGCTGATTTGTATCGGAGCATACGTCCCGTTTTTTCCTACTGGAAATTTGAATTCCTGATTTCCAATTTTTCTGCTTATTCCGTCTATATAGCTTAATTCTGATCCTTCGCGGGTGGTGGCATTGTTCTGGTATATCAATTCACGGGTACCGGTATCCAAAACACCTCGCAAAAAGACAGTTTCGTTTGTTACAAATGCATTATTCAATAATACAATGCGGTCAGAAGCATCAGCGATATTAAAAATGAGCCTGTTGAAAGTCGTCTCACCTTCTATGAATCTGTTTCCATCTCCAAGGAAAGCCACTGTTCCTGTACCTGCCTGGAATATGCCATCATTGCTGAAATTACCGTAGACCTGAAGTACCTGATCATTGCTGAACCGGAGAGATGCACCGGCGCCAATGATGATATCTTTGACCGGCGCCAGGACTGTGATCAATGGGCTGAAAGGAGTTCCTGACCTTATTTTTGCTGAAGTACTTGCTTCTGGTACACCATTCGACCAATTGCCATAACGTGACCAGTCACTGTCGATTATTCCAAGCCAGTTGGTTCCTGAGCCACGGTATTCAATCTTGTTTGAAGCAAGGTCGACCGCCACGCAGGGACTGTAAGTATGCGAGACTTGACAGGTAATGAGATCACTGTCGAATATGTTTGAAGCAGTATAATAGGCACTTCCATCGCCTACGGGCTGTCCATTTAGACGCCAATTAAAGAGAGTGGATGGTCCGGCATCGGCAAATACGGCTTCAAAAGAAGCCTGATTTTGATTGGCAACGACAACATTTTGAAATGAGCCGCCATTTTGATTTATAGACACGTCTACCAAAAGGGGCAGGGTAGGTGTGAGGTTGCTGGTATATATGAGCGTTCCGTTTTTGTAATAACGTACAATGTTCGTATTTACGGCAATGCGGAGAATGTCACCATTGATAAAATTTCCAAATCCGCCCCGGTCTGAGCCTGACTCGTATACGCGGAGGTTTCCATTGTTTTCAAGATAAAAGGCAAATCGTATAGAATTTACATTGACATTCGCGTCATTCGTACTCAGACCAATGGCGCGTCTGCGATTGGTTTCACTCGCGGTAAATTGGAAATACCCGTTGTTTTTTACTGTATTAAAGGATGACGCACCGGCATTCCATGAACTGCTATTTTGATTTTTTGACAAGCTATTTCCTGAAACTGTTACATTTGCGAGACTTGTGTTTTTCCATCTGACATCTTCGATGGCCATATCGTTTCCTCCGGGTTCTACTGTGCCAACAATATAGAACTCAGTAGTCGGTTCTACTTTTCCCGAGAGGATAATAGAATTGGAAGTCCGAAAACCAAAACAAGCGGATGAAAAGGACAACATGGTGCATGATAGAACATCCCCATTGGAATAGCTGGAAATGATAATGTTGGGGCTATTTCCTCCCAAACCAACTCCATTGAGCGTCCATGAGTACCAGGTCCAGTTCCCAACGTTATCAGTAGCAGAAGCGGAGAATGATAATACAGATTGGTGACTGAGTCTTACTTGCGCAAGCCGTGACCCGGAAGAGCGCAAGGAAATATCGATAATAAGCTGAGATGAAGGAGCCAGGCTGCTTGAATACAGTACAGTGCTGTTTTTCAAATAGCGTATAGTTCCGTTGTCATTCCAGATTTTAAGGGTGTCGCCATTGGCATAACTTCCGGCGTTGCTCCTTAAGGTGCCTGATTCTCTTATTTGTAACGTTCCATTGGAGTTCAGATGAAGAGCATACTGGATTGTATTGACATTGGTCCCGTTGTCTGCCTGGCTCAAACCAAAAGCACGTTCTGTATTCGTTTGGTTTATGACGGTTTGTGCAAGGCCATTGATTTTTACGGAATTAATACTCGCTGCGCCGGAATTCCATCCGTTTCCAGGCGCAGTTTTGGTTAAGGTAGACCCACTTATCAAAGTCCCCGAAATATTTGTAAAAAGAACTTCTTCAGTAGTCGTGATACAACCGCTTTCAGGCGCATTGGGTGAGATGATTAAAGTGCATTGTCCCTGAAGCGAGTAAACGATCAGATTCAATATAATAAAGACAGGGATTCTATTCATGTCGACGAAATATTCAAATACCCTATACCACTTTTCATGGCGGAATGTTACGAGGGCCCGAAATACTTCGATGAAGATCAGATTTCAATCTATGAAAATAATATTCGTGTAGTCATACGTTGATTTGTGTTCGTAAGCATTGCGCAGTAGGATTCTGCGGGTTGCGGATGAGAGTTTTTTAAAGGGAAATGGAGTTTACAAAAGGAGACCGAGATAGTCAAAATTATCTTTGTGACAAGAATTATTGAAAACATGTTGAAAATTTAAATTATTTTCTATCTTACGCCACCAATTATTTTGATCTGATCATTTTAACCACCTAGTCGTTATGCGAAGATGTTTGCAAGTAAAAGTGATTTGTTTTATCACAGCAGTGTTGCTGTATGTCAATTGTCAGGCGCAGGATTCAGCACAAAATCTTTTGACCAATCAGGACATTGAGCTATTTATCCTGACTTATGAAAACTTAACCACCGAACTAAAAGCGATTGGTGAAAAATATAAAGGCAGCAATATTCCCGGGTCAGCTGACAATTCTTATGAAGAATCCGTGGCCCTCTTTATAAAATACGGTTGGTCTGAAGATTTCAAGCAAAAGCTGAATGCCATCAACAATGCATTTACTTACGCTACGCTGGAAAAGCAAATTGGCGGTAGCCCGCAAACCTTGCAAGCCTCCCTTGATGACTTGTTGCCACAATACAAAACGTCTACCAACGATGCAGACATTGAGTTGGTAAAATCATATTATGACGAATTAAATGGATTGATCGGGACAGAATAACATCCGGATAAATCTCAATTGCCCTTTTCGCGATGCACAGGGATAACGTAAGCGCAATAAATTTATAGCAATTAAGATTGCATCACTCCATGCCTCGACTTATTAAAATGTGCTCTTTTCAGCATCATTCGTTTCATGATCTTTTCATTGTCATATAATTTAATTTGAAGCGAAAAACCCTTTCATTCAATCTGAAGGAAACCAATTATTTAAGAACGAACTGTATTTCTGAATATGCTGTTTTTTTACATAACTATATTTTCTATCTTACCATGCTCTAATCATTGATACCGATGTCAAAATTTATTCTTACCTCAATTATTTTCCTTGCACATTTTGGTTTATCCGCACAGAAACTAGCGGAGACCGATTTCACACAAAACGGAGAAGTTGTATTGGGATCCTTAAAATCTGAAATAGCAGACAAGGAGATCTTTTCCAAATTCGTTTCACTCGATCACAAACATCACCACGACTCCGTATTTTATTATGTGATGAGACCAGAGATGGAAAAATTTAACGCTCTGGAAATTCCTTTCACTTTTCAGCGTCATCCAAATGAGGGTTTTGCACCAGAAATGGTAGACGTGGATCAATGGAATCTACTAAAATCGACGGACTGTGGTGTAAATCTGACTGCTTACCCAACATATGGTTTGTACGAGCAAATGATGACCGATTTTGCGAATGATTTTCCTGATATATGCCGGCTGGTGGAGTTGGGGACTTTGTCAAGCGGTCGCAAAATACTCGCGGTAAAAATTTCAGACAATCCCGATTCTATTGAGGCAGAACCCAGGTTTCTGTATACGTCAACCATGCACGGAGACGAAACGGCTGGATACATTTTGACTTTGCGTCTGATCAGGGAAATTCTCTGCGGTTATGAAACGGATGCAGGCATTCAAAATCTGGTAAACAACGTAGAGATTTGGATTAATCCGTTGGCCAATCCCAACGGCACCTATCACGGTGGCAACAATACCGTTTCCAACGCAAGAAGAGGAAATTCCGCAAATATTGATTTGAACCGCAATTTTCCCGACCCGCTGTACGGTCCAAATCCTTTCGGTGTGCCACATCAACAAGAAACGGTCATCTTTATGGATTTTGCTGAAGATGTCAGAATGGATTTGTCAAGCAATATGCACGGGGGAATCGAATTGATTAATTATCCCTGGGATACGTATCCCCAAGACCATGCAGATAGCGACTGGTGGATTCACATTTGCCGGGAGTATGCGGATACCGCTCAAGCCAATTCTGCGTCAGGTTATTTCGATGCCCTGAACGATGGCATTACCAATGGTTATGCTTGGTATCCGGTTGCAGGCGGCAGACAGGATTTTGTGACTTATTTCAAAAGGGGCAGGGAGACAACATTGGAATTGACCAATACCAAACTCATGCCTGTTTCCCAATTTGAATCCAGATGGCAATACAACAGAAATTCGTTTTATAATTACATGGAACAATCCCTTTATGGTTTGCGCGGATTGGTTATTGATGCCCTTACGGGAAATTCTGTGGTTGCAGAGGTTCATATCGCGGCGCACGATATTGACAATTCATCCATATTTAGCCGTTTGCCCCACGGCAATTACCACAGGTATCTCAAGGGAGATAGCTATCAAATTTCCTTCTCTGCGCCTGGTTATATCTCGCAAACACATACCGTAGAAATCACAGACAATCAAACTACTTTTCTGGATGTTCAATTGGTTCCTGAAGGCTCTTGTGCAGTGGTGGGCGGAATGCTTACCACGATTTCGCCACTCACCGGTATTTGCATCGGCGACGGTAATCCGAAATTGGTAGAAGTGTCTGTAGGTGGAAATGTTGGATTGAGCCGTTTCGGTTTGGTGCAATTGAATAACGATGTCGTTGCCACCAATACCACAGGAATTTTTAATATGGAAAATTATCCAGGCGGCTCTTACCGGATTGCCCATATGTCATATGATCAAACCGTGAATCTGGTGGGTATCACAAACGCAAATCAACTCAGTGGATGTTACAATTTGTCAAACTTTATACAGATAAACACATCTGAAGTAGATGGTGGCTCCATTTCAGCTTTGGACGATACTTTTATTTGCGGTGGAATCGGAAATGTTGCTCAGATTGAATTTCAACAAACAGGTGCATATGGTCCCAATCAAAAATGGGTTGTACTTTACAATGATTTATCAGATTGGATCATCGCACAAGATAGTCCGTTGATCGTATTTGATCAGTTTGAACCCGGAAATTACAAAGTTGTACACGCTTCTTTTGGCAATGGTGTGAATTTTCAAAACATTGACCCACAAAATCCTGTAGGGTGCATCAATGCCTCGAATCCCATAACGGTCACTGTTTCGAACTGTGGAGGAATAGGAGGTGATGAGATTTCGCCATTAGGGATTATAACCAATGATTCATATCAAAGCCTTGAAATGGAATTATATCCCAATCCTGCCAATGAGATGGTACGGGTGAATGTGAGTAAACAGGTTACTGGCTTCTTCATGCTCTCCATATATGATCTTCAGGGTCGACTGATGGACCATGTAATGGAAAAGCAGGTCACAGAAACTGAAGCGATCTCCATCACTTATCAGACCGATAAGCTTTTATCGGGTGTATATTTAATTGGAGCAACTCAGGGTCGGGAAACCACCTTTCGGAAAATTTTAATTTATCATTAAAATATTCGATTCTCTTTGACCCTAAAGTTTTTCTAATAATAACGGCCCCACGCATACTTTGATTTTCTTGGGCGATATGCGTGCTTCAACCAGTTTTTTTTCACCAATGTATTCTCCATCAATTTGAAAAGCAACCGGCGTTTTGCAGCGAATTATTGCCTCATTTGTGGCAATTACTTCCACGACCTCAGGATCGGCTACAGATTGATCGTTTAGGGTTTTAAATATCTCAACAATACTGAGGTTTTTAAAAATAATGAGTTCAAAAATATCATCGTTTAGTCTTCCTGTAGGATTGATGTTGGCGCCCGTTCCAAATTTATTGGCATTTGCAATCGCCAAAAGGACAGCAGAATGCTGAACTATTTTTCCATTGCACTCAATTTCAAATTCGAAAGGATAATCAGCCTTGACAAGGGTGGGAATGGTTTGCAAAGCGTATCCCAGCTTGCCCCTGATTTCGGAATTTTCGTAATTCTTGATTAATTCAGCATTGATCCCCAGGTCCGCTATGTGGATGCAAATTTGATCACCGATATTTATGATGTTCATATCTATTTGGTCGTCTCCCAAAGCTGTTTTTACCTGATCACTGATTGAGGATGGAAGATCCAGATTGAAAGCCAATCCATTTGCACTGCCGGTTGGTATGATACCCAGTGGAATATCTTTATCTTGCAGAACGCTGGCTGCCAACTGAATGGTGCCATCACCACCCGACACGATGACGCGACCCGGCTTTGCGTTGGAAAGTGCCGCAGATAAGTGTTGAATGTCATTTTCGCCAGAGGTATGAAAGATTTCATACGTATATCCCAAAGTTTGAATTTCTGAAAATACATTTCTGTAAATTTCATCTTTATTTGTTCCACCTGAAATGGGATTGCTGATGAATAGAACATGTTTTTGGCGCGTCATATGATAAGTGATAATAAATTATTCGTAGCACACGGAGTGCCGCATTTAATCTTCAGGAGAAAGGATGAAGCTTGACTTAAAACTATATCGTGGATATGTAAATGATGGGCATTTGGTGGTGTTTGGACACGTATTTGAATCCTGGGCGCCGGATAAATACCGGCTCGACAGGCGCGGTTTGAGACATGCTTTTTCCATTATCCATATGTTTCGGATAAAGCCGATGTGCAATTTTGTTGTAGTCCTTCAGGTAGGAAATCTCAATGTTTCGACAAGAACGCTGGATGATGGATACTTTCGTTTTGACATACCTTTTAATGAGCCTTTGCCATCTGGATGGCATGAATATACTGTTTCATGTAAATTAATGGATATAGGCATTGTTGAACGGGGCGAATTTCTGAAACCATTCAAAAGCAAGGTTGCCATTATTTCTGATATAGATGATACTTTTTTGATTTCTTACAGCAACCGGCTTTTCAAGAAGCTCTTTGTTATGCTTTCGCAAAATATCAATAAGAGAAAAATCTTTGAGGATGTGGTGCGGCACTATCAGCGGCTCAGTATAGGAGGGCAATCAAAAGATGGTTCATTTAATTCTTTTTTTTATGTGTCCAGTAGTGAATGGAATTTATATGGCTTTATTAATGATTTTGCGACCATTCATGACCTGCCGAAAGCTGTTATTAAATTGAAGGATATAAAAACGGGGATTCGCGACTTTCTATCGACAGGTCGTGGCAATCACGACCACAAGTTTCATAAAATAAAAGATATTATATCATTTTATCCCGATCTGAAATATGTATTACTCGGTGACGACTCCCAACATGATCCGAAAATATATGAAAGAATCATTAAGATTTTTCCTGAGAGTGTGAGGGCAGTCTATATCAGGCAAACCGGGAAAACGGAAAAAGAGCAAGTCAATGTGATAATGACAAATATAGAATCTATGGGCGTGAATACGTGTTATTTTTCCGGGAGCGAAAAAGCAATTGCTCATTCTGAGCGGATAGGAATTATCTGATTCAGATTATTTCTTCAATTTTTATTTTTTTCCCGTTAAAAGTAATCTCGTCACCTGCAACCTTCGCCTGTAAAGCTTTTCCGACAGGAGAGATCATAGATACACAAAACCAATCAGCTCCGTCAATAGCCACTTTTCCGATTCCCACACAAAAAAAATAATTTCCTGAAGAAGTGATCGCTATACTTCCAAATTGAATAGTTTCCTCCGTTATGCGGATATCAATCATTTCCAGTTCATTCTTCTGTTCAAGCAGTTTTGCCAGGTGTTTTTTGTGGTTGTCCAATTCAATATGCATCATGGCTCTGCCCGTTTCGTGCTTATCACCGGCACTGTTCTTCATATCACTATCGCGGGATGGGGTCATAGATAGAATTTCATTTTGCACGTTTTGAATTTTATATTGATACAGACCTTGCAGATGATGCAGAAGTTTTTGTTTTAATTGGCTACCTGTCATGTTTCGATAGTGTAATAGATTTCATATGATTTTGTATCCCGGATTATTTGTGAAGAAAATTAAATCAAAAAGCCACCCAAAAGGTGGCTTTTTTCAAATTGATTCACGAGCAATTAATGAGATGACATACTTTTCACCTTGTTTTTAAAGGCTTCATTCGTTTGATAAGCCTTCAGCATATTTTGATATTCTTCCATCGCCAAACCCTCATCTTCAATTGCCTGCATGATTTTTGGCTGGGTTTCCAGTTGAATACGCTGCATTTGTTCATTGGCTTTGGCGAGTTGTTGCGCTTCCTGTTCGGTAAGTCTTGTTCCATTTTGACCGGATTCTCTTTGTCGCGTTGTTAAATCAGTGATTTGCTGCATGGTCATTCCTTCTGACTTCAGCGCCTGCTCCATGTCTTTTTCTGCCTGAAATTGAAGTGCGGTAATAGATTCTCTGACATTGTTAAAGCTTACGACTTGTTCATCTGTAAAATCTGTGGACACTTCCTCTTCTGCATATTCGCCATCTGAGAGCGGTACGACTTGTGAACATAAAAGGTTAGAACAAGCAAAAGTGATGACCAGGACGAGAATATGGTGCGATTTTGATTTCATAACTTCGGTATTTTGATGAAAGTCAAATATATCAAATCATTTTGGAAGTGAATGTTAACGGTTCTCAATTTCTGTCTTAACCTTGATTAGAGACTCTTTTCACTGCGACCAGGCTGTAGACCATTGGTATCTTTTTTCCAAAATGTTCGATTCGGTATTTGTTTTTTTCGAATTCAATACATTTTTGAAAACATTGATAAGGCGAGTAATCATATTCCTCGATCTTTTCAATCATTAAATTTTTCTTGATTAAGCTGGTCAGAACCTCACTAAGTCCGTGATTCCATGAAACAGAAGTCGATTTTAATTGTGCATTGCGGTCGGCATAGGTCCCCGATTCGGTCTCATGAATGGCATCACTTTTAAAATAATTATACTTGATTTCCTTAAAAAAATCATCAAACATCCAAACGACGGGATGGAATTCAACAAAAACAAACTTTCCGCCAGGTTTTAGGAACTTGGAAATAATGGCGGCCCATCGATCCAAATCCGGTAACCAACCGATTGTGCCATAGCTTGTGTAAACGATATCAAAAGTATCACTTAAATGCGCAGGTAAATCGTAGAGATCGCAACAAATAAAGGTTGCAGGAATACCTGTAAGACTTGAAAGTTCCCGGGCTTTATCAATGGCTCTGTTCGAAAAATCCATTCCTGTAACTTTTCCACCCATCTGTCCCAAAGACAGTGTGTCCATCCCAAAGTGGCACTGAAGATGTAAAACCGATTTGCCTTGGATGTTTCCTAAGAGTCCAAGTTCAATGTCATTCAATGTTGTTTTCCCTTTTAAAAAACCTTCCACATCGTAAAATTCGGATTTTACGTGCGTATCCACCCGGCTATTCCATGAATTCCGGTTAATTTCTATGTAATTTTCCTCCGTTGCCAAAACAAATTATTTCATTTCCAATTCTTCTTTCACCACCCGGCCGTCTTTAGCTCCTTCCGCACCAATATTTATTACACGATTGGCAGAGGTTTCCCTGAAAGTTTGATCATGTGTGGTGAATATCACTGTACCTGGATAATCGATCAACGCATTGTTGAAGGCTGTAATTGATTCAAGGTCCAGGTGATTTGTCGGTTCATCCAAAAGTAAAAGATTTGGGCCGGCCAACATGCCTCTGGAAATCATACATCTCACTTTCTCACCTCCCGACAGCACGGAGCATTTTTTCAAGGTTTCCTGACCGCTAAAGAGCATTTTACCTAAAAATCCCCGAATGTAAACCTCGTCTTTTTCTACAGAATATTGTCTCAACCAATCTACCAGATTGTCATTGTTCTGGAAGTATTTGTCATTGTCGTTCGGAACGTAAGCTGGCGTTATCGTTTTTCCAAACTCAAAATCTCCTTCATCTGGGGTTAACGTACCATCGAGTATTTGATAAAAGGCAGATGTGGCGGTGCTGCTGAGACTTTGCAGGGATATTTTATCTCCCCGCCGAACATTGATGTCAAGGTTGCGAAATAACCACTGAGCGCCGGCTTTTTTACCCATATTCCGAACATGCAAAATCTGATCTCCGGCATCCCGGTTTTGCTGAAAGATAATGGCGGGATACTTTCGGGTGGAGGGCTGAATGTCATCAACATTGATTTTTTCAAGCAGCTTTTTTCGACTCGTGGCTTGTTTTGATTTGGACGCGTTGGCACTGAAACGGCTGATAAATTCCTGCAATTCTTTCTTTCGGTCTTCGGCTTTTTTATTGGCGCTGCTGCGCTGTCTCAATGCAAGCTGACTGCTCTCATACCAAAATGTGTAGTTACCTGTATACAGTTTAACTTTGCTGAAATCGATATCCACCACATGGGTGCAAACCGTATCCAGAAAGTGTCGATCGTGCGATACGACGATGACTGTATTTTTAAAATTCAAAAGAAAATCTTCGAGCCAAACAACAGTTTCAGAATCCAAATCATTGGTCGGTTCGTCCAGAATGAGCACATCCGGATTCCCGAAAAGCGCCTGAGCCAAAAGCACACGCACCTTCTGAGCTCCACTCAGATTTTTTAGAGGCGTGTTATGCAAAGACTCTTCAAGTCCCAGACCGGATAACAGACTCGCAGCATCACTTTCGGCATTCCAACCGTCCATCTCAGCAAATTCTGTTTCCAGTTCTGAAGCTTTCATGCCGTCCTTTTCAGAAAAATTTGATTTCGCATAAATGGCTTCCTTCTCCTGCATAATGGACCAAAGTCGCTTGTGCCCCATCATAACCGTATTTAAGACCAGTTCCTCATCAAATTCACTGTGGCTTTGGTTTAGTGCGGCCATCCTTTTTCCTGGCTCAAGATAAATGTGTCCGGTATTGGGGTCAATCTCACCGGAGAGTATTTTCAGAAAAGTCGACTTACCAGCACCATTGGCACCAATAACACCGTAGCAGTGGTCGCCGTAAAATTTAATATTTACTTCGTCGAAAAGAATACGTTTCCCGTATTGCAGAGAGATATTTTGGGTTTCTAACACAGATTTGATTTTGGGCATGCAAAAGTACAAAAATCAATCCGTCGAGCTGTATCATAAGACCTGAAAAGCCAAATTATCCCTTAGTTTCGTTGATAGTGGAAGCTGTATATAACCCTTGCTAAAAGTGGACAACATATTCGCATCAAGTTTTGCTTTGAAGACCGGAGTGGTTTTTATTTTATAAAAATTTGAAAATCAATAATTTGTAAATATATCAAAAAAGGAAACCGACTAACTGTTCTTTCGTATCTCTCATAAGATATTGTGACAATTGTATTGAACAATAGGTCGTGGAGAAATAAGTAAATTGAAACGAGAATTCAGTTGTACAATAATTCTCGCCACATACCTTTAACAAAAGTTTTAAAATTCTAATGATCAAATGAAAAACTTATTTTCTCTGCTCATTTTCTGCTCGTTCTATGTTTCATCTTTTACATTGTGCGCAGAATCTAATAAGAATGCCAGCACAACTGACCTTTCCGTATTGCTGGATTCTGCAAATAAGGCATTGCAATTATCACAAATTGATCAAAGTCTGGCTTTACTCTATGAAATAGAACCACTTTTGAATGACAAAACCTCAGATGATCAACTATTTAAATATTTATTCATCAAGGCCTCGTCTAAGTTTCAAACCTGGCAATTAAAAGATGCTGAAAAGTCCTACTTAGAGGCATTGGCTCTGGCGACTAAACTACAGGATACCACCAAAATTTTGGTATCCTATTCAGGACTCTCAAATACATTTTCAGCGCAAGCGAAGCACAGGGAGGCAATCCAATATCAAGAGTGGGCGATGAAATATGCTGGCGCAGCAGATAGCTCTACTTATTACGCACTTCATGCCAATATTGCATTGTCTCATATCAATGCTTTGGAATATGAATTGGGATTGAAATATTTGATAATAGCCAAGGATTATTATAGTAGATCAGAAAAATTACAGGAGTTGGCACTTATTGAGAATAACATAGGCGAGCTGTACAGAGAACATCTGAAGAATCCGGATTTGGCCTTGAGTCACTACTTAAAGGCCTATAAAATCAACCGCGACTTAAATCTTAAAGGTCAATTGGTTCAGGTTACACACAATATGGGATTGATTCATTCGGAGAATGACAATCTGGATAGTGCATTTTATTATACCAATTTATCCCTCAATCTCAGAAAGGAAACAGGGGATCTGGGGGGATTGGCCATAAGTCACCACAGTTTGGGAGATATTTATCTGAAACAAAAGGATTATGATCAAGCGATTTCTCAATTTGTCAAAACTGTGGAAATAAGTGCGCAATATGGAATTCCTCAAGGGGAGTTTTATGGAAACACAGGACTTGGCAATGTGAATCGGGCTCTTGGTCGCATCCGATCTGCGCAGGCTCTATATCAAAAAGCAAAAGTTGCCGCAGATCAAATAGGGGCTGTCAATCTTCAAATAGATATAAGAAAAATCATATTTGAAACGTATAAGGAGAATCGTCAATATCAGGAAGCATTGCAGGCGCATGAAGCGTATATTTCCTTTTCAGATAGCATCGAAGCAAATCGGGACAATCAACAACTCCTGGAAATGCAGGTGCGGTATGAAACCAATCTCTCCAAAGCCGAAAACGCCCTTTTAAAGAAAGAGAGTGAAGTACAAACTGCAAACATTGAAATGCATCAATTCATTTTATTTGGTCAGGTGGCACTGCTCATTATTTTCTTGGGAGTCGGTCTTTATATGCGTAGAATAATACGACAGCGCAACCAGGCTTACCGCTCTATTCAGGATTCACAGGAAAAACTCGAATTACAATATCTTAAAGTGCTCGAGCAAGGCGAAGGACTGAAGTCAGCCAACGAACTTAAAAACAAAATATTTTCAGTTTTGGGTCATGACCTGCGCTCGCCATTGGCAAATATTGCCAGCATGCTCGGTATGATTTCAGTTGAAAATATTTCCAGAGAAGAACTCAAAAATGTCAAGGATCAATTGAGACAAGAGATCGAAAGTAGTCTGAAGACTTTGCAAAATATTCTGGAATGGTCGAGAATTGAAATGAATGATGTGACTTTGAATAGAAAATATATTGATGTTACACCATTGCTTCAAAATGTTGCGGAAATATTTGAGTCTAGTCTTCAATTGAAGAATATCTCCCTGGAAATTCCAAATGTCCCGCCCGATATTTTATGGGCAGATGAAAATCAATTTCGAAGCATAGCGACAAACCTTATCAGCAATGCCATTAAATTCAGTCCCGAAAAAGGACAAATTAATATTTCTGTAAGCGCTCTTAGGGATGGAGTTATTTTCTCTGTAAGAGATCAAGGAGATGGAATTCAGGAGGATGTTTTGAACGAACTAAATAGCAAGGCGGAATTAATCACTCGCCTTGGCACATTGGGAGAAAAAGGAACTGGAATCGGTTTGAGAATTGTTAAAGACTTCGCCCTGGCACATGGAGGTCAATTCCGTCTCATCAATGCTGCCGAGGGTGGAGCCTGTGCAATTGTAGACTTTCCCAACCCAGATAAACTGACCGAATCTGCATCAAATTCTTTGCAGTTCGTTACTCCGTTTTAGCTTTTAAGTTCTCGCCAAAATTGGGGCCGATGAGAAATTATTAAAGTGCTTTTTTGATCTTCTCGTCTGCCCAATCCGATTCTTCCTGATCCGCTTCGTGTTTTTCCTGACGTTTCTTCGCATTATTCGAATAATGAAGATTGGCGTATATTGGAAAATGATCAGAACCAATGTGCGGTAGCTTCCTGATCTCATTCAAGGTAAAATCATTGGAATGAAAAATGTGATCAAGTGGCCATCGCATCATAAACCAATTGGCGTTGTACGTATTAAAAAAGCCTCTTCCCACACGGGGATCCAGGAGACCACTGATTTTTTGAAATAGCCGCGTAGTGCGCGACCACGCAACATCGTTCAAATCTCCAAACACCAATACTTTTTCGCTCGAATTCTCGATGCTTTTTGCTACCAACAACAATTCAGCGTCTCTGTTGGTGGATTTACCACCCTCAGAAGGACCCGGAGGCTTGGGATGAAGGCAGTGAATGGAAATTATTTTACCCGACCGAAGGCGAACACTTGAATGAATAGACGGGACTTCCTCCGAGATTAAATACTTAACCTGACAATCACTTAATTCGAGCTTTGAATAAAGATGCATGCCATAAAGATTATCCAGCGGTATCTCAATAAAATGCGGATAATCGGTTTGAAGACATTTTAGTTCACTTCCCCACCAAGCGTCTGATTCCAGCGTGAGAATAATATCCGGACTTTTTTGGCTGATCAGATCAAGCAAAGGACCTGCATTTCTATTTGGCGCCAACACATTACTAACCAGAATAGCAATGTCGTTTTCTTCACTGCGATTTTTATTACGCATCACTTCGGGCTTTGCAAAAGGTGTATACTTAAAAATTTTAAAGATTTGATATACAAAGCAACTAAGCACAAGGATTGGTAGAATAATATGTGCGTCCCAATGCCAACCGGCTATGACAAACCAGAGCGTGAGAACTGCAAATTGCAATGAAGCAATTTGTATTCTGGGAAAGTCAAAGACGCGCACCCACCAATAATCCCACCTTAAAAATGGGACGAGGGTAATTACAATGGTGAAAATTGCGAACGCGGTTACAATGAATGAAATGATATCCATAGTTGTCAGGTCTGCAATATTAGCCAATCCCTTTAGCTTTTTGTCATTTAACTTTCGAAGCTTAAGATACTTTCTTCATGGCTGTTAGGCCGAATACAGTAATGGAAGTCAAATTACTTTGATTTGAAATCCCAATGAAGTTGATTTACATCCTTTATATTTGATTGAAATGTAATGAACTGATATTTTATAAACGACGTGAAAAGTATTGCAGTCTTTTGTGCTTCTGGTTCAGGGAAAACTTCTGAATATGCTGAAAACGCCTATGAAGTTGGGAAATATCTTGCCAATCTTGGAGTGAGGGTGGTCTACGGAGGATCGCGACTGGGATTGATGGGTGCGCTGGCAGATGGGGCTCTTGAAGCCGGAGGAAAGGTAATCGGAGTGCTGCCTGAGTTCATGTTGCCTTATGAGTCAGCGCATCAGAACCTGAGCGAACTAATCATCGTTGATTCCATGCAACAACGCAAATTAAAAATGCATGAGATGAGTGATGGTATCATAACCCTACCCGGAGGCTTTGGTACGTTTGAGGAATTGTTTGAAATTCTAACATGGGCGCAACTTGGTCTCCATCAAAAACCTGTTGGGCTGCTTAACCATATGAACTATTTTCACTACCTGATCCAAATGATAGATCATATGGTGAAGGAAGGGATGTTGCGGAAAGAAAATGCCGCACGATTGCTGATCGATAATAAAGTGGAAAATCTTCTTAAAAAAATGAAAGAATTTATTTCACCCGTAACGAGGATCGAAATGAGACCAAATCAGGCGTGAATCTGCTCTGGTACTACGCTGAATTTCTGCTGGCATTGATGTTCCCATATAGCGATCGAACAACCAATTTTTTGTATGATTCGATTAGTTGATCCTCATTTTTACCGGAATTTTCGAGTCTCTTAATCTGGATGAGCGCATGCTGTTGAATGGTCAATAGTGGCAAGACGATTTGTTCCCTCAAATTTATACTTGCTTTAATACTTGGATTGGTTTCAAGGAGTTCTTTTTGCCCGGAAATTTTCAATAAATACTTGCGCGCTCTGACTGATTCCTCAAAAATGATTTGCCAGAACGCTCCGAACTCTTCATCTTTCTTCATGTAGAATGTCAGTGGAAAATAACTCTTAGACAGCGATTGCATCGAATTTTCAACGAGCGTTTTAAAAAAGAGAGAAGACTTGTAGAGTGCCTGTAATTCACCTATTCTATTGTTGTCATCAAATTTGGCGAAAGCCGTTCCGAGCCCATAAAAACCGGGAACATTCTGTTTAAGCTGACTCCAGGCTCCTACAAAGGGAATGGCTCTTAAGTCTTCCAACTTCAAATCGCCTCCTTTACCGCGCTTGGCAGGTCGGCTTCCAATATTTGTTTCACTATAGTATTTCAACGTGCTCATTTTTTCGAGATAAGGCATGAAACACGGATGGGCCTTAAAGTCCTGATAGAGCTCATAACTCAAAGTAGAAAGTTCGTCTAAAATAGCTCTGTCAGATTTGCTGAGAACTTTGGTTGGACTGTCAAGAACCTGGTTTTCGAGGCCTGCGGTAAGGAGTTGCTCCATATTGAAACGCGCTGACTGTTCCGTCCCAAAATTTGAACTAATAGTTTGTCCCTGTATGGTGATTTGAATTTGACTGCTGTCAATGGTGGGACCGAGTGAGGCATAAAATTTATGTGTGTTGCCACCTCCACGGGCAGGAGGTCCACCGCGACCATCAAAAAACACTACCTGAATACCAGCCTCACGCGATACGGCACTGATGTTTTCTTTTGCGCGATATATATTCCAATTCGCCGTTATATAACCGCCATCCTTTGTGCCATCAGAGAATCCAAGCATCACAACCTGCTTATTCTTGCGTGCTTTCAGATGTTTTCTATACGTATCGGAAGCATAAAGCCTGGTCATTATATCTCCTGCATTCTTTAAATCATCTATGGTTTCAAAAAGAGGGATGACATCCAGATACATCGGGAAAACCATGCCAGCCAATTTGGCCATTCCAAACACCCGCGCAATATCTTTTTCATTTCGACAATTGCTTATGATGTATCTGTAACACCCAAGAGGACCATTGCGTTTTTGAATTTCCTGAATCACGTAAAAGCTCCCAATGGTGTCATTGTCAATTGGATCCTCGAGTGTGGGTTGCTCCTCAAGCTTTTCCAGATTCAACAATTCCGTAATATTTTCGGGAAGATCAGCTATTGATTTAGATCGTGGAATATGGGGTAGGAGGGCATCGAAAGCTTTTGCAATTACCCGACTATCCTGGCGGATGTCGATGCAACTAAAATGAAGGCCAAAAACTTTAATTTTTCTGCGCAAGTCATTAATTTCTTCGATAAATAAACCATGGTGATCCTTTTCTATGGTATCCCGAAGATTGTCTACGGTGGTTTTAAACCAGTCAAGGGTAATCGTTGGTTTATCAGGACTTACAAACCCTGACACGTACAGTCTTTTTTCTATTTCATTGATAATCTGTTCTGTACCTCTGAAAGTAATTCGCCGTTTCAGTTTTCGAATGTCTCTAAAATAAGATTTCAGGAGACTGGTGCGCAATCTATCCGCTACCTGTAAAGTTGTGTTTGTATCAACAAAAGGATTGCCATCGCGATCTCCTCCTGGCCAAAAGCCCAATTGCAACAGGGAATTTTGAATCAGATAGGTTTCGGCATTTTCCCCCATTTGTTGATTTATTGCCTCAAATATTTGCGGAATAGCAGTGTAAAATACGTTTTCAAGAAACCATATGAGGCTTACGGCCTCGTCATATGGACTGGGTTTTTCTTTTTTAAAGAATGGCGTTTTGCCGAGCTGGGCAAGTAATTTTTTAATTAATTGCAGGTTATTTTCGCGAATAGCTCTCGCCAAATCGGTTATAATACCCAAAACCGGACCAGGATAAAATTGGGTTGGATGGGCTGTGAGAACAAGTTTGACACGAAAGTTCTGTAGTGCCTCTTCAAGTTTTTCTACCACATTGTTCTTCTCAACTGTTTGATAAAACGATTGAAAACTTCCCGGACCTTCGAGATTATTGACCCGATCAAATGCGGCATCCTCTAAGGCATCCACCAACACAATTTGGCGTTCAACAAATTGAATATATCGAAACAGTTGATCAAGCTGCATTTTTTCGGTTTCAAATACTGGATGATCTTCAAAATGCTGTGCAATTATCTCATCTGGCGGAAGATCGCGGGAAAAACCGTTTTTGCATTTCTCAGTCAATAAGGGCAGCAAGATGCCAGTGCGGTGAACACCATCAAGTTCAAGGGTGAGAAAAATAGAATTGTATACCTGGTAACGTAATAAGACCAATTCGTTAAAAACTTTAAGATTGTCTCTCATTTGATGCAAGTGGTTTCAGACAGGCAAGTTACAAATTCCTAACCGATGCCCGGTACGAAAACATGTCGGTAAACCACGAAAATGCGCTAACTTTGTGCCGTTTTTATGGACCGAAGGCCTGAAATATTGTCAGATACTACCAACAAAGAACTCTATCCATATCAGGAGGAGTCGATAACGCGTATTTTTCAGGAATTGGAGAAATCACCTGAGAAAGCGGATATTCTTTTTCAACTTCCAACGGGCGGTGGCAAGACGATTATTTTCTCTGAAATTACAAGGCAATACATTGCTTTGACAGGCCGGAAAGTACTCATTCTGACTCACAGAGTTGAGCTCTGTGCGCAGACTTCAAAAGCGTTGTGGGATATCAATGTCAAAAACAAGATTATCAACCGCGATGTCAAGGAACTTGCAGATGAAGCACAGTTCGATTGTTTTGTGGCCATGGTCGAAACCTTGAACAACCGGTTGAATGAGAATGAAAATTATCTCAAGAACATTGGACTTGTTATAGTAGATGAAGCCCATTACAATTCTTTCAGGAAGCTCTTTAAGTTTTTCGAAAGAGCCAATATGCTTGGTGTGACAGCAACGCCATTGAGTTCCAACCGGAGCCTGCCGCTCAACGAAAATTATCAATCGTTATTGGTGGGTCACAGCATTGCAGATCTCATCAAATCCGGTTATCTGAGTGAGGCAACCACATATACTTTTAATGTAAATCTCCGTTCACTGAAAGTAGGACCTGACGGCGATTATACTGTAAGTTCACTTGATCGGCTTTACAGCCTTTATACCATGCAAGATAGATTGCTTGCGGCTTATCAGGAGCGGGCCGAAGGCAAAAAAACCTTGATTTTCAATAGTGGTATTGCCACATCCATCAGGGTGTATGAACTTTTCAAATCTTCCGGATATAAAGTAAAACATCTCGATAGCACCTTTTCTGCGAAAGACAGGCAGGATACGTTGGATTGGTTTAGGGAAACTCCAGATGCCATTCTGACTTCTGTCGGCATTCTAACCACTGGTTTTGACGAACCTACTGTCCAATGTATTATTCTAAACCGAGCCACACGTTCACTTACCCTTTATCATCAAATGATTGGCAGGGGCTCGCGCATTACCTCAACAAAGCGTTCGTTTATTATCATTGATCTGGGTAACAATGTACAAAGATTGGGTTTGTGGCAAGACTACATAAATTGGATGGATATTTTCCGTTTTCCGGAAAAGTATTTTGACAGGATTCAGGAAAGAGAAGAAAATTTATTGTTCGACTACCAGTATGAACGCCCAAAATCACTTCTGGCTAAATTTGCAAAAAACAGGCCCTCGGATGATTTTGATATGAAATCTGTTTTTACTGCCAACGCTTCGAAAGGAGAAAGACCGAAAAAGGCAATTGAACAAAGTATTCGAAACCATACTGATCAGATCATCAACAATGCAGAGGACTATTATGACGCCCTCGAACTGATTGATTTATTGGATGAGGAAATAGAATATCGGTGCAGGGTATATTGTAATTGTTTACATCACGCCACCGAAAGTTATTGCGATTGGCTGAATGAAACGTACCAGCGGAAATTAAAACATGCCATTCGCCAGCAACTGATGCAATAATGTTATCTGCTCTTCTCACCGAAACCTCGTGGCGCGCTGCCTTGAAAGATGAATTCTCCCTGCCTTATATCCAGGAGCTTGAAGAATTTTTAAAGGAAGCCTATCGAAGTAATATTGTATATCCAATCCCTCAGTTGATTTTCAATGCTTTAAATTACACCCCCTTATCCGGAGTTAAAGTGTGCATACTGGGACAGGATCCTTATCATAGACCACATCAGGCAAACGGACTGGCTTTTTCCGTTGGAGATACCATTTCATTTCCACCTTCTTTGCGGAATATCTTCAAGGAAATTACGCAGGAAATGGGTGGAAGTACCTTGATTGATGGAAATTTAGAACCATGGGCAAAAAATGGAGTGCTCTTGATCAATGCTACATTGACTGTGGAAGCAGGCAAGTCAGGTTCTCACCAAAATAAGGGCTGGGAAAGATTTACTGATGCGGTGATCAGGATATTAAATTTCGAAGCAGAAAACGTCGTTTACATGCTCTGGGGCAGTCATGCTCAGAAAAAAGGAAAAATCATTGATCCGACTAAAAACCTAATTTTGATGTCATCACACCCATCCCCACTTTCGGCGTATCGTGGCTTCCTGGGATGTAATCATTTCAGACTTGCAAATGAATATCTGATTGAGATGGGAAAAACGCCAGTGAAATGGTAAATTTCTATGAAGCCATCCAAATGGCCGTTACGACCAAAACGAGAATTGTCAGTGCAAAAACTACCGGGCCGGCAATATTTGGTTCCAACTTGGGATTTTTCTTTTCGAGCATTTGTATAAATTTTGAGTGCAAATATAGCGAAATCGCCTAATAGCGGGTTATTCGTGAGAAATGATTCGTCTTCTTAAGTTTTGTTTCTAAACTTCGTTTAGACAAATCAACTCCAGTGTTTTAAAATATATTTTCAAGGGACATTAACATCCGCTAAATTGAAAAAAAAAATATCTTACCGCTCATCGAAAGAATAAAAAAAAGTTAATATATTTCTTGCGTAAATTAATTTCTTTTAGCTATGAAAAGGAAATGTATGGAATGCGAGGAAATGTTTACCGGCCGCTCGGATGCGAAATTCTGTTCAGATCATTGCCGAAGCAGCTATCACAACCAGCATGAAGGTTCTCAGCTTAGTTGTGTACGCCAGGTGAACAACATTTTACGTAAAAACAGAAAAATATTGGCTGAATTGAATCCAGAGGGCAAGGCCAGGGTAAACAGAACTGAATTGCTGAGGTATGGCTTTAACTTTTCATATTTCACCAATACATATTGTACCAAAACAGGAAAGGAATATCGATTCTGTTATGATCAGGGTTACTTGATTACGAATAATGAATGGTTTCATTTGGTCGTCAAACACGCGTACGTTTAGTATACTTTACATCCATTCTACGATCTTTGCTTTTGAAAAATTGTGCGAGGGCCAAACCTGCAATAATATGCCATACACCCCACCATGCGGCAATAATGGCCATACCTCCGTTTCCTCCAAAAAAGGAAAATATGATGATTAACCCGAGACCCGAATTCTGAATTCCAGTTTCAATAGAAACTGTTCGGCAGTCTGCTTCCGATAGTCGTGTAAATAGACCAGTAAAATACCCTGTTGCAAATGCCATGGCATTGTGCAATAATACCAAAAGAAATACCAGGGGTAAATAAGACTTGAAAACAGCAAAATTATTGAAAATTGCGATGGATATAAACCCAAGAAGAATTAGGAAACTTAAAATTTTTATTGGTTTTACTATTCTTGTGGCCGCAGCGGGAAGGACATATTGAAATGTTATGCCAGCTATAAGGGGAAGAATAAGTAAGAGCAACACCGTCTGAAAAACCCCAGCAAGGCTCAATTCAAAGGATTGGAAATAGGCACGCGTCTCAGGGATCAAGGAAGACCAAAATTCAAAATTTACCGGCATCATAATGGGACTTATCACAGTGGCAAATGCTGTAAGAGCCACTGAAAGCGCTACATGACCTCCAGATACTGAAGTGATGAAATTGGACACATTTCCACCTGGACAAGCCGCAACAAGAAAAAGGCCCAAAGAAAATGCAGGATGCGGCTGAAATACATACACGATAAAAAAAGTTAACAAAGGAAGCAGTAAGAATTGTGAAATAATTCCAACACCTATGCCTCTTGGATTCCTGAAAATTAGTAAAAAATCAACGGGACGAATGCCCAGTGCAATGCCAAACATGATAAAACCCAAACATATGTTTAGAACAATCAGGCTATCGGAAGAAAATGAAATTTTGATTTGGGTTATATCTTTCAAGAAAACAAAGATATAATCTGAAGGGAATAAAAAAAACCGCAAGCGAGCCCTAGTAAAGCGATTCAAAGAATCGATAACCAATCAATCTAAAACAACCATTAAAGACTGGGCTCAACTTGCGGTGCTGATACCCCCTTTCGAAGATATCATCGGGCTAACCAAAACCTCGCTGTATAACCATTTCAGGTTGTACAGGTCAAAGATAGGGCGAACTCTCAAAAGACCAAAGCTAAAATTAGATAATGCGATTACAAGATTAGCCAATTATTGGATTCGCAAAAGGTCCGCCAATATTCCATTGAGCGATGAATGATAAATTCTTGCGCAGGAAGGCCTTAAATTATTCGACAGAGCGGTTTTCAGCTAGGTTTGGCGCATATGATAACACAACTAATCCTCTAGGTTATTGGCTGAAAAGTTGGTCACTTCTCCCTCCGATATGTGGATTTTGAAGCAGATAGGATTACAACATACCTCGCAATCTTCAATATACTCCTGTTCAGTTTGCAGTGAGTCGATCAAGATGGAAATTTGTTCGTTACAGTAAGGACAGTAAAAAAATTGTTCAATAATGAAGGCCATTGGAAAGTCGTTGTTTAGAAATTTTTCTGAAAAAATCATTGATTATTTATTGTTGAGAAGACACGCAATAGCAATCTCCACAAACAAAGGTTTCAAAATAAAAGGCCTGAACTTTAGAAAAAGTTCAGGCCTTGAAAATAAAACATGATGCCGATTAATTGCTCGTTACCGCCGTTTTGGAACGTTTTCTGTCATGCTCACTAAGATATATCTTCCGTATCCTTATAGATTTTGGAGTTACTTCTACGTATTCATCCGCTTGAATATATTCCAGGGCTTCTTCAAGAGAAAATTTCTTCGGTGGAATAAGCTTCACTTTGTCATCTGCGCCCGAACTTCGCATGTTTGACATTTTTTTGGTTTTAGTTACATTAATGACCAAATCTCCGGGACGGGAGTTTTCGCCAATGACCTGACCCTCATAAATATCCGCATTGGAATTTACAAAGAAATTCCCCCTATCCTGCAAATTGTTAATAGAGTAGGGGATGGCTTTTCCATTTTCCATACTGATCAACGATCCATTTTGCCTTCCGGCTATGGATCCTTTGAAAGGCTCAAAACCGATGAATCGGTGTGACATAATAGCCTCTCCTGCTGTTGCCGTCAATAAATAGTTTCGCAGACCTATGATACCCCGGGATGGAATTTTAAATTCAAGAAGCATGCGATCTCCTTTCGGATTCATACTGATCATTTCCCCTTTGCGAAGATTCACAGTTTCTATAGCTTTTCCAGAAACATCGTCGGGCAAGTCGATTCTCAACTCTTCTACAGGCTCACTCTTTACACCGTCGATCATTTTAAGAATAACCTGTGGCTGACCTATCTGAAGCTCATAGCCTTCACGGCGCATGGTTTCAATTAATACGGAGAGGTGTAAAACCCCTCTCCCAAATACATTAAAAGAATCACTCGCCCCGGTGGGTTCCACCCGAAGAGCCAGATTCTTTTCGAGTTCTTTTTCCAGCCTGTCCTTTATGTGTCTCGATGTAACAAACTTACCCTCCTGACCAAAAAATGGAGAATCATTGATGGTGAATACCATACTCATTGTTGGCTCATCAATTGATATTGGCGGCATGGCCTCCGGATTGTCGATATCTGATACCGTATCTCCAATCTCAAATCCTTCGAGGCCTACGATGGCGCAGATGTCTCCTGCGTCAACGCGCTCGACTTTTTTCTTGCCAAGCCCTTCAAATACATACAACTCTTTTATTTTCTCAACTGTCGATTTTCCATCCCGTTTAATAAGGGTAATGCGTTGATTAGTTTGTATGAAACCCCGCTTGATCCTTCCTATCGCTATTCGTCCTATGAATGAGGAATAATCGAGCGATGTAATTAGCATTTGCAAAGGCCCGACTTCTACTTTGGGTTCGGGAATGTGCGTAATGATGTCATCCATCAAAGGTGCAATAGAGTCTGTCGGTTTTCGCCAGTCATTGCTCATCCAATTATTTTTGGCAGAGCCATAAACCTCCGGGAAATTTAACTGATCCTCAGTTGCTCCCAGGCTAAACATCAGGTCGAAAACTGCCTCATGCACCTCTTCCGGTGTGCAATTCTCTTTGTCCACCTTGTTTACCACTACAATGGGTTTTAAACCCAGATGTATAGCTTTTTCAAGTACAAAACGGGTTTGTGGCATGGGACCTTCAAATGCATCCACAAGCAGCAGAACTCCATCGGCCATATTGAGAACCCTTTCAACTTCACCCCCAAAATCACTGTGACCAGGAGTATCTATGATATTGATTTTGTAATCCTTGTACATCACAGATACGTTCTTAGCCAAAATGGTAATTCCCCTTTCACGCTCCAAATCATTGTTGTCCATGATGAGCTCACCAGGTCGCTCATGGTCTCCAAAGACTTTTCCTAACATGATCATTTTGTCAACCAGGGTCGTTTTCCCGTGGTCAACGTGGGCAATTATGGCAATATTTCTGATTTTTTGCATGATTCGCTTTATGAAATGGCGCGCAAAGATACGCTTAATAATGATGGATATATCACAAAAAAAACCATCCTGACGGTTAGGTCAGGATGGTTTAAAAATTAAATAAAGTTGATCTATCTGTGAATCATTACTCTGTTAATCGCTACTTCATTTTTAGAAGTAAGTTTAACAATGTACAGCCCATGTGGAAGATTACTTCCGTCAAATTCAACCCTGTATTCCTGATTTCCATGCGCATTCTGGTGGAAAATAGTTTCTACCAGGACCCCATTCATATTATACACTTCGAGTGTAGTCAGCGCTTCTGCAGCTACATGAAAGCTAATATTTGTTGGACCAACTGTAGGATTTGGAGCTACCTGAACTTCGGAAAGTTGTTCGTTGGATATAACGAGGCCAGGCATTTCCAGACAATTATGAATTGCTACCACACCGTCTACATCAAATCCATCAGGAGTTGTGGTCTCTTCATCATTGTTTACAATTCGCACATAATTGATGAAGTCAAAGGCACCAGCGTCAGAAATATCCACGAAACGGTTTGCTTTACAAATTGTCGATGCGAAATAGAATGTCAATCCATCAACTGATACATAGATATCCGCGTATTCACGATAAGCAGCGCAACCAGGAGTTCCGAAAGAAGTCTCAACAACTTCGATGTCATCGCCAGCTTCATTGGGAACACCACCGTTGAATCCAAGGGTCAATGATCCTTCGTATCCAAGTGTAACGAATACATACTGATCTGTACGCTCTGGTTCACCCAAGGCTTGGAGAGGATTCGTTCTGATCAGGTCGATTGGCGATCCGTTTGATTTTATTCCCTGTACATATTCTACCATTTCAGAAGCGTAACAATCTCCTGTTTCGATTCCTGGAATAGAACCGCAACCATTAATGGCCTCTACTCCGTCTACATCATAACCATCCAATGTAGTAGTTCCAGCTGTGCTTGTAATTCTAATTTGAGTAACATAGTTTAATCCTGCAGCTGCAATATCAACTTCGCCGTCCCGACAAATCGTTGCTGCATAAAAGAAAGTCACACCGTCTGAAGAAAGTTCAATGTCCGCAGATTCATCATCACCAAAGCCACAGTTGTTACCAGAAAAGGATGTTTCATAGACCTTGATGTCATTTCCTGGAAGGTTAAAAACAGCACCTTCAAACTGCAAGGTGATTGATCCTCCAACACCAAGAGATACGAATCCACCAGCGGCATTGGTTCTGTCTGGCTCACCCAATGCTTGGTTTTCGTCAGAACGATCTAGAGCTACTATTTGTCCGTTTGTCTGTAAGCCCTGATTAAATTCGACAACTTCAGAAGCGAAACAATCAGTTTCAATCCCTGGATCGGAACCAACACAACCTGAAGCCAAATCACCATTTCCGAAAGTAATACCAGCAGAAATAGTCGTAGCCAATACTTCACCTGAAGCTGGATCAATCAGGTTAAAAGATGAACTTCCATCGTTCGAAACGATTATAGTGCCGTCCGCAAGGGTTGCAGCACCATTGATATTTGGAAGGGATACTGAAAATGTAGAAACACCATCAGATAGGTTGCGGAAAGTATCATCTATCCTGTTGATGATCCAAAGACTACCGTCATTGGTAAACACCAAATCTCCTCCGGTAACTTCTATTTCCGTGAATAAAGTGGCATCACCGGTAAGAGGGTCAACAACATAGACAGCATTGTCATTTGCAGAGGCCACATATAGATCACCATTTGATGGATCCACTGCGATGCTCGGTGTGTTTTCAACACGCACTCCATCGTAAAAAATTTCAGCGGCGTCAGAAACCAAATTTAGGCTAGGATCATAAATGGATACTTTACCTGTTGTGGAAACTACGTAGACCAAACCTTCAGGCGAAAGACCGATGTGGGCAGCAGTTCCAACAGCCAATTCGGGAGTTAGACTAGCAGCATTTCCATTGATTTCAACACTGTAAAGTGTCGTTTGTGTGAAATCTGTCGGAATATTGATGTAGTAAAGTCTGAAGTCATTACATGCTTCCTGACTGAAAAGTGAAGCTGAGCTTAGTGATCCCAAAAGCAGAGCCGCCAGCGTGATGCGTAAATTTGTTTTCATAGTCTTTTATACGATTAGATTAAATGCCTCGCAAAGATGCTGTGGTTTTTTCAAAAATGCAAGTTAATCGTTAAATATTTATTGTTTGTCGAATTTATGTAACCTTTCGAG